>Ga0255342_1001206_pt1 | contig 38383 bp, 40 predicted proteins | sample wastewater_treat_3_FD_192416 | JGI IMG/M metagenome (GOLD analysis project Ga0255342, IMG submission 192416) | Wastewater microbial communities from Lulu Island WWTP, Vancouver, Canada - plant14 | ecosystem: Engineered > WWTP > Wastewater > Unclassified | place: Canada: Vancouver, British...
AGATGCAGGTCGTCTTCAACATGGACAATTTCCACATCTTTGATCCCAGCCTCGACGCGGAAAATCCGCCCGTTGTCTGATTGATCGCATAACAAAAGACCCCCAGTTTTTGGGGGTCTTTTTAGTTAAACAACTGAATCTGACTATCGATTAAGGCACATGTGCGAATACACCGCCTGATCGCTTCGCTGACAGCCTCCCCTAAACAATTCGTACGGAGGGGGCTTGCTCCCTCCGAATCCTTTCATTGCTTCAATCTCCAGCAGGATAAGCACTCTGTTTCACGGTTGGACTTATATCCTGCCTGGCGGGCAGGAACTCATCCGCATGCAGGGGTATGCACCTTTGAAACAGAGCATTGCTCCCGCCAGTTTTTAGCGCTTGCGGCTTGCCTTCTCCGCGCGGCGCGATTTAAAGGAGGGGTTTCCCTTTCCTTACAACCTCTATTCGCGCTCTAAACGGCAGGTTTCTGCTTCCGCCTGAACGTAACGATCACCAGGAGCAGAGCCACCACGAAGGTAAATACCATCACCAACGCGAAGGCATCGCGCCAAAACACAAAGGGAAATAGCCGAATAAGCGTGCTGGATTCTTCAAAAATCCAGGTTCCCTCAGCGAAAAAGAGGCGGTGGAATTGTTCGAAGAGGGCGTCAAAACGCACCACCAAGAAGACAAGCAGAGCGCCGATCAACCCCAGCGTGACCCAGCCGCCGGCATGCAGCGCCTGGCGGATCGCCTTCCACTGCCCCATGACCATGAACCAGATCAGGCTGGCAACGCTCAAACCGATGATCACATACCAGGCAATCAGCGAGCGCTGAACGACTTTTTTCACGTCCAACATGTGCGAAAGCTCGGACTCGGTGAAGATCTTCTCTCCCTGGAAAGTCTGCAACTTGCCGAGGTATTCAATCGGCTCGTTGTTGGTCAAATAACGAATGGCATAGTTCGACCACTGTTTGCGTTCGCGGGTCTCCATGCCGTATGGATCCGCGGGGAAGCTCGCGCGATCATACTCGAGCTCCGCGAATTTCGGGTTCATGATCAGCCGAATCCCTCCCATCAGAATGATGAAGGGAATGAAAAGCGCCAGAATGACGATCAGGATATTGTTGATTTTCATAGGAATTCCTCTAATTGATTTAAGCGTAATTATAGTCCCTGAGCGGCAAATGATCGCCATAAATATAAGGAAGGTCTTTCGAATATCGAAATTCACGATGAACATATTCACGATTTTGAAAGAATTGCCAGAAGATACGGCATTGAATATGCGATCAAGAAAGAACGTAACAAAGAGGCACCTCATTATTTGATTTTCTTTCGGTCTCGGGATACGGATGTGCTGCAAACTGCCTTCAACGAGTTTGTGAAGAAACTCCTCAAGATACAAGACCGTCCATCACTTCGGGAAAAGCTCCAGAAACTCAAGCTTCAACACAAGGAATGAGCCGCGCGGGTGCCTGAAAAAGTTCAGAGAAAGGAGTTTATCCGGTGATATTACGATTCCCAAAAAGTCTGTTATTGAATTTAGCGTGATACCACGCTTTAAATGTTTGATTGCCACCATTCGCAGCCGTGAGATCTCTGCCAGCATCATCTTCAGACTCAAAGTCAGCTTTAAGCACTTTACAAAGAACATGCCGAAACGATTGTTGGTAATTGTGATAGTATGTTGTTCCTGGGCGGGAAAGAGAAAACCACTCTTAAGGAAATCTCAGAGATACTGGGTAAGGAGACGATTGATCTCGACAATACTTCTGAAAACAGAGGACGGGAAAAGTCACATGGCATCATTCATCAAAAGATGGGGAAAGACCTGATAACCCGAGATGAGCTGGCTGTGATGGATAACTCAAAGTGCATCTTACAATTACGAGGCGAACGTCCATTCCTCTCAGACAAATACGATATTACCAAACATCCAAATTATAAATTTCTTTCGGATGCACATGATCGTTTATTCTATTTGTCTCTCCAGGGCAAGAGTCTTATCAAGCTGAAACACAGAAGTAGTCAATCTTATCTGCTTGCTTGGCATTGCAATCTAAGAGCAGCTTATTTGCTGACCCAATCACGAATGAACTGGATAAGCAGGCGAGTTCCCAAGCCAGTTGCCCAGCGAGGTGTGTAAGGTTTTTCAGTTTCAGTGGATGCTAATCCGGCAATATCAAGGTGAACCCATGGGTAGCTGACGAATTTGTTCAAGAAGGCAGCTGCTATACAAGCGCCACCTCCTTTACCACCTTGATGTTTCATATCTGCTGCAAAACTTTTTAGTTCTTCGGCATAATCATCCCACAAAGGCAATTGCCAAACACGTTCATGGGTCTTAATTCCTGCTTCAACAAAACGTCTTACGAGAGACTCATCGTTGCTAAAGAGCCCTGCTGCTGCAGAACCCAAGGCAACGGTCCGAGATCCAGTTAGGGTCGCGATATCAACAACAATTTTTGGAGCATACCGGGATGCGTAACAAAGCGCATCTGCCAATACAAGGCGGCCTTCAGAGTCAGTGTTGACAATTTCTACAGTTTTACCGTTCATCACTCTGAGGACATCGCCCGGTTTCAAAGCTCTCCCATCAGGCATATTTTCTGTTGCAGGCACCAATGCTACCAGGTGCAAGGGTAACTCTAACTCGGCGGCTGCGGTTATGGCACCCAGTACTGCAGCTCCGCCTGCCATATCGCTTCGCATTCTGCCCATATCATCAGATGGCTTTAGGGAAATTCCGCCCGAATCAAAAGTTACGCCCTTTCCAACCAGAACGATAGTATCAAGCTTCGGTTTGTTTGCATTGAGTTCCAATATGATGAATTTAGGCGACTGTTCACTACCTGAAGAGACTCCTAATAGCCCGCCCATACCTAGTTTTCTCATCGTTTTTTCGTCTAAAATTTGGCATGTTAAGCCGGCCTTTTCAGAGATTTTTATAGCCTGTTCCGCTAAAAATGTGGGGGTTGCAAAGTTGCCAGGCCAATTTACCAGGTCTCGCGTTAAACTGGTCCCATCTACAATCGCCTTTCCAGCTTTTATGCCAGCTTCAGCAGGCTGAAGATTCCTCTTTTGGTTTAATAGAATTGTGACAGTTTCAATTCTTTTGCTATCATCGTAATCTGACTTTAGTTCTGTGAATTGATATAACGATAATCCGACCCCTTCGACAATCGCCTGGGCTGTGTCTTCAACACTGATTGAACCATGGCCCTCCTCAAAGAGCTGGATCGAAATCTGTTTGACGCCTAATTCATGCGCACGTTTTGCAGCAACACCAGATGCGTTACGAATAGATTCCAATCCAAATTTAGATTCTTTTCCTAAGCCAACCAGTAAAATTCGTTTTGCTTTTTCTGTGCAATCCGTATAAAGGAGCAATAATGAGTTAGCTATTCCGGTAAAATCTCTATCTGTAAGTATTTGACTGATTTTGCCACTCACAACAGAACTCAAAGCTGTGGCTGATTGACTTAAACTACCTTGTCCTTCAAAGATACCTACAACCAGCATCTCTGTTTTATGTCCATCTAACGCACCGATTTCCAATTTAATTTCCATAAAGACCTTCTTTCGTATTTGTTTTATAAGCCTCTAAGCTTGCTGATAGAGCCAAAATTGATCAAATTACCAATCTTAATAGATCGCTGACAGGTAAACGATATGGCGCAGATGGATATTGCGCTGGAAAACCCAAGGGGAGAAGCAGTAACGGGAAGATTTCTTTCGGAATAGGAAGCACTTCTTTTAATCTAACAGGATCGAACCCGACAACGCAGCAAGTTCCCAAGCCAAAATGCATAGCAGCTAAAATCATATTTTCTACGCACAGCATACAATCCATGATAGTCATTAAGTTTCGCCCTTTATGACCATATCTTCCCGTCATACGTTTCACATCGTAACAAACGACGATGACTATTGGAGCGCTCATGATCCACTCCTGGGTATAAACACCTGCCCTTGCAGTAACCCCCGCATCGGTCGTGTCAACCAGCTTTCGGCGTGCGGCTAAATCTTTGACTATAACAAATTCCCACGCTTGCATGTTTCCTGCGCTGGGTGCCCAAGTGCCTGCTTCGAGGATTTGGTTGAGGATCTCGTCTGGCACAGGTTCGTCCGTAAATTCTCGGATACTTCGACGTTTATAGATAGCTTCAAGAACTTCCATGGTCTTTTATATTTCTGTTTACCACCTTTCGTAATGCAGATAATCTTCAAGTTCGAGGTGTGTCACCTCTCTTGGCTCTACGGAGGAAAATCCCATTCCAATCAATATTAACGGTTCAACATGTTTAGGCAGCACTAGAAGCCGTCTCAATCCATCCACGTCAAACTCCCGGACTAAGCAGCTCTTTACACCATATTCCAAAGCTGCAAGGCGAATATTCTGTATAGCAAAACCAGTATCCTGAATTCCAAAAATCTTTTCACCTCGTTCACCAAAGCGTACCTTAGCTCTAATTTGATCCAGACAGACCACAAGAATTAGAGGGGTAACCGCCAACCAATGGCGTCTTTTTTCCCCACCAGTTTTGCTTCGGAGATGAGAATCCAGAATTGTTGTACCCAGGGCTGCTTTTTGTTTTGCACTTCTGATAGCAATGATCTCCCAAGGCTGAACATCTGCTGCTGAAGGAGCTGGCATTGCAGCACTAACGATCGTTTCTAACAATTCGTCTGTTATTTCCGTTTTGTCAAAGTCACTAACGTGGCAAACATGCTTTAACAGGTGTATGACTGACATAAAAGCATCTCCAAAACAACTTTCACCTAAAAAATGAATCTACGCATAGATAAATATTTCTCTCTAAAATTTGTCTACGACTTGCATAATCCTTTTGAAACCTTCAATAATGTTTTCTTTTGAGGTAGCGTATGAGAATCGGATATGCTTTTCGCCACATTCGCCAAATGCTGAACCCGGTACAGTCGCTACATGGGCTTTCTCAAGCAGAAGGTTACACATTTCCAAAGAGGATAGATCAAAAGTATAAGAAGGGAAAGCGTAAAAGGCACCTTGAGGAACAAAGCCTTTAAAGAACCCTGATTCTTGAATAAGTTTATTGATCAATAAAGAGCGTTCAAAATAGCCCTGAATCATCTTTTTTGATTCATCAGCTGCTACAGGATTTCGCAAGGCGTCGATAGCCCCGGATTGAGCAAAAGAAGTCACACATGTAGCAGATTGTTGATAAACCTTGATCATTCCATTAATGATTTCACGAGGTGCGGTTACATAACCCAAACGCCAGCCCGTCATGGCGTAGGTTTTTGAGAAACCATTAACGGTTATAACGTTTTTAAACTCAGAACCCGGACTGTATCGTTGACCTGTATATAGGATGTCTTCATAGATTTCGTCCGACATGACCAGCGCCCCATATTCATGGGCTATTGATGCGATTTCTCTTGTCGTTTCCGGGTGATATACTGCGCCGGTCGGATTGTTTGGTGAATTCAAAATAATTAAACGCACCGATTTATCCATTAACTTGCGAATTAGATCAAGATCTGGCTGAAAACTATTTTCGTCGCTCGAAGGCACATGAATAACTTCTGCTCCAGCTAATTCAACATTTGATACATAAGAAACCCAAGCCGGCTCAAGCACCATCACCTTATCGCCAGGTTGAAGCAATGCTTGGCAAGCCATAAATACGGCGAATTTGCCCCCTGGAGTAACCAAGATGTCGTCCACACTAGCAATGATATTGTTATGCCGCTTGAACTTTAGGGAGATTTCTTCACGTAACTCATAATCGCCAGCTGTAGGTTCATATTTCGTCTTGCCAGACCTTAGTCCGAGAATAGCGGCTTCTTGGACAGTAAGAGGCGTATCAAAGCATGGTTCCCCCCCGCCAAAAGAAATAATATCGCTGATACCACCCCGTTGCATTTCTTTGACGGTATTATCGATCTCGTCAGTTGCAGAGAGTTTTATTTTATTTACGCGTTGAGACAACTTATACATCATAAACCTACCTCAGTCAAGCTTTTACCTAATTCAGACCGTACTGCTTTGCATTTAAAAACAGCCAGAGCGTAACAGTGGGCATTTACCGGACATGACCGGAAAGAAAGCACATAATGATTCGCAACTTTGTCAATTAAAACCTTATTTTCCAGTCTTGCTACTCCTTACTTAACTAAATGGCTCGATCTTCAGAAACGTTTATTACTTTCATCGTTCGTTCAAGCCCTGCCATTAGATGAGCAACCAAGGCTTCACGAACTAATTTTGGATCATGTGTATACAGCGCATCAACAATAACGCTGTGCTCATCGATGATCTTCTCAATTTCTTGAGCAGATCCTGTTGCCTCAACTAAGGAACGGACGAGTATCGTATGCTCGTGAATACGCTGCGCCAAAGACCAGAACAAATCATTGTTTGTTGAACGCAACAGAGTTTCATGCAGAATCAGGTCAACTTTCAAATGCGTTTCATATTTTTTTCTAGTGGCTTCTGCTCTTGCCACGTCGAGCAATTCTTCTATCCTGCGAATTATGGAATCGTCCAAGTTTACTGCTGCACGTTCCGCTGCCCAGCTTTCTACCATGAGGCGCATTTCGTAAACTTCCCGGACGTCATCCACAGTCACAAGAGGGACTCTGGGATTTTGGTAAGAAGTTTGTTCAATTAACCCATCGCTTTCGAGCATAGCGAGTGCTTCTCTTACAGGCGTGTGGCTGACGCCAAATTCTTCAGCAATCTTGTCGATTACAATGGGTTGCCCTGGTGGTAGACGGTTGGTTAGAATCATCTCCTTAATTTGTTGGCTGATCTGTTCCTTTAAAGTACTTTTTACTACTCTGGGTTTTCTCTCTAAATCGGATTTCGGCTTCATCTTGTGCTCCTCTGCATCTCATTGCTCATCTGTATCTATCCAATCAATGCTAATGGAGGGGTAGCCAAACACCATCTTGCCTGGCAGATTGGCCCAGGACTTCAATAACACGCATGTTTGCGGCTGCTTCTAACGCACTATAGCGCGTTTGCCTTGCATTGATCACACAATCAGCAAAATGCTCGACCATACATTGATATTCATCGACACCTTCAAACCTGTGCACGGTTTCTACACGATCTCGCATTTCATGAAATGCTGTGGCTTGCTTGCCCGGAATAAAAGCTGATGGAACTTGATAATAGCCATCAATACCTATTATAGTGTATTGCTCACATCTCGACAGCGTTAGAGCGCTAGAGAATTGAGCCATTAATCCGCTCGCAAAGCGAAGGCTTCCGATCATCTGATTATCTACACCAGAGCTACACCATTCTGCAATTGCCTGCACCTCTACTGGTTCTTCATGTGCCAATGTACGACAAATATTCACGCAATAAGAACCTACGTCCATCAGAGAACCGCCACCTAAATCTGCACGGAAACGGATATTCTCCGGACGGGTCAATTTGAAAGTGAAACTTGAATGGATCAATCGCAAGGGCCCAATTGCACCATTTCTTATCCGATCGATAATGGTTTCCGTCCTTGGGTGAAAACGATACATAAAGGCTTCCATGAGCAAGACGCCATTTTCTTTTGCAGCAGCGTCCATCTCAATACATTGAGCGGCACTTAACGCTAGAGGCTTTTCACATAAAACATGTTTTCCAGCCTGGGCTGCTTTGATAGCCCACTCATAATGCAGACTGTTGGGCAAAGGGATGTAAACAGCCCGTATCTCAGGATCATCCAACAATGCTTCATAGCTCCCAAAAGAGCGGGGTATTAAGTTTTTAGACGCAAAGTTCGCTGCCTTTTCAGAATCCCTGCTCGCTACTGCGGTTATTTTACCATTTCTGGAAGCCTGTATTGCAGGGATTACTGCCGCACGGGCTATGTTTGCAGTACCTATTACTCCCCAGTGTATTTTTTCTTGATTTGTCATATCATCTAAGCTCCTATTCATGAAGTGAGGTTTCAAGTGGCGCCTCTGTTTGAATTGCAACAACATTAGATTTGCCGTTCACCTCTTGTTTGCTTAGGATAACCTGTTTAAATTCTGCTTTGCCTAATCGAACCATATACATTATAAGTCTTTGCCTCTTAGCTTAGAGATTGACTATTATTAAAGTCCGGATACCGTTTATACCAACTTTCCCTGTATCGGAAATCATCAGGGGAAAGTGTTACTTTTTCCGGGGCAAATTCAAAATCGTATCCTTCCCGGTTAACGGTTAGAGCAATAGGCCCGGCATCAAAACGATAACCGCTAAAGCGACTAGGGGATTGGTACAACAACCAAACAAAACCTTTTCCTAACTCAGTTGGATCTGCCCACTGATATTTAACGATCTTAGGTAATTTATCATATTCTTGCCAGGTAATATCGGTAGGTTTTATGGCAGCACCCGGGCCGATTGTGTTGATTGCAATACTATATTGTGCCCCCTCAAGAGAGACCGCCTTGATAAAACCCTCCTGTCCATGTTTACCAGTACAATATGTTACTTCTCGCTTGAATCCTCGAATGCTTGATCCACTGGCAATACCGATGATGTGTCCTCCCCCTTGAGACTTATAAACATCCCAAGCAGCACGGGTAGCATTGAATATACCCCCTAAACTGATATGTAATTGATGCCACCATGATTCCTCGGATGTTTCTTCAAATTGGATCAAAGGCATAGAAACTGCGTTTTGAACGATGCCATCCAGCCTGCCCCAGCGGTCAACCACCTTATTAACGAGACTTTTAAATTCCTGAAGGTTTGCCACATCCAAAGGGAGAGAAATAATATCGCTGGCATCTTTCCTTAAGTCATGCTCAGCACGAGCGAGTTCTTCAGTATTGATGTCGCAAATACAAACTTTTGCACCAGCCAAACCTAAAGCGCGTGCAATTCCCCATCCCAAACCGCGAGCCGCTCCTGTAACTATTGCAACCTTTTCTTTCAGTATCATTTCATTCCTCCAGGCTTAGTTCTTGGACTGATCTTCAGTATTGTTTACGGTGTGAAGTTCATCTTTGATTATCTGTCCATCTTTCACAATCATCTTCAAACGCTCGCGGTTTTCCAGGATGCGAACATCTTCCAAAGGGTTACCGTCAACGACAAGGAAGTCAGCCAACATATCCTTACGTAGAATGCCGGTTTCATCGCCAATTCCCATGCACGCTGCTCCCATGCTGGTTGCTGCAACTAAAGCTTGCATGGGGGTCATACCAGCCTCAACAAGGTAATGCAATTCTTTTGCGTTTTGACCATGCCCAAAACCACCGCCATCAGTTCCTAAAGCGATTTTAACCCCTGCCTTGAGCGACTTCCGAAAACTTTCCGCTTGATGTTCTAACAAGTTTTGAGCTTTGGGTGCCATATAACTTGGCAGTGCTTGTGGATTTTTTTCGCTTATAGCCAAAATCAGGCGCAAGACAGTGAAGGTAGGCACTAACCAAGTGCCTTGCTTTACCATTTGCTCAATCAACGCGTCATCTAAGACTGCGCCATGTTCGATACTATCCACACCAGCATCAAGACAAATTTTTACGCCCTCTCCACCATATGCATGACTCATTACAGGTTTACCTGCTGCGTGAGCAGTATCAACGATGACCCGGACTTCTTCCGGAGAAAACTGGCGAATAAGAGGACCACCAATTGGTGTGCCAACTCCTCCAGTGGTTGCAATTTTTACCCAATCAGCACCAGCGCGAATGACCTCCCGAGTCTTTTTACGGCATTCATCAACTCCATCACATATCCCGGATGGAATACTTTGCAACCATGGAAAATGCGAGTTGATTCCAGCAGCTTCGGTATGGTCATTGTGCCCACCAAATTGGGAAAGAATGACCACGCTGATCTTCAAACGCGGTCCCGGAATAAGACCGCGTTCTACTGCCATTTTCATGCCTAAATCAACACCAGAGGCATCTCGAATCGCTGTAAAACCACCAAACAGGGTCTGTTTAAAGGAGTCCGCTGCTAAAAAAACTGCTAAACTAGGTGGAATGCCAGCACGCACCTGCATTCCACCTTCAAGGTCGGCAAGATGATCATGGCAATCCGTCATTCCGGGCATCAAAGTCATGCCTGACAAATCGACAGTCTCAGCACCCTCAGGGCAAGCAAAACTTGATTGCAAACCTACAGCTTTTATGCGATTTCCTTCAACGATCATTGCGCTTGGAGCTTTTATCACAGACTGTCCGCTGCCATCAATCAAAAATGCATTCTTATAATATCGAAGTCGATCGTCCATCAATGCCATCCTTTGTATTGCTTCAGCTTACTGGTGACCATTCAGCATCGTGAAATCACCTTGACCACGGAAAGAATAGTGGCCAGACATTAATCCGCCATCCACAAGCATCAGTTGACCAGTTATCCAATTGGCCTCTTCAGAGCATAAGAAAAGGACCATATGAGTAATATCCTCAACCTCACCAATTCTTCCCAATGGCAATTCGTTCAGGTAACTGCGCTTATACTCTGAAGAAATATTCTCTTCAGCGCGTTGTGATGGAACGTCTATCAAGCCAGGCGCTACCGCATTGACATTGATGTTGTATTCACCTAATTCCATAGCAAGTACTTTGGTTAACATCGTAAGGCCGCCTTTAGCGGAACAGTGAGCTGCAGCCTTATGCCTTCCCATTACCGCTGAGACTGATGAAATATTGACGATCTTCCCGTCCCCGCCACGAGCGATCATATGACGAGCCACGTGTTTAGATACCAGGAAAGGCCCGGTAAGTTGAACTGCAATTTGTCGATCCCACGCTTCTTTTGGCAGATCTACGATCTTTACATGGACTACAACGCCGGCGTTATTAATCAACACATCAATACGACCTAAATGATCTAAAACCGTTTGAACCATTCGCTCCACTTGAGCTTCATCAGAAACATCCGTTTGAACGAAAAAAGCTTTTCCACCCGTTGCTATGATGGCTGTCTCCGCCCTCTTACCTGCGACTTCATTGATTTCTGCAACGACGGATGTTGCACCTTCAGCAGCAAAAGATTGGGCAATTTGGAAGCCAATACCATCACCAGCTCCTGTAATTACCACAACTTTACCTTCAAATCGTTTCATTTTTGCTCCAAACAATCCCGGCGCTTAAAGCGGCAGATCGATCCAACGATGTTCACGATGTGATTTGGTAGCTGCGTTGATGATTTCCTGAACACGGGCACTCTGAGCAAAATTTCCCTGGTTCGTGTCACCCCCGTTTACGATCTCCTCAAGGAAATTGTGCACTAGGCAGCCATAAAATACCGTGTCCCAGCGGTCGGATTTTTGATATCCTGGCGGGAAGAAGCGCATCGGAATCTCGACATTTACAAATTCAACTGCATCAGGAGTGGCTTTCTTCAAGGTCTGAATCTCGCCAAATTCATCTACCAGACGAGCGATCAAGGCACCCTTTGACCCATATATGCGAGCTTCGACACCGGGATAATTACCGACAGTTACAAAACTTGTCTGTAATGAGAACAATGCGCCATTTTTGCATTCCCCGATAAAGATATCCGCATCGTCCATATTAATACGTTCACGCTCAGTATCCAAATTAGTGCGGCGACGATAAGGCACTTGGTTTGACAAAATGCCGACTAATTTTGCAATATCACTTCCCACAAGCTCCAAGCCGATATCAATTATCGGAGCGCCATATCCTTCAAGTGATGACACTTCAATACCTTCACGAGACAAGTCAGCGCCTCTGATGGGTTCTCCGACTGGACGCACCTTATGGATACGCTTATCAGCAGGGTTATCAGGATCCAGCCATTGTGAATTTTGTTCATATCCATTGAAAATGAAAGGGTCACCGATGAATCCTTCTCGTAATAGTTCAAACATGTATTGCACAGCTGGGGCGTATCTGAAAGTTAATCCGACTTTTGTTTTCACCCCTTTTGACAGAGCCAAGCGATGCGCTTCCTGTACGCGCTTGTAATCATGTGCAACAGGTTTTTCCACCAAAACGTGCTTACCTTCTTCTAACGCGGCAAAGGTCAATATTTCATGATTATCTCCATGGTCATCGCGAGTAACGATATCTACGATGTCAATGTCTTTCCGAGAAATCACTTTTTCAAAATTAGATTCAACTTCTGGAATGTTGAACATTTTTGCTTTTCGTTCTGCCATTTCGCGATCTAAATCACACAATACAACGACATCGCTTAATGGTGAACGCACAAATCCAGGTAAATGAGCGGTTGTTGACCATCGACCTGCCCCGATCACTGCTACACGTAACTTTTCCTTCATACTTAATCTCCTTTATATATCTTATTGATTTTCGTTCAATTCAGTGAAACCTTTCAGACCGTTTTCGCCCTGTTACCCAATCGTATCTTGGATCATCATCGATTACTGAACCCGAAAAACGTGAACCTATGCTTGTACCGCCATCAACATGAATAACGGTCCCTGTCAAATAACTGCTGGCATCTGAAGCTAGGAACATCACCACATTTGCAACCTCCTCAGGGGTTCCCGGCCGTGCAAGCGGCATTGTAGGTATGCGTACTTGCAACGCTTTTGCCATCTGTGGCGGAAGCGGTTTGGGTTGTGTATCGATTAAACCAGGACTGACTGTGTTTACAAGGATATTGTGCGGAGCAAATTCAATTGCTGCTACCCTGGAAAAACTCTCGATCGCTGCCCTGCTAGATGCATAAGCAGCTGCTCCCGGTCCGCCTCGCATACTCGCTGCAGATGAGAAGTTAATGATCCTGCCTCCTCTTTTTGCTGCAACCATGGCTTTGCCTGCCGCCTGAGTCATTAAAAAAGTACCTCGGCAATTCACAGCATAAACGCGATCCCAAACCTCCATGCTTTCTTCGGCCAATGCAGTATGGGGCGCAACAGCTGCGTTGTTTACACACACATCCAAGTACCCAAAGCTATCCAAAGCCGAACGGATGGTTTTTTCTGCCCCTTCCGGAAGACTGATATCTTCAACCAGCGAAACCACATCAGGAAATCGGGAACATGTCTCCAATAAACCGTTGAGGTCGCGATCGATTGCGCATACCAATGCTCCTTGTTCAACAAATGAGGCTACCATTGCCCTGCCGATCCCTCGTGCAGCCCCGGTGATGATCACAGCTTTATCTTTCAAATCGAAATTCATCGTTGCAGCCTTTTAGAACAATACTCCGTCATCAAAGTATCCCAGCATATCTTGGCGAATGATCTTAATCGGAATCAAACCATAAGTAAGGAAGCGATCATTAAATTCTCTGAGAGAAAAATCTGCACCTTTCATCGCCTTATAATCGTCATGAAGCTTGCGGACCATCTCTCCACCTATGTAGTAGGTAAGATGCGTGGGGTAATAAATTGCGCGATCCAATACACGCATCGCACCTTCATAAGTGCGGCCTGATTTTTCTACCAACCAGCGGGCTGCCTCCTCCAAGCTGCGAGTCTCCATATGAATCTCGAGCCCGATGATAGCGCATACGATCATCCCACGCTTGTCGCGCAAAACAGCGTATTCATAGAGTGGATCTTGTTTTGCGTAGATTTCTCCAACCTGCATGTATTTTCCATACTCTGCCCAACCATCTGAATTGGAATCAGAATCGTGGTCTTTACTGGCAAACATGGGCACGCCCTTTTGAAGATAGAACTGAGTGTGGTGTCCTGGGTAAGCTTCATGAGCAAACAAGAGACGCATAGAGTATGGATTGAATGCTTCAAGTTGAGTGTTTACCTCTTCTTCAGTCCAATCAGGTTGAGGAAGATTCACAGCCATATACGCTTCTTTGGCAACATACTCAAATGGTCCAGGAGTCAGCATCAATCCACCTGCACCTGCATATGAGGGCATCTTACTCACCACCACATCCGGCATTTCATCAGGAATAGTCACTAGATTATATTTATCGAGGTTATTGCGTAATTCAAGCAAAGTTTCTTTGGCAATCTGCATCAAATTTTCACGCGTAGGGTGCCTGTCGCGAATTCGTTTTTCGACATCTTCTTCTGTCGCCCCTGGCGCGATTTTTTGAATCAAAGCATTCAGCTGAGTATCCGTCTTCTCAAAGTCGTCATACAAACGCTCTAAAATCTTCCCTACAGGTACATCGATCAGTTCTTCTGCGTCCAGGATTGCCTGTATTCCTGCCTCACCTACAGCAAAATTTCCGTTCGATCGTGGAAGCAGATCAACATTTAAAAATTCTATGAACCTATCAAGCTCATTGATTACCGTCTGATTAACCAGGTGAAATTCTTTTTGCAGTTTTTCATCCTGCACCTGAGAAAACTCCTGTGGAATTTCAGTAAAAAACTGCTTTGCACCTTTCATATAACGAATAGCTTGTTCTGTATAAACCAAGGGAGGATTGGTCAGGTTTTCTCTGGCGGATTGCAAGACCAACGAAACTTCTTTTTCTCGGGCGATAACAGACTTCAAGCGCTCTTCGATCGGTGCAAAATTTCTGCTGACTAAGTTAAATATTCCTTCAGTGATAATGTCTTTGTAGAAAAGGGGGTTGTTTTCCCAAAAGCGCCAAGTTTCAATCCAATAGATTTCACGCTTCATTCGCGTCGTCAAAACTGGATGATCCAGCGCATGCAGTCTATCCATCTTGGCAGGATCTATCTTGGCAACCTCAGCTTGGATAGATTTCATCTTGCGAAGAGTCTCTGCGATTTCTTCGCGCTTATAATGTCCTAAGCTGTTGTCATACTGATGGAGCCCCTGTCGCGTTGCATGTACAGGATAATAGGTGTAATAGGTGTCAAAGAATTCTTCAGAAAGCTTGTCATAGGTTGTTTCGACTAAATTTTTCGGTGTCATTGGCTTTTCCTTTTTTAGTTTTGCTCCAGCTTATAAGGGTAAATTTACCCAATGATGTTCGCAATGAGAAAGATTAACTGCATTGATAACTTCCTGCACACGTGCACTTTGGAGAAAATTGCCCTGGTTAATTAGTGCCTCCATCATAAATTTCCTGCAAAAAATTGTGAATTAAGCAGGAATAAAATACAGTACTCCAAGGTTGCCCTTCTTGATATGAAAGGGGAGAAAAATGCCTGGGAATTTCCATCAGCATAATATCGACTGAGTCCGGTCTTGCACTATGCAGAGTTTGACGGTAATCATGACAAACTGGTTTTTCAACCTGCAGGTGCTTATTTTCTTTCAAAGCAGCAAAAGTAAGCAGTTGGTGAGAATCGACATTGGTACCAATATCCACTACATCAACAACTTTACGGCTAAGCATTTTTTCATAATCAGTAGTAAGTTTGGGAATACCAAATCCCTTTGCACGGGTCTCAGCTAACTCCCGATACTGGTTGCAGATCATGACCAATTCACAAAGAGGAAAATTTTTAAAACCAGGTAAGTGGGCAATTCCAGACCAGCGGCTCGCCCGAATTACGCGTACACTCATTCTTCTACCATCACATTTTCCACACAGTCAAATTAACTATTATGTTTTTAAAATAAAACATCATCATCTGCTGCGCCTAACATATCCTTTCGTATTACTTTTATAGGGATAAGACCATAACTTAAGAAGCGGTCATTGAACTCTTTCAGTGAATAACCATCACCTTTCAGAACTTGATAATCATCATGTAGTTTTCGAACCATCTCACTGCCAATGTAATACGTAAGATGCGTAGGATAGTATGTCGCTCGATTCAAGACCCAGATGTAAGTGTTCTCGCGTGTGCGGCCCTGCTTTTCCATCAGAAAATCTGAAGCTTCTTCAAGTGTTTTCTTCTCCAGATGAATTTCCATGCCCGCTATCGCCGCAGCAATGTAAGAACGCTTAGAAAGCAGTACCGCCAGTCGATAGAATAAACTTTTTGCCGCATACACTCGATTAACCATCATATATTTGCCATACTCAGCCCATCCATCTGAATTGGAGTCAGAATCATGGTCACGGCTGGCACGCATTGGCACTCTTTTTTCAAGGAAAAATTGTGTATGATGGCCAGGATAGCATTCGTGAATCATCAACAATGTCAGAGCATACGAGTTGAAGTCACTCCATAATCCATCAATGCGCGACTGATCCCAGTTTGGTTTTGGAATTTGTAAGGCCAGATAGGATTCTTTAGCGACCGTTTCAAAGGGTCCAGGTGTGAGCATCATACCGCCGCCGTTCGCATAACCTGGCATTGGAGTGACGATTACTTGAGGCAGGTCTGAAGGGACCGTTAAAAGGTCGTATTCTGTCAGAAATTTTCGAACTTCTCTCAACTTATCCTCAATGGCTTCTAGCAGCTCTTCAGGTTTTGCATGGTCTGAGCGCATTCTTGCAATAAGTTCTGGAACAGTTGCCATCGGATCAATTTGACGAGATACTTCAGCAATTTCAACTTCAGTTTTTGATAAATCTCTATAACATCGAGAGAGAATCTCTGATACGGGAACGTCTATCATTTCTTCTGCATCAAGAATGGCTTGAATGCCTTCCTCTCCAACTGCAAAATTTCCATTGGAGCGCGGCAGCAAAGAATCACGCAAAAAGTCTAGAAAATGACTAATTTCATTTATTGCAATTTTGTTTACTTGTACAAGTTCGTTTAGCAACTGCTGATCATCAATAGCACTGAATACTGCTGGTAATTCTTTTAGAAAGTCTAATAGACCGGGGATTTGCGAAATTGCTTGCTGAGTGTAAACCTTGGGTGGATTAATCAGGTTGTCTTTGGCGGCTTGCAAAACACTGGGGACGTCTTTTTCCCGAGAAATTAATGCTTTAAGACGATCATTTAGCGGAGCAAATTCTCGACTTACCAGATTGAATAAACCTTCAGCAATGATATCTTTATAAAATAGAGGGTTATTTTCCCAAAATCGCCATTTTTCGATCCAGTAAATTTCACGTTTTATACGGGTTGTTAATACGGGGTGATCCAATGCGTGTATAGGATCAAGATCTTTAGGATCTATTGCAGCAACCTGACCCTGTATTATCTTAAACCTTCTCAGGGTTTCGTTGATCTCGTCTCGTTGATAATGACCCAAAGAGTGATCATATTGATGAAAACCCTGGCGAGTCGCATGCACCGGATAATAGGTATAGTAGAGATCAAAAAATTCATTGGAGAGTTGATCGTAACGATCTTCAAGAAATTCTTCCTTTAGCATTTTCTAAACCTCTTCATCAGTTTTGCCTTGTTATTTCCTGTCGTAGGAGGGATACTTCTGATTATCTTCTACGTAAGGTCGGATCTAATGCATCGTGCAGTCCATCCCCAATAAAGTTCACGGCTAAGACAATAAATAAGATGGCCATGCCGGGAAAGATGGTCAGCCAAGGCTTTGAAGCCATCGTGGCTTGCGAGTCCATCAACATATTACCTAAGGTTGGAATGGGCGGTTGAACGCCCAAGCCCAAAAAGCTTAAAGATGACTCAATGATGATCGCATCTCCAACGCCAAGAGTTGCCCCAACGATAATCGCTCCTGCAATATTCGGAAGGATATGTTTCAAGATAATGATCCGATCTGGAGCACCAATCATGTGAGCAGCCTCAACATATTCTTTTTCTTTAACGGATAAAACCGAACCTCTTACAACACGCGCCGTTGACATCCAGCTGAGGAATCCGATTATCAGAACCATCATCAGAATCGCTGAATTGGAGAATGAGCTTAAGACAATCAGTAATGGCAGGGTGGGAATTGAATAAGCAAGATCCGTAAAACGCATTAATATATTATCTAATCTTCCGCCATAAAATCCTGCTAATGCTCCAATGAGCGCACCCAAACCCGTCCCTACAAGGGCAGAAAGAATACCGATCAACATTGATATCCTGCCACCATAGAGGATACGAGTCAGTAAATCGCGTCCCAAATCATCCGTGCCTAATAAATGCGCTGCTGAAGGCGGTTGGCGGATGGCATTGAGATCAATTGCATCAAACTTGTACGGAGCTACTATTGGAGCTGCGAAACAAGCCAAAGCCATAAAGATAAATAGAACCGATGCAATTACAGCAACCTTATGACGTTTAAAGTTTTCCCAAATAATCTTACTTTGAGACTCGACTTTAGTTTGTTCCAGCGATTCATCATCTACAATTAATTTTGTTTTGGTCATACTTTGCTCCTAAGTCAGAAAGTAAACAGCATCTCTTACTTGTATGTGATACGCGGATCCAGCCAGCCATAGAGAAGATCAGCAAAGAGATTGAAAACCACAACCATAAAAGAGCCCATCATTAAAATGCCCATTAGTAGAGGGTAATCTCGGGCATACATTGCTTGGATGAATAATCTACCAATACCTGGCCACGCAAAAATGGTTTCCGTAATAACAGCACCTGAAAAGAGGCCTGCGAGATGAAGTGCCATAACTGTAACAACAGGAATCAACGCATTTTTGACAGCGTGGCGAATCGTCACTGTTTTTTCTTTAAGCCCTTTAGAACGTGCAGTACGGATATAATCAGAACTAATGACCCCTAACATGCTGGAACGCATATATCTTGACCAACCCGCGATGTAATGCAGTGAAAGCACAAGGGCAGGCATTATCAAGTGTAAAATATGATCGCCAAATGATGTATTTCCAACTGTTTCTGTCCCTGATACAGGGAGCCACCCCAGTTTTACAGAGAAAAGTAATTGAAGAATAAGTCCAAACCAGAATACTGGCATTGCGATTCCCAGAAAAGAAGAAGCGGTGGCTACCATGTCGAAAAAACTGTATTGATGTAAGGCACTGAAAATACCCATTGGGATCGCGATAAGAGCTGCCAGGATGAAGGAAACCGCCATCAGTTCTAAGGTGGCAGGCAAGCGTTCCATGATCATGGTAGAAACAGGCCTCGTTGAGGAGTAGCTAATACCCATATCACCAGATAAAAATGCAGTGATCCACTTGAAATATTGAACATGGATTGGTTGATCGACACCCAGTCGATGACGATACGCTTCGATAACACTTGGATCGATCGTTAATCCAGACTGTAGCATCATTTGTTCAGGTCCGCCCGGAGCTGCTTGAATGATCAGGAAAATGACAAGAGATATCCCCACCATGAGCGGGAACATTTGCAAAATACGACGAATTGTGTATCTACCCATTAGGTCGAACCTCCCAAAACTTTGAATAGCCAAGAAGCTGACTGTTCAAAAGTAAATCTTTTCGTAGTGAGGGCAGAGCATTGACTTGTAGTCTCTGCCCTCACCTTTAGTATCTCCTCCGCCAATCTCAGACGGACCAGTCTAAACTAATTGAGCCCCCACTCATAAACATTCCAAAAGCTTCCAAAGTTAGTACCTGATCCCAGGAAATTCGTGAGATCATTATCGACATACATTGGTGTTACCTGAGCAAAGATGGGCAGCGTGAAAGCGTTTTCACTCAGCAGGACTTGTGCCTGATCCAACAGCGGTTTGCGAACTTCAAAGTTCAAATCCTTATCGGAAGCATCCATGATCTCGTCTAATTCCGGATCGCAGAAGCCCGTGAAGTTGTTTGAACCTCCGCAGCCATAAATTGCCGTAATACTCGGATCTGAAGGTAAGAACCAACCACTGACTACGGCATCCCATTCACCAGAGCGCCATTGACTCGTCCAAGCGGCACTTTCAAGCGTCTCAAACAACACTTCAATACCGACTTCTTTTAATTGAGCCTGGATGACCTGGGCGACCTGAATTCGATCTAATCGTCCAGCGCGGTTAATGATGGTAAAAGAGAATCTTTCGCCGTCTTTTGTGAGGATACCATCTGAGCCAGGTGCCCATCCAGCTTCGGCTAACATCTTCTTTGAAAGCTCAACATCGTATTCGTAGCCTTTTACTTCTTTATTAACCCAGACGCCATTGGGGTTGAATGGCCCGTTGACCACGGTAACTGTGCCTTCCATCAGTTGGTCTGCGATAGATTGTCTGTCAATTGCATGGAAAATTGCTTGACGAACTGCTTTTTCACCAAACAGGACCTTGTTCCGGTCACTGTTAATATTGAGGTCAAGATGCAAGAATACATTCGAGTCAATCAGTATAACGCTTCCATTTGCGTTTCCTTCCATTTCTTTTACCTGAAGGGGTAATATTTCGCCGATATGATATTCACCCGTCTTTAAAGCGTTCAAGCGGGTATTGTCATCCGGCATGAAGGAGAACACAATTTCGTCGACCTTAGGATAGTCACTTCCACGCCAATAATTCTCATTTTTTACGACACGGATGTACTCGCCGGACTTCCATTCAGCAAATTTGAAAGGACCAGTACCAATTGGGCTGCGATTGTATTGTTCATTTTAAACAATTTCTGGGGTCGTCAACTTGCCAAGCAAGTGTTCAGGAAGAATTGCCTCAAAGATACCCGCATAGGAGCCATACAGCCCATCCCACACAAAGACGACTGTGTGCTCATCTGGCATCTTGCATTCTTTAATTCCGCGATAGTCATCGCTATTATAAGTTTCAGAGCCTTCGCTGGAGACGAACCGCCAGGTAAAGCAGACATCTTCACTGGTGAAGTCCTCACCATCATGCCACTTCACGCCTTCTTGCAAGTGCCATGTCATTTCATAGGTGCCATCATCCTTTTGGACAATTCCGCCATTCTCAACGGTAGGAATCTCTTTTGCAAGGACGGGAATATTCTCACCTTTTTCATTGTTCATGATCAAGCCTTCAACCATTGTGAATTCAATGTCACATAGCATCTGGCTGGTAAAAGGATTGAGAACATCAATCTCGCGAGTATAAGCTACACGCAAAATTTTCTTTTCAGCAGGACTCTCCGGCACTGCAGGATCAGCCGGAGCAGCAGGTTCTGCGGGAGCAACTGGTTCTGCGGGAGCGGCAGGTGCACAGGATGAAATTATCATCGCAAGAATGATCACTGCAGAGAACAGCCATAACAATCTTTTTGACCTTTTCATTGTTTTTTTTCCTTTCCTATCATTTGCTTGTTTTGATTTGTTACTACTTCTGATACTTTGTTTTCGGTTTTGGCTTCTTGCAAATTTTTCTTCTCCTTTCGCATCTATTGATACATTGCTAAACTATCATTTGAATGAACGCGGTCATACATAAAGCGAAGAAATTCTGATTTTTTCTCGGACGAGACCTGCTCCCAAACAGGAGCAACAACAGCTTCCCCCCACCAATATGACCAAATTAGAACTGCACGAGAAGGAGAAGAAATAAATCCCATACGATTAGCCACCCAACCTTCACCTCCCACCAAACTTTGTGAGCGTAGCCAGTCTGCCACTTTCCCTTTATGCCAGCCTAAAGCGTGCAGCCGCCAGGCAGCACCTGTACCGATCCCCGCTCGATAGCGATTCATATAACATTGAACACGGTCATCATCCGAATCGATCCAGTTTAGCATTCTCAAACCATTGTCGCCAATGCCTTCAAAAACTGAAGAACCAGCCGTGTTAACAACCGAAAGACTACTGTCAACGGCTCCAGTTCCAGCTAATAAACTTAATTCACGCATCTTGAATTGAAGATAATGTCCTGGAATTCCCTCATGCACAGTGAGGTGTTTCAAACCTGGACGGGTTAGCACCGGATCGATGTTCAAATAAATTTTCCGCTCATCGTAACTACATTTGGCATTATATGGGATCCCACTCACAGGAACCACCTTCATCCGATCCGATCTATCCGCAGGGATGGGAAAGAGCAACTGTTCCGCCCTATTCCAGGCTTCGTCCATCAAGGTCTCGAAAAATTCTACAACTTCATCGGCAGCAACCTTCATCCGATCTTCCCAGGCAGTGCATTGGGTTGCAAGATCACCTGAATAGCCCATTTGGGTTAAGAGCTCACGCATTTTGTGTCGTAAGTCATCCAACTCCGAGTCAGATGCAGGTTGGGCTGGAACGTGGAGAAAACCCTTTAGTTGGTCTGTAAAGGACAAGCCTTTCATGCGCCATGTTACAAATGCGATCAAAGATTGGCACATCTGACCATAATAAACTTGGCGATCCAGCTCGGGAAGACCAGCAGCCTCCTCCTTTAATATTAAGAGAGCCTGATAAGCTTGTTCGTAACTTGAAAGTGGCGCCGGGTCGATTGCATCTCGTGTTTTCAACCTAATTACGACCAAAGCGCTGATTTCCCCGGTTTCAGCAGCATATAGCGAGTCTATTGCCAGAATTAATGGGGCGAGCTTTTTACTGTACTCAATTGTTTTATCGCTAAGCATTAGTCATTCTCCTTTTAATATCTTTACAGACCAATTCCACTGGAACGGATCCATAAGCGAGAAAAGTGTCATGGAATTCAGAGAGGTCAAACGTTTCTTTAAGCGTGGCCGCCATTTCTTTTCTGAATTGTTTTATGCGGTCACTGCCAAACAGATACATCATTGCAGCACCAGGAAACATGCTGTTTTTTATGGCTTCTTTTCTGGCAAAGGCTGCGTTCATTCCGCCTTGCAGCTGATAATAATCCACAGCTTGTTCTAAATCAAAATCACCTTTATGTAACTTAATATCAACTACTGCCCTTGCGCTCATTCGCCTTCTTGATTGGTACTCAGCATATTTTTCGAGGGGTGTCAAAAATCCAACTTCAGACATCAAATCACCCGCATAAACTGCCCAGCCTTCTGCCATCGTTCCTGCACAGAACATTGCAAGGCGCGAGGCACAATCAGTAGCAGCCATTTGACCAATCCGCGAGGGGGCACGATGAGCGTGCCAGTTTTGCACATGATGCCCAATACTGCCATGATGAATAACATGATTTGATTTGATGACACTCTCATTCACAGCGCGCAATAATTGTTCTTGTTGCTCAAGCGGCATCTTCTCATCAATTGGAGGAACCAGGTACATGTGCACGGCCGGACGCTGAAATCTTGCTGGCGATCTGTAAAACAAAAAGTATAAATAAGGGGCTGCTTTGCGTGCCCAAAGAGGCTGAGGAACATATTCGATTGGAAAATCTGGCCAGGTTAGCAGTTTTTTTTCCTGAGCTACTTGGCGGCATGCCTGCCAGAGTTCCCCGAATCGTTGATAATAAGCTTGCACCGTTTTGGGATGTATATCTCCCAGTTGCGCCAAGGCCGCTTGACTACTGGAAGCACTAAAATCCTTAGCTCGCGCATCCAGCTGCATTTTCGCTTCAGCAATCTGACCTTCAGCATACCGAACATATTCATCCAGATTCAGATCTACAAAATGCCCGTAACGCATCATGAGTTCAAACGCTTCAGCTCCACAGCTGTAATTTTGATTTGCCTGCAATGAAAGTTCGTTTTCAAGGTAATGTTTATACCTGACAAATCCTTCTAAAGCGGTATTCGCGGCATTCGTAAAGTGAGGATCACTGATATTGTTCTCACGAATAATTTCGTCTATTCCTTGACTGAAAAAGTATTGAGCGCCGATACATTCTTCGATGGACTGTTCGATCCAAGCCTGAGGTGCCTGAGAGATATTAACCTGCCCCTGTTGCAAAAAGTTTGGAATAGCCAGCATACGCTCTATTGCTGCCTCAACTCTTTCCAGAACAGGTGCGTAATTAGTAAGAAACAGAGAAATAATGCTAAAAACTGCTTCACCTGTATAGAAACATGGGTTGCCTTTGTAGAAATGGTTAGATTCGAATTCCCAAATCTGAGTCCGTAGGTATCCAGCTGCTAATTTTTTGTCAATCAATTCGATATTTGATAATTGGTCCTCAGGAAATTCTTCTAGCCGTTGAAGTAACTCTTTCATTTCATATACGGTGTCACCAACACTAACCGCCGAAAAATCGGGAAGTAGGTGATCAAATTCATGCATGCCCACAAAAGTTGCATTTACTGGACGACGCTTGTAATAAGCGGAAAAAAAATCGTCCAATAGGCTTCCAAAAAGTGCAGATTCAGTGTTCACGACTATTCTCTCCGTTACAATTAATGGTGACTGAAACAAAAACCAAGTTTCTGTCGCCAGGATTTGCGAAACTAAGCTACCATATGGCACGCAACAAAATGGCCTGTCGAAACCTCACGATATTCCGGCACTTTGTCTGTGCAAATATCTGAAGCTAAGCCGCAACGCGTACGAAAACGGCAGCCTGATGGCGGATTTATCGGAGAGGGCACGTCCCCTTCCAAAATGATTCTTTTACGCAGTTCTTCTGCGTATGGATCGGGAATTGGAACTGCTGAAAGTAGTGCTTGGGTATAGGGATGCAGGGGATGAGTGTACAGTTCATCTCGTCCAGCTAACTCCACGATCCAACCCAAATACATTACGGCCACACGTGTGCTAATATGGCGGACCATAGAGAGATCATGGGCGATGAAGAGGTAAGTCAGGCCAAGTTTCTCCTGTAAATCCTCCAGGAGATTCACGACCTGTGCTTGGACCGACACATCTAGTGCAGAAATAGGTTCATCACAAACAATCAGCGATGGATTCAGGGATAGGGACCGGGCAATACCAACTCTTTGTCTTTGACCCCCCGAGAATTCATGCGGATAACGGTTGGCATAACTTGGATTCAATCCTACCAGTTTCAGAAGCTCGACTACTTTTTCATCCGATTCTTTTCGATTAGCCAGACCATGCAAACGTAATGGCTCACCAATGATCTCACCGATCGTCATACGCGGATTCAAACTGGCATAAGGATCTTGAAATATCATCTGCATCTTGCGACGCATTTTTCTTAATTCTTTTGGTTCAAGCGAGACAAGATCAATCCCTTCAAAAATCACCCGACCGGAAGTCGGTTTTTGCAGCTGAAGGATCGCTCGTCCTGTGGTAGTTTTGCCACAGCCTGATTCGCCCACAAGGCCCAAAGTTTCCCCACGGTAGATGTCAAAACTGATCCCGTCAACCGCGCGTACTGAACCAATCTGTTTTTGGAAAATAATTCCCCGGGTTATGGGAAAATGTTTTACCAATTTATCAACATGCAGTAAAACATTATCAGAGAGTGTCATTTTCGCTCCTTCCCCGTATTTACATCGACCCAACAGGCAACCTGATGGCCCTGTGAAATAGTTTGCAAACCCGGGTTCTCAGCCAGACATCGTTCCGTCTTGTATACACAACGAGGAGAAAAAGGACAAAACCTAGGTTCTTTATAAAGAATAGGAGGTAGTCCTTCAATTGAGGCAAGCCGATGCCCTGAAGTTTGGTCAACTCTTGGTAAGCTTTTTAATAGACCCATGGAATAAGGGTGACTGGGGTGACGATAAAGCTCTTTAACGGGGGCTTCTTCAATTATATAACTGGCATACATCACCGCAACGCGATCAGCTAACCCTGCAATAATACCAAGATCATGAGTGATCCAGATAATCGCCATTCCTAAGGAATCGCGTAACCGTTTTACAAGTTCAATGATTTGGGCTTGGATGGTGACGTCTAATGCCGTAGTAGGTTCGTCTGCAATCAGGATTTGAGGGTTACAAGTGAGTGCCATCGCAATCATCACCCTTTGGCGCATACCTCCAGAAAATTGATGCGGATAGTTATTCATGCGTTCATTCGCATTGGGGATTCCTACCATTGATAACATTTTAATGGCGCGATCAGAAGCCTCTTTATTAGACATTCCCATATGCTCTTCAAGCGATTCCGTCATCTGCCTGCCGATAGTGAGCACTGGATTGAAAGAGGTCATTGGGTCTTGGAAAATCATGCTGATTCTTGAACCGCGAACCTTGCGGATTTCTTCATTCGTCATCTTTAAAAGATCTTGATTGTTGAAAATGGCTTGACCGTCTACCACTTTTCCTGGTGGAGATTTAATCAAGCGGAGCATCGACATCATTGTGACACTCTTTCCACACCCACTTTCTCCGACGATACCCAGAGTTTCCCCTTCATTTAGGTGGAAGGAAACACCATTGACAGCATGGACTATCCCTCCCCGCATGTTGAAGTGGGTTTTTAAGTTCTTTACGTCAAGCAGTTTTGTCATGCAGACGGCCTCCTCCATATGGGATCTTGATTAATAAGTGTGACCGGGCTTCGAAATAAAGAATGCTGTATATCCTATACACTTTAATTTTTAATAACGACCAACCTGCGTATTTTTATCTATATTCTCTTACACGATGCATTCTACAGCATCTTTTATATTTTGGCAAGGGTTATCGCCAGCAATTTTTTAGTATAAATGAAACTAATAAGGCAGTAATAAGTTATTATGAAACTTACGATTTTCAATAAAGCCTCTGAAACCGCTGCAAATAGCATAATTGGTTCGGAAAATCATTTTTTTCGTAGATGTGAAAAACAACTTAAATCTGAAGCATATATAACGAAGAGTTTTCATTAGGGTCTTGATAAATAGTTAAATCTTCTCGATTTGGAATAAAATCATATCAGTTTTTTCTATACTGAAAATTGCTAGTTGGTAGCGAACTCGTTTTTTTTCAATTTTTTTCAACTGGCTCACTGTTTCAACTGGCTCACTTGACAGAATTTTATTTTTCGTATAGCATATATCATAACAACTATAACATGAATTTGTCAATACTTGTTAGAAAAATATGCAGGAATCAAAAAGCGTACTGAAAGAGGGTGAAAATGGATATAAAAATAAGCCCACTTGTCGCTGGATTGGCGGAGTCTGCTACAGAAGTAGTGGATAATGCGATCAAGCGCATGAGAAGGGAGGGGGTAACAGATATCGTATCGTTAGGGGTCGGCGAACCTTACTTCGATACGCCTGAGTTCATCAAACAGGCTGCCACCCGTTCTCTTGAGGAGGGCAACACAAAATATCAGGCTACCTTTGGCGACCTCGATCTGCGTAAAGCACTACAAGAAAAACTGCATAATGAGAATAAAGTACATGCTGAAATTGAAGACACTATGGTCACTCCAGGCGCGAAATTCGCGTTTTTTTAGCCTTCCAGGCACTGATTTCTCCTGGGGTAAAGTCGTTATTCTGGATCCCTCCTGGGTATCTCACGCATGCATTCCGCAATTGATGGGCGCCGAATTGATACGGATACAGACCATTGAATCTAAAGGATTTCAACCTGATCTCGCATTGATAGAACGAGCTCTCAGTCAGAAACCCAAATGTATCATTATCAACTCGCCCTGTAACCCAACAGGTACAGTTTACAGACCCGAAACCATTCGTCAGATAACCCGGATGGCTCGAGATAACGGTACGATGGTGATATCTGACGAAATTTACGAAGCCTTGCTATACGAAGGGAAGGTATATTCTCCCGGTTCTGAATTTGATAACGTCTTTACGGTAAACGGATTCTCAAAATGTTACGCCATGACAGGTTGGCGCTTGGGTTATGCTTCTGGGCCGCATAAACTGATGCAGAAAGTGATGAAGATTTACCAGCATTCAGCCAGTTGTGTGACCGCTTTTGCCCTAGCAGGCGCACTTGAAGGCTTGACCAACCCGGAGACTGCACAGGCTGTGAAAGGGATGGTGGATCAATTCAACCGCAATCGTGAACTGATGATGGACACCATCAACCATTCCAGCCATCTGAACTGTGTGCGTCCGCAGGGGGCTTTTTATTGCTTCGTTAGCTACGATAAGCCGATCATATCACTTGATCTGGCAAGCGACCTGCTTAACAGCTACCATCTGGCTACGATACCAGGCGCTGCCTTCGGAAATGGCGGGGAATACCACTTGCGTCTATCATATACTACACGTGAGAGTCACGTGGTTCAAGGTTTAAAACGGCTCAATGCTTATTTTGAAAAGACAGGACACTGATATGCACAAAAATAGACCTCGAGTACTGACCGGAACTCATTTTATGTTGGGCAACTTCGCTGCTGTTGAAGGCGCGTTAGCTGCCGGCTGCAATTTTTTTGCAGGATATCCAATCACACCAGCCAATGAAGTTTCTGAACGCATGGCGGAGCGCATGCCTGAAGTCGGTGGGGTATTTCTACAGGGTGAAGATGAGCTTTGTTCCATTTATGCCCTGGCTGGGGCTTCACTGGCGGGCGCAAAAGTGATGACTGCTACTGCCAGTGCTGGTTTTGACTACATGGCGGAAGGCATTGAATATGCCATTTCGGATGAAATTCCGATGGTCATCATGGATGTGCAACGCACCAGGGGTGAAAACTTTGCTACCCAGGCAGATGTGATGCAGATGCGCTGGGGAGCTGCAGGCGATCACGAGCTGATCGTACTTGCTCCATCTTCGGTACAGGAATTGTTCGACTACACCATCAGGGCTTTTAACCTGGCAGAAAAATACCGTAGTCCAGTGATCGTTATGTCTGAAACCACCATTTCGTTGATGCGCGAACGGCTGGTCATCCCGCCAGCGGATCAGATCGAGATCATCAATCGCAAAATGACCCGATCTGCTCCGGAAGATTATGCCCCGTTCCAGGCTGAAATCGGGGGAGTACCTGAAATGGCTCCTTTAGGTGAGGGTTACAATGTGCTTTACTCCATCAACCCTCACAACGAGCACGGAAGCATCAAATGGGAACCAGAGATATTCCAGCGGCAATATGAGCGCATCACCCAAAAAATTCTGAAAAATGTAAATGATATCGTCACAACGGATGAATATCTGACAGAAGACGCTGACATTATCCTGATCGCTTATGGCAGCGAGGCCCGCCCCTGCAAAGATGCTATTGATATGGCCCGTAAGAGAGGCGGAAAAGCTGGTTTGCTCAAATTAAATACTGTTTGGCCAGTACCTGAGAAGCAGATACTTGCCGCGGCTAAGAAAGCCAGTAAAATTCTGGCAGTGGAAATGAATATCGGTAAGTATGCCGGTGAGATTGAACGGATTGCAGGCTGCCATGCTGAAGTAAAACGCGTGACTAAAAACTTAGGAAATATTCATACCAGTGGAGAAATCCTTGCTGCTATCGATGAGGTGTTGCCATGATCACAAACCCCTTGCGTGAGTCTCTGAAGCCAAATTCTTTACCTCACTTCTTCTGCCCGGGGTGCGGAGCTGCTCAGGTGCTAAATTACTTTGTGCGCGCCACGGACGAGCTGCAGATACCGGTCAGCAGCATGGTGGGCATTGGCGGCGTAGGCTGTACTGCGCGCATCCCAGTGTATCTGAAAATGGACGCTATGCATGGAATCCATGGGCGAACTCTTCCCTGGGCGACCGGAATCAAGCTGACCCGACCGGACTTGAAGGTTGTTATCTTTGCCGGTGACGGTGATGCTGCAGCCATTGGAGGCAACCACCTGATTCAGGCTGCTAGACGCAACCTGGATGTAACAATGATCGTTGTCAATAACCTGAATTATGGTATGACTGGCGGACAGGTGGCTCCCACTACGTACAGCAATCTGCGTACGACCACCACCCCTTATGGCAATCCCGAACCAGCTTTTGATCTGGTAAAACTGGTTGAGGCTGCAGGTGCTACTTTTGTAAGCCGCTGGTCTACCAACCGCCCGCACCAATGCATTCGAGCAATAAAAAAAGCGATCCAGCATAAGGGTTTCTCGTTCGTAGAAATCGTCTCTCAGTGTACAACGGGCTTTGGCCGTAAGGCGATCGGCTCTGGCAGTCCATCCAAACTGCTGGATTGGATCAAAGAGCGCAGTGTCACAATCAGTGAGGCTGAAAAATTAAGCAACGAAGAGCTGTCAGGTAAATTCGTGTTAGGCGACTTCGTTGCCAAGCAAGCGCCAATATTTTCTGGCAGTTCATTTTTGCCCCCGGAGGAAGAAGCATGAGTGCAGAAAGAAAAGCCATCCAGTTGTGCGGGTTTGGTGGTCAGGGTGTAATCCTCGCCACGCTGATCCTCGGTTCGACTGCAGTTACCAAACAGGGTTATCATGCCGTGCAGACACAGTCATTCGGATCTGAAGCCCGCGGAGGAGAATGCCAAGCCGAACTGATTCTTTCAAAGGACCAGATTTTTTCGCCCACCGCTGATCAAGCGGATATTTTGGTAGCAATGTCGGACCTGGCTCTCAGCCGTTATATTGTGCGGCTGAAGACTGGCGGAGTGCTGCTGATGGATCCGGATATGGTGACCAAGCCTGAGCGAATAGATCTCAAGATTTATGAGATAAGAGCAAATCATATCGCTAAAGAAATCGGCTTTGCGATGGCAGGCAATATGGTTTTTCTTGGCGCATTGAACCGCCTGACCGGGATCTTGACAGAGGAGCAACTGTTTGACGGAATCAAGGAAAATGTTCCTGAACGCTTTGCAGAGGTCAATATCAAAGCAGCCAGGACAGGCATTGAAGTGATGACGAACCTGCTTAAGGCGGAGGAATAATGCGCCTTCTTGAATACCAAGCAAAACGCATCTTTCAAAAATTTGGCATTCCTGTCCCAAAGGCGACCCTTATTCGTGATCTGGCAGATTTGGAACAGCTGCACTATCCGCAGATATTGAAAGCCCAAGTGCTCGCAGGTGGACGCGGCAAAGCGGGAGCTATCAAGGTAGCAAATGATGCAAGCTCCGCCGCAGAGATAACCCAAAACTTGCTGGATATGAGGGTAAAGAAAGAGAAAGTGCATGCCGTACTGGCAGAACAGAAACAGGATGTCCGGCAGGAGTACTATCTTTCTCTGATGATTGACAAGGCTTCTGCAGCCCCGCTCTTCATGACCAGTGCATCCGGTGGAATGGATATTGAGGAAGTTTCACGGAAAGAGCCTGACAAGATCCTGAAAATGCCAATAGACCCACTTTTGGGCTTGCAATCTTTTGAAACCCGCAAACTGGCCTTCTTCTTAGGAATCAGCGCAAAGGAGCTAACACCGTTCGTGCAGGCGCTTTTTGAGATCTATCGCACCTATGACGCCAGCTTGATCGAAATCAACCCCTTAGCGCGCACCGACTTAGGTTTGTTAGCGCTGGATGCAAAACTGGTTTTGGATGAAAAGGCACGCTTTCGCCACGAAACCTTGTTTGCTGAATTGGAAGAGGAACAAAACAATGTCGGTTCGGATGATCTGGATCCCTGCCAGAAACTGGCAAAAGAATGGGATATTACTTATGTACCATTGACAGGCGATCTTGGTTTGGTATCGGATGGCGCAGGCACCGGAATGCTGACGCTGGACCTCATCGAAGACTGCGGGGGTTCCGCAGCCAATTTTTGCGAACTTGGCGGCTTGGCTAACGCAGATCGCATGGAAAAAAGTCTTAAAATCCTGGCTCTTAACCCGAAAATAAAGACCGTAATGGTTTCTTTGATCGGTGGCTTGACCCGCATGGATGATATGGCTGAGGGCATTATCAACTTTGCACGAGATAATCCTGACCGTTTCAAATTGGCGGTGCGCATGTGCGGCACGAAAGCGGTCAAAGGTCGCGCGATGCTTGAAGAACTTTGCATTAAATCGGGTGAAGACCTGGTGACTGAAGTAACCAGAGCGGTAAAACTTGCCAGAGAGGCGGCAGCATGACCATATTGATCAATCAGGATACACGCGTACTCGTTCAGGGGATCACCGGTTCGGTAGGCGCATTTCAAACTAAAATAATGCTTGAATATGGCACCAAGCTGGTCGCAGGCGTGACCCCCAGCAAAGGCGGAACCCTCTTTGAGGGTATTCCTGTCTTTAATGATGTTGAAAAAGCGGTAGCAGAAACAGCACCTAACGCAGCTATCTGTTTCGTACCCGCTAAATTTGCCAGAGATGCCGCTTTGGAGGTCATTCAAACAGCTATTCCTCTGCTGGTGCTGACCACGGAGGGAGTACCTGAAAAGGATATGCTCGAGATTCTTGCCTATGCTCGGATCAAAGGCACGAGAATCGTAGGACCAGACACACCGGGAATTATTTCTCCTGGGGTCAGCAAATTGGGCGTACATCCAGGGCTGATGTACCAAAAGGGAACCGTGGGCCTGGTTTCTAAAAGTGGTGCCCTTTCTTATGAAGTGGGACGCGTGATGACTGCGGCTGGCATCGGTCAGACAACCGTGGTTGGAATTGGTGGAGGTCCCGTTTGGGGCTCAACACAGCGAGAAATGGTCGGGCTGTTTTATGATGACCCAGAAACCCAAGCGGTGGTTCTGCTTGGAGAGGTAGGCGGTCGGATGGAATTGGACGCAGCAGAATTTATCAGGACCCATCCCGGTAAACCGGTTATAGCCATGATCGTGGGACGGTCTGCACCTGAGGGTGCTCAGATGGGGCACGCTGGTGCGATCATCGAAGGTCACAAGGGTACAGCTCAAGGGAAAATAGAAGCACTTAAGGCAGCAGGCACATATATTGCCACGAAACCAAGAGAAATTCCTGATTTACTCAGAGAAGTAGGGATTAAAGCATGAAAGTTTACATTGACGAGATGATTTGTAAGGGCTGTGGCGTTTGCATCTACAATTGCCCCAAAAACGTCATCCACTTTTCTTCAGCGCAAAACCGCAAAGGGTTTACTATCGCAGAGGTTTATCATATAGAAAACTGTATCGGTTGCAGGCTGTGTGAGATAAGCTGCCCGGATTTTGCTATTTATGTTGTAAAGGAAGAGCCTGAACCAGCCGATGCAAAAAAATGATGCCGATGCGGGTCAGGCAACGGAAGGAACACCATGAAGCTTCTTTTCCTTTATAACAAGGTTTGGTTTAAATCAATCGCTTTGCTTCCCAAAATGTTCCGCGCCAATGGTTTTGAAATCGATTTTTACTGGACAAGCGAAGGAGAATTTCCTACCGATTTAAAATCATATCAAGCGGTGTATCTTTCAGGAAGTGTTGCCAACCCTGATGATGGTTATCCTTGGATTGCCAGGCTGACAGCTCTGCTTCAAAGGATCAGTCAATTGCGTTTGCCTACGCTGGGCTCTTGTTTTGGCAGTCAGATTCTGGCGACTTTTTTATGTGGGGACGATCAAGTTTTCCGGCGGAACAACTGCGCATTGGGCTACGCAGACATCTCCCTTCAACATTCTGAACCCGAGGATCCATTGCTGCAAGGATTGAGCAGTTCATTACGTATGTTCGTTTGGCACAATCTCCAGGTGAAGTCTGGCCATCCGGACATGAAGATTTTGGGCTACAACGATGACTGTTCAAACTATATCTGGCGTTATAGAGACTTGCCTGTCTGGAAGATCCAAGGGCATCTGGAGTTGGATTCTGAAGCAGCCTGCAGCATGTCTAGGCGTTATCATCGATTTTTTAAAAGAACAAGCGCATCGATCGCTGAACTTGTAAACAGTGCGGAACTAAACACCGAAGCCATAAAATTGTTTAATAATTTCATCAATTACTGTAAATTGTTCTAAGATGGAGGTCTTCAAATGCAGGTAATTTGCCCCGTTTGCAAAAAGATAACCACACTAAACCCACAGCAATGGCGTTGTGAGTGTGGAGAGGCTTGGGAGCCTTTGGACTCTAAGGTGTTTAACCCTGCGCTCATTCGTCCAGAGAATTATGGTCTTTGGCGTTATTCGCAAATCTTTGACCTGGGTTTTGACCAGCCAAAGGTTTGTATGGGAGCCGGCTGGACGCCTCTGATCCAAACACGAGCAGGTAGGTTTCACGTTTGCTTTAAGCCTGAATACATCTCACCAACTGGTTCTCTTAAAGACCGTGGTACGGAGGTCGAAATCAATGTGCTGGTCAATCAGGACGTGGAGACAGTGGTGGATGATTCCTCAGGCAATGCCGGCAGTTCCCTGGCAGCATATGCTGCCCGTGCAGGCCTGAAGGCAGACATTTACGTACCTCATTACGCATCTGAAAATAAGAAGAAACAAATTGCTATCTATGGAGCAACGGTCAATTCCATCCCCGGGGTACGCAATGATGCAAAAGTTGCGGCGATGAATTCAGTCGCTGGGAAGAAGGTGTACGCTTCACATGCATTCCATCCGGCTTTCCTCCTTGGTCAGGAGTCTGTTGCCTGGGAGATCTGGGAACAAATGGGTCACAAGGTACCTGATTGGTACATCGTGCCGGTAGGCCAGGGCGTTCACCTGTTAGGCGCATGGATGGGATTTGAGCGCTTGCGTAAAGCTGGACTGATCGCGAAAACGCCGCGTATCGTGGGGGTTCAACCCAAACTGCTGAACCCGATCGTGCATGCCATAGAAACAAGTGCCAGCGTGGTTGAAGAAGCTGTTTCCAGCCGCCCAAGCTTGGCAGAGGGGTTGGCAATTGCCAAACCAACACGCTGGAAACGCATACTCGAAGCTATCCGCTCGAGTGGAGGTGCCGCAGTGGATGTAAGTGAAGAAGAAATAACCGCCAGTCAGAATCAACTGGCAAGGCTTGGGTTTTATGCAGAGCCAAGCAGCGTGGTAGTTTGGGCAGCATTTGAGAAAATTCGTCAGAATGCAGACCCGAACGATGTCTTTTTGTTACCATTAACAGGAAGCGGCCTTAAAGGCGCCCCGAAAATATCATAAACAGACTATAAGGACAAAATGGAAGATATCATTGAACTGACCCGGGGTGTTCCACCCACAAAAAGCTTTGCCGTAGATAAATTGGCCATCTGTGCACAGGTTGCGCTAGCAGGATACCCGAATAAGATCTTGCAATATTCAAAATCACATGGGTTTCTGCCTTTAAGAGAACGACTGGCGAAAATTTACCAGACAGAAAATGACCGCATTATTGTTGGTACCGGTTCGCTACAGGTGCTTGACCATCTGCTGCGCAGTTACCCTTTAGGCTCGTTGCGGGTAGGCTTTGAAGAACCAACTTATGACCGCACCGTCACGCAGCTCAAACGCGTTGGTGCCAGTTTGCTGCCTTGCCCACTGAGCATGCAGGGATTAGATTTTTCTCCACTTGAGCAAGCTTTGGCAATTGGACAAAAGCCAGACTTTTTCTACGTAGTTTCTGATTTTCAGAACCCTACAGGGTCAGTGATGCCTCTCGAAAAGCGCCAGTATCTGGTCGAGTTAGCCAGAAAATACCATTTCTATATCATCGAGGATCTGCCTTACCGAAATCTACGCTACAACGGACAAAACTTGCCCTCGTGTTATGAGCTGGCGCCGGAACTTACCTGTATGATGTCTTCTTTTAGCAAGCTGATCGCCCCAGGTCTGCGAGTGGGATTTATGATATTGCCGCCGGAGCTGGTCCAACGCACAGCTAAAGTTGCTGAAGACACGTACATCAACCCGAGTTATCTCGATCAGGCGCTGGTTTATGAATTCTGCAAGCGCGGGTGGCTGGAAGAGCATCTGGTTTTCCTTAAAGAGCTGTATGGTCATCGCCGTGATGTCATGGCAGATGTTATGGAACACTACCTGAAGGGGCTATGCGACTGGATCAGGCCGGATGGAGGCTTTTTTATTGGCTCATTCGTCAAGAAAGCCGTCAATGCAGACGCTCTTATGAAGCATGCGTTAAACCATGGTTTGAAGCTGACTGATGGCCGTGGTTTTTACACTCAGGGAGGCGATCAGTTCGTGCGTCTGCCTTTCTGTGCGCTCGAAGATGCTCAAATAGAGGCGGGTATTGCCAGACTCGCTGAAACAATCGAAACTTATCATGAATAAGGGAAAAAGATGACCGTTACTTTGGAAGAACGCAAAGAGAAGATCGTCAATTACATTCAAAACAATCGAGAGAACATGTACGACGCTCTTCGGCAGGCTCTAAAGATCCCGAGCTACAGTGATCATCGGGAAGGTTCTAACGCAGTCGTTGAATTTCTTCTATCATTGATACCCGAGTTGGATGCTAAAGTCAGCCGTTTGGATGGAGGAAGCTATGTGCACCATTTGCTGCTCGAATCGCACTGCGATGCTAAGCCATGTATTTTCTTCGTTGGTCACGTAGATACAGTCTTTTCGACATGCACGGAGTGGCCTTTCAGCCAGGATCATGAAAACACTACGGTCCTGGTGTGATTGATATGAAGAGCGGTGTGATCACCCTGCTTTATGGTCTGAAGGCGCTGCAAGCCAGTGGGGGAATCCCTTTTAATTATGATGTTTATGTTACTGGGAAGGCTGCTCATGCGGGCAAGTCTCCAGAAACCGGTCTCAACGCTGTGCTGGAAACAGCGCATCAAATCATTAACGCTGAAAGCCTGGCAAGAAAAGAAATGCTTACCACCATGAATGCCGGTTTTGTAGAAGGAGGGCAGTCTGCATTCATTGTAGCTCCCTCTGCTCACGCGGAAATCGAAAGCCGTATTGTCATCCCTGAAGAACAGGGGCGTGTGGAATCGAGCATTGCGACACTCGCCAAAAACACTTATGTTCCTGGCACTACTGTGCGGGTTACCGGCAGCTTTCACCGCCCCTCCTTAGTACGCCGACCGAGTTCAGAACAGTTGGAAGCGGCTGTTCTAAAGGCAACTGATCTTCTGGATCTGAAAAACGAATTCTCTATGAGCAGCGCAGCTTCTGATGGGAACAATCTTTCCGGTCTTGGAGTTCCTGTGATGGATGGCATGGGTCCCGTCAGCGGACGCGAGCACAGCCATGATGAATGTTTAGTGACTAAAATCTATTTGAACGCACAGAACTGTTTGCCATCGCGCTTTTGGCACTGATTGAATAGAAGAGGAGCTGAGTATGTCTGATATAAAGTATAAAAACTGTAACAGCAGTCGACCCATTGGGGTCTTTGATGCGGGGCCTGGAGGATTAGCGGTTGTGAAGTACATGATGAAAATACTGCCTTCCGAAAATTTACTCTACCTTGGGGATACAGCCAGGCAGCCATATGGTCCTCAGCCTGTTGAAAAAGTGCGTTCTAATACGGTTGAATGTTTGAGCTGGATGGAAGCACAAGGGGTGAAGGCGATTCTGATAGGCTGCAATACAGCTTCGATCGCTGCGTTGGACGCGGTTTTAGAAAAAATCACCGCCATTCCAGTTTTGGGAATGATTGAACCAGGTGTTCGGGCTGCCCTGAGAGAAGAAGGCGCTGACCGCATTGGCGTATGGGGGACTGAGCTGACAGTGGCTTCGCATGCGTACAGAGATAAGCTTGCGCTGCTCAACCCGCAGGCGAAAGTGGTAGAGAGCGCACCGGTCACTTTGCTTCGTCTGGCTGAACTGGGTCAGATTCAAGACAAAGTGCAGATTCGGGCGTTGGTGGAGGAATATCTTCAACCATTCGCGAACTTGAATTTGGACTCCTTGATTTTTGGGTGCACCGACCTTACCTGCGTACGGGAAGAAACAGACGCTGCACTTGGCAGCAAAGTGAAAATCGTAGACCCCGCTGAGGAGGTCGTAGCAGAAATCCGAGCATGGATGAAAGAGCATGCCTGCCTGAATGAACAAGCGCCTTCTGAACGGAACTACCGAATATGCATCACGGGAAACAACGTGAGTGCCTTCCAAGCCTTTACAAGGGAATTTTTAGGAATACAATCAAGTTTAGTAGAGAAAGTATCCGTTACATAGAACATTATCTAAGTGAGGAGACTCAGTATTCATGGAATCAAAACTTAAAGTCTATTCCCTCCAAAAAAGGGTTTACCAACGCCTAAAGACAAACATCCTGACCAACAAATACCCACCTGGAACGCAGATGAATATCGATCAGCTGGCAAGCGAACTTGGTGTCAGCCAGACGCCCGTGCGCGAAGCGTTGGCGATGCTCAAGCACGATGGTCTGGTGGTAACCGATTATTACAAAACACCGATCGTGTCCATCATAGAAGAGGATACAGTTCGCGAGTTATATGAGATTCGCAAACTTCTTGAATGCTACGCCATTCAAAAGGTAAGCCCCAGTCTGGAGAAAGAAGATTTTGCGGTTTTGAGGTCCACTCTGGATGCAGCAAAAGATATTGCTAACCCTGAAGAGCTACAGGAAGCGCTTGCGCAGGCAGACGTGCAGTTCCATGGTTATTTTGTTTCCAAGATCAATAACAGCACCTTTTTTAGAATCTTCCAATCTGTGAACGACATGTCTCTGCGGGTACGAACCTTGGTATTAGCTCAGACAGCCAGAAATGTGCGCATTGTCATGGATGAACATACGGTTGTGTTGGATGCCCTTGAGAAGGGCGAAATCAAAAAGGCGATCAGACTCCTGGAAAAACACCTTGACTCCGCTTGCGCCCGCACATTAAAGGCAATTAGCAACCAGACTAAATAAAAACAGCCCGAAAGTTTTTTGTTTCCGTCCTGTCTGATCTGCAGGGCTGGTTTGCGAGGAAAAAGCTTTTACCTGAGTTTCCCACTTTTGCCAAAAACAGCGTTTTCATCGAGGAGAATTGAGAAACTCAGGGGGCAAGGAGCCATGATACCCCACAGGACTCGAACAATTGAATAGCCCCGCGAGCATTGAGGGAATCCCAGGTTTATTGCCAAGTTTTGGAGAAATAAATCAGTAAGTGAAGGTGAAGATGAGGCAGACATCTGCACCAATCTGCACCTTAATGCGGATTCTGGCTTACTTTAAAACGACAACGAGGAGAAACCTCCTCGCTGAAACGAAGCTGGGGGCAATGGAGTCGAACCACTACATACAGATTCAGAGTCTGCTGTCCTGCCATTAGACGAGCCCCCACTAAGGGAGCCTTATCTTACCACATTGTCCCTTTTATTTACAAGGGTTCTTCGCG
>Ga0255342_1001212_pt1 | contig 38236 bp, 42 predicted proteins | sample wastewater_treat_3_FD_192416 | JGI IMG/M metagenome (GOLD analysis project Ga0255342, IMG submission 192416) | Wastewater microbial communities from Lulu Island WWTP, Vancouver, Canada - plant14 | ecosystem: Engineered > WWTP > Wastewater > Unclassified | place: Canada: Vancouver, British...
CAGCGGGATGGTTTTCGAGGGAATGACAGGAAAGAGGGCGGGAATGAAAAAAATAGTCAAAAATGAGACAGGAAGATGGCAGAAATGGCAAAAAAAGGGGCGGGAATGAAAAAAAGCACAAGATGACAAAAAGAGCACAGAATGGCAAAAAGACAGATGAAGAGTTTCTTCATAAATTGTGCACTAATACCTCGCTTTCTAAATGACAAGGAAAAATGTTAATTAAAGAGACTTTTTTCAAGAAGTAGTTATCTTCAGTTGCAAAATTAGGAGACAAATATTCAATTAAAGATCTAATGGCATTTCTGCCACAATAAGGTATAAAAATAATATTTTTCGTGTATCTCTTGAATAACTAAACTGTGTAAATTCTTTACTAAATACAATCTTATAATTCCTCTGAAAACCAAAAACTCCAAAATTATATTTGGTTAAGAGATTAAATTTTGATTATTTAGAAATAGGCACAAGAAAAGGATTAATGTTATTACTTTCATGCTTGTGTTGTGGCAGAAATAATATGAAGTGTTATAGAGGGATAATATTCAAATAAATAATATATTAAAAATGTTCTCATTTAAAGGGACAGGTCAGAGAAAATATATTATATAAATTCACTTTTTAATCATAATAAATGATTGATGAAAATAAATTTAAAAAGAAAGTTAAAAAAAACAATATAATTTAATTTGTTTTTGCAAGCAATATAACATATATTATTTAAAAATTGTTGTGCCCGTAGCTTAATGGATAAAGCATCGGCCCCCGGAGCCGAGGAGTGGAGGTTCAATTCCTCTCGGGCACGAGGAAAATTATGAAAAGATTTAAATTTTTTGTATTTTTAGTTCTATCAATAGTTATAATTATTTTTATTAATAGTGAAGTTATATTTTTGCCTCTATTTGAGGTTAATGCACCTGATAGCATAGCTACAAAAGTAAAAGATGAAATCAGTAAATCTTCATTCATGGGTTTAACTTTCAAATGGAAAATTAAAAATAACAAAATTGAAGAAAAAATTAGAAATATCGAAAGGGTATCTCTTAAGAAAAAAGGTTTTTTAAAATGGGAAATAGATATTGTTCAAGAAGTATGTAATTATATTATCAAACTTAATGGATATCCTTTGAGTATTGACAAAGAAGGATTTTTGATTAACGAAAATATAAATAATGATACCAATAATAATTCTTTATCTGTTTTTATTGTGAATGTGAAATCAAAAAATGATGCAAAAGTAATTTACAATGACCATGTAAGACCATTTTTACTTTATATTAATTTAGCAAAAAGCAAATTTTATCCAATGATTTCAGAAATAAACTTTGATGATACCTTTGGACTCAGTTTTATGTCTTACGATAAAAAAAGAATAATAATAGGTTACAGAAAAGATTATAATATTATTGAAGATATTTTTTTTAAGGTCAAAAATCTATTGAAAGAGAAAAACGAATATAATAATTATAGTGAATTGGATTTTAGATTTAAAAATAGGGTAATATGCAGAAAAAAATGATTTATTTCTTGATTTTATGTTTTTAATTGTTATTATTTATGAAATTACCCATCATGTTTATATTTGGAAAGGAGATAAAAAATGTTAAATGAGTTGGATCCTTGGACTCATACAAAAGCTACTCTTAAAGTTATAGGCGTAGGTGGAGGCGGAACAAATGCTGTAAATAGAATGATTCAGTGTGGAATTACTGGTGTTGAATTTATTGCGGTTAATACTGATGTTCAAGCATTAAGTATATCGCTTGCTCCTACAAAAATCCAAATAGGACCAAAAATTACAAAAGGATTAGGTGCTGGCTCTGTAGCAGATCTTGGAGAAAAAGCCGCTTTAGAGAGCGAAGAAATAATAAGAGAAGTTCTCAACGGAACTGATTTACTTTTTTTGACTACTGGTATGGGTGGTGGTACTGGCACAGGTGCTAGTCCTGTAATTGCTAAAATAGCAAAAGAAATGGGTATTCTCACAATCGCTATAGTTACAAAACCTTTTTATTTTGAAGGTGAAAGAAGAGCGAAAGTTGCTGAAGAAGGAATTGTTAAACTTAAAAACCACGTTGATACACTTATTACTTTATGCAACGACAGACTTTTACAAGTTTCTACTAAATCAACCTCACTAACAGAAGCTTTTCTTTTAGCAGATGACATACTTAGGCAGGGAGTTCAGGGTATATCGGATATTATAAATGTTCCTGGATTAGTAAATGTTGATTTTGCAGATATAAAAACTATTATAAAAGATGCAGGTAGTGCGTGGATGGGCATCGGTACTGCAAGAGGAGAAAACAGAGCAGTTGAAGCTGCAAAAAGAGCAATTAATAGTAAACTACTTGAAAATAATATTCAAGGAGCAAAAGGGCTTCTCTTTAATATGACTGGAGGAAAAGGTCTTACTATTACCGATGTTAACGAAGCAGCAAAGATAATAACAAATTCAGTTCATAAGGATGCTTTAAAAATTTGGGGAGCTGTAATACAAGATGATATGGATGAAGAAATAAAAATAACAGTTATTGCTACTGGTTTTGACCATCATAAACAAATATTACCAGACGATGAATTTAAAGTAAATTCAAATGAAGAAGATAAGGATGATAGAGAAAGTTTTATCGATATACCATTTTATTTAAAAAAGAGATTGGAACAATGATATAGTAATGAAAAAAAAGCTTTCTACATTTAACTATATTTTTGGATTAGTGATGGTTTTAATTGCTGCAGGTATCTTATATTATGTATTTAATGATTTCTCTTTTAGTCAAACACCGGAAACCACTTATGCGGAACTTCAAAGAATTGAAATATCATATCCTGCATCAGGTTTTATTGCAAAAGACGAGAAAATATACTATGCAGAGACAGATGGAAAAGTAAAAAGATTGATAGAGCCAGGTGAAATAGTAAAAAAAGACACTGAAATAGTCCAAATTATTAAAAATGACGGAACGAATGTTTCTGTAAAAGCTCAAAATGGTGGTCTTGTCACTTATATAATTGATAATTGCGAGGATAAATATAAAGTTAATAATATAGATAAATTACTGATTTCAGAAATATTAGAGCCACCTGTAAGGCAAGAAAGAATAGCAGATGGTGATGTAGTTAAAAAGGGTGATTTTATTTTTAAAATTGTTGGTAATGACAAAATTAGCTATATTTTGGTATTCGATAATGAAGAAAAACAAAAAATTAATGAGAATAAAGAATTAGTTTTCGCAGTTGAATACCCTGTAAATATGCTAATAAATGGAAAAATTGAAAAATTACAAGACAGAGAAGACAATAAATGTTTGGCTGTTTTTTCGACTGAATATTATATTGATACTCTACTAAATTGGAGAAAAATTTCTGGTAGATTTGTCTTTGGTACCACTACTGCTTCATATTTGCCAATTACTTCGTTGACTAAAAATGAAAAAGGCGAAGATATAGTTTATATTAAAAATGCTTCAGGTTTGCCAGAAGCTTTAAAAGTAACTGTTCTTGGAAAAGATTATTCGCGAAATAATTATATAGTTCAAGGACTTAAAAAATTTGAAGAAGTGTATTGTGATGCTAACCTTGCAAAAGAGAAATTAAGCAAAGAAAGTAAATGATAAATACTGAAAGTAACCTTATTAAGAAAAGAATTGAATCCCTTAAGAGAAACATCAAAGAGATAGCTCAAAATTGTGGAAGAAATGATCAGGATATAAAAATTATGGCAGTAACTAAAGGAGTTGATCCTTCACTAATTTTAGAAGTTTACAAAGAGGGTATTGATTTATTCGGAGAAAGTTACTTTCAAGAAGCATCTAAAAAATTAGATTATCTGTATGATAATTCGCACTTAAATAAAAAAAACTTCCACTTTATTGGACATCTTCAAAAAAATAAAACGAGTAAAGCAATAAGTTATTTTTCAAGCATTGATTCTATTGATTCAATAGAATTATGTGAATTAATTTCTAGAAAAGCCTCTAAAAATAATATTACTGTAGATGTTATGATCGAAGTTAAGACTTCTTACGAAGAAACAAAATATGGTTTATTTCCCGAAGATATTAATAACATTGTTAGTAATTTAATTAAATTACCTAATATTAATTTAATTGGTGTTATGACAATAGCTCCCCTTAAAGCTACTCAAGACTTAATAAGAGATTGTTTTAGAAGATTATTTAAAGTTTGGGAGGAGATTAATAAATTATATAATTTAAAACTTCCATATATATCGATGGGAATGAGCGATGATTATAAAATTGCCATAGAAGAGGGTTCTACAATGCTGCGGATTGGAAGAGCAATATTTGGAAGGAGTTAAAATATGAAAAATATTTTAGATTGGTTTTATAAATTATTGGGCGTTGAATTAGACGAAGAAAACGAATCTATTGAAGATGACACAAAAGTTGAAGATGTAAAACCTGTAAACAAAAAACAACAACCAAAATACACTAAACAAGTATCTGAATTTAAGACTGTAGTTGTTGTATCTCTAACTCCAAAAGTTAAGGAAGATGCAAGAAGAGCTGTAAATTTCCTAAAAGAAAACAGGTTGATAATTGTTGATTTTGAGAACGGCGATGCCGACAGAACAATATTATCTTATTTTGTTGCTTATTTATCAGGGGCAGTGGATGCATTGGGCGGAGTAGCAGATAAATTTGGTGAATACGTATATCTTTTTACACCTCCTGGTGTAAATATTTCAAGGGAACAAAAGAAGGATATTTTAAGTGGTTCTAATAATACCGAAAATCCTCCTTTTATTGATTAAAATCTAAATTGATAGAATTTTTAATTAATACCTTTCTATTTTTTAAACTTTTTTCATAAAAATATATTTATATGAGTGAAGAAAAGGAATTATTTGAGAATTATTTTATAAAATATAAAGATGATGTTTATAGAGTTGCTTATTATTACACAAGAAACAGTGATGAAGCTGAAGATCTTGTACAAGATACTTTTATCAGGGCTTATAAATTTTTTTCAAAGTTTAAAAAGAATACTAACTTTAAATCCTGGATACTAAAAATTATGCGAAATATTTATATAACTAAAAGCAAAAAGAAAAGCAAAGAAAATAATATTAAAAATCATGAAGTAGATATTTCTAAAAATTATTCTTTGGAAAATGACTATCTTGATAGCATTACAATTTCTGACATTAGAGATGCTATACTTATGCTTCCAAGAGAGTTCCGAGAAGTAATAATTTTATCGGATATCTCGGGACTTATGTATGAAGATATTGCAAAGATAATCAAAGTACCTGTTGGAACAGTAAGGTCTCGCTTACATAGAGGAAGGCTAATACTTAAAGAAAGGTTAAAAGAGAAACATGATACTGAGTAGTTTTTTTATCAATAAAGATTGTAAGTATTGCGAGTGTTTTGTAAATGATTATGTTGATAACAGATTATCAAAAGAAAAAGAGGAAGAGTTTCTTGCTCATATTGAGAACTGTTTTAAGATCAAGGGTTGCAAAAAGTGCATTGAACTTGTTAAACAATTTAAAACTATCAAAGATTACTGTGTAAGTTTAAGCGGTAGTTTGACTATGCCAGAAGACTTGAGCGTAAAACTTCTAAAGATGATAAGTTAGTTTAAGTTTACAAAACATATAGGTAAGCATTCATCTAAGCACTCAATTTTAAATTTTACAAACCTAAAGAATTGTATAGTTTATAATATTTACCACTTTAACATTAAAATATAAATTTACTGATTGACCATAAAGTTATGCTTCATTTATGCTGGAGTGTTATAAATAAATTATTTTATCCAGTAATTAGGGGCTTCCCTAACAATAGATACATCATGTGGATGAGATTCTTTAACTCCCGTGGAAGTTATTTGTACAAATTTAGTATTTTTCCTAAGCTCATCTATATTGTGAGCACCAGCATAACCCATACCAGATCTTAATCCTCCAACTAATTGATAAACAAAATCCTGTAGCTTTCCCCTGTAAGGAACTCTTCCTACAATACCTTCGGGTACCAATTTAGCAGCAGGTGTACCCTCTTGAAAATATCTCTCTCCGCCTCCTTCTTTCATTGCTTCAATTGACCCCATAGCCCTGTATTCTTTGTATTGTCTTCCACCATAAAATATAAGGTCTCCAGGGCTCTCATCAAGACCAGCTAAAAGATTACCAAGCATAACAGTGCTTGCACCAGCAGCAATTGCTTTTGTTATGTCACCAGAGTACCTTACACCTCCATCAGCAATGATAGGTATATCGTATTGATCGGCAATTTCTGAGCACATCATAATTGCTGTGAATTGTGGAACACCACAACCTGCTATTATTCTTGTTGTACAAATGGAGCCAGGACCAATACCTACTTTAACGGCTGATGCCCCTTCTTTAATTAGTGCATAAGTTCCTTCAGGAGTAGCAACATTTCCAGCAACAACAGAAAGGTCTGGATATTTATCTTTTATACTCTTTAATAAATTTATAACTCCTTCTGAATGACCATGAGCTGAGTCAATAACAATTGCATCAACTCCAGATTTGTATAATAACTCAACTCGAGTAAGTGCATCTTTTGAGACTGAAACTGCTGCACCTACTCTTAATCTGCCATTATCATCTTTGCAAGAATTAGGATATTCAATCATTTTATTAATGTCTTTAATTGTTATGAGACCCTTAAGGGTATAATTATCATCGACTATTAATAATTTTTCAACTTTGTGCTGTTTTAGTATTTCTTTTGCTTCTATAATTGATGTTCCTTCTTTAGCTGTAATAAGGTTTTCTTTAGTCATAACATCTGATACCTTTTCAGTATAGTCTGTAATAAACCTTATATCTCTATTTGTTATTATACCAACTAATTTTTCATTTCTTGTTATCGGAACTCCAGATATGTGGTATTTTTCAGAGACGTTTAAAACGTCTTGAATTGTAGCGTCTTCAGAAAGTGTAATTGGGTTTGTTATTAGACCACTCTCTGACCTTTTTACTTTATCTACCTCTTCAGCTTGCATTGCTGGAGATAAATTCTTGTGAATTATACCGATGCCTCCTTGACGTGCAAGAGCTATAGCTAAACGTGATTCAGTAACCCTATCCATTGCAGCGCTCACAATTGGAATATTTAAAGATATGTTTTTCGTAAATCTTGTATGTAAGTCTACATCTCTTGGAAGAATATTCGAATAAGCAGGTAATATTAATACATCATCATATGTTAATGCAACACCATTTATTTTTTTATTATTCAACATAGAATTTTCTCCAATCTTTAAAATATGATTATAAGTCTAAAAGAAAATGATGATTTTTCAAACATTTAATTTATTTTTAAGGGTATATTCTTATTTTGTATAGCATCTATAAGTTTTTGGTATGTTTCTTCCAATGCTTCAGATATAACCCTTGTTTCTCCAATAACTGTAATAAAATTAGAATCTCCTGTCCAACGTGGAACTACATGAGCATGAATGTGGTCTTCTACTCCAGCACCAGCTACTTTTCCTATATTCATCCCTACATTAAACCCTTGTGGTTCAAAAGTAGCCTTAAGTAATCTAATTGAATAATCAATAAGATTAATAAATTCTAATGATGCTTCATCTCTTAGTTCAGATAATTGACTAATATGTGAATAAGGAACAACCATTAAGTGTCCGGGAGAATATGGATATTTATTTAAAACGATAAAATTATATTTACCTCTATAAATTATGTAATTTTCGCTATCTTTATCTTCTTTAATCATTTTGCAAAAGAAACATTCTTTATCTTTATTCCCTCTTATATATACATATCTCCATGGTGCCCATAAATTCTTCATAAAAACTCCTTTTCTTAAGCTATTTTCTTCATAAACCTCAATAAAATTGAATTTATCTATTTAAAATATTATTCTATTTTTAGAAATATTTACAATTAATTATTAATTTTAAAATTTATAAACGAATGAGGTGTAAGAAAATATGAGAAAAATAATAAAAACTCGAAAAATTTATATTATTATAACTGTTTGCTTAATTGTTTTATTCAGTAATTCTTGTTCTAATAAAACGAATCAAATTCCTCAAAGCCCAAAAGAGAGTACTTCTGAAATTACTCAACCAGTTGATAATCCAAAAGAAAATCCTGCTAAACCTGAAGAATCTACTTCTAATAATACAACTCTACCAACAGGTCTTATACCTTCGGAAATGAGAATTCTTGCTAAGGATTTTACACTTGAAAAAATTGGTGGGGGAACATTAAGTCTTTCCTCTTATAAAGGGAATATTGTATTACTTGACTTTACTACTACCTGGTGTTACTGGTGCGAGGTTCAGGCTCCACATGTAGAAGAATTATATAAGAATTATTCAAACAAGAATTTTACTGTTATAAGCATTGATTGCAAAGAAGAACCTCAAATAGTGAAAAGTAAATACCCTAGCGGAAAGCATATATTCCCAGTGGTACTTGATAAAGATGGATCTGTGTCATATTCATATGGAATCAATGGTTATCCAACATTTCTCTTAGTGGACAAAGATGGTAAAATAGCTTATTTTCAAGAGGGGTATAAGGAGAACATGAAGGAAGTTGTTTCAAAGATAATTGATTATTTACTTGAAAACGAGTAATTGTTTATAATGAATTTGTTTGTTCTAATTAACTTTTCTTTTAAAAATCTCAAACGAAACAGAAGTAGAACTTTCTTAACAATTCTTTCTGTGGTTATTTCTATAACTTTTTTGATAAGCTTTCTCGGTCTTATTGAAGGTTATAATAAAGCTATTATGAAGGATATTAGTAACCTGGGAGTTCACTTATTGGCAATACCTAAAGGGTGTCCTTACGAAGCGACAGCTTTAATAATGCACGGAGGCATCATCCCTAATTATTTAAATGAATCAGTTGTACCGGAAATATCAAGTCTACAAAATATTTATGATTACTATGCAATGGTTATGGGAGTTTTACCCTCTCAGGAATCACCACAAAGTACAGATATTATTTATGGTGTAACGGATGGAGTATTTAATCTCAAGAAAAACTGGGAAGTATCCAAGAATTTATTTTTAAATGAAACTGGAGCAATAATTGGTAAAAGAAAAGCCTCAGCTCTTGGAGTAAATGAAGGTGATTACATTAAACTGGGAAATAGTGGAAATAAATATAAGGTTTTGCATGTTATTCCAGAAACTGGCACAGAAGACGATAATATTATATTTCTGCCTTTGAAGAACGCTCAGGATGAACTAAATGTCCCTGGTAAAATAACTGGCGTAGCTATATCACTAAAAGATATAACTAAATTAAAAGAAACAACTACTGAAATAGAAAAAATAAAAGATGTTCAAGTAGTTACTATGAGTGATGTTCTGTCAGTAGTTATGGGATATATTCGTATTGTAAGGGCTCTCTTGCTGGGGATTGTTATTATAACTATATTAGTGAGTGGCATTCAAATTTTAAATAGTGCATTAATAGGTGTTCTTGAGCAGATAAGAGAAATTGGAGTTTTTAAAGCAATAGGTGCAACAGGTGGACAGATAGCGAGTTTTATCTTTATTCAGTCTTTTTTAGTCTCTATAATAGGTAGTATATTCGCTATTCTTACTTCATATATTATTGCTCCAATACTTAATGTAATTACCAAAAGTTTTATTCCTTCACCACCTGCTGGGAGTATTATTTCTCTTACACCCTTAATATTGATTTATGGAGTATTGTTTTCTATCATAGTAGGATTTATTGCAGGAATATACCCTGCATACAAAGCAGGTTCACTGAGTCCTTCTGAAGTGATAAGAATGGATCTGTTAGTATGAATTTCTTTTCACTTGCTTTTAAAAATTTGCTAAGAAGAAAAATAAGGACAATCCTAACAATAATTGGTATTGGGATAGTGATAGCAATATTTTTTAGTTTAATTTCATTTAATGCAGGGTATAGTCGCTCACTTGGAAATGAATTTTTAAGTTTTGGAATACATATTTTAGCTGTACCCAAAGGGTGTCCTTACGAAGCAACTTCTCTTCTACTCCATGGCGGAGAAATGGATAAAACTTTAACATATGCTCAATTTGAAGAAATTGCTAAAAATGAATTTGTGGATATAGCCTCTCCATTGCTCCTTATTCATACAACAATTAATTCTCCTGACTATGAAACTGCATTGTACGGTATTTCTGATAGTCTTTTTGAATTAAAACCATACTGGAAACTTAACGGCAGTAAATTTTCATCTTTAACTGCAAACGAAGCAATAATTGGTGCTAATCTCGCTAAAGAATTAAATTTGAAAATAGGTAGCAAAGTTTATCTAACTAACAATAAAGTAGAAACAAAAATTGTTGGCATTCTCTCCATTACTGGAACTTCAGATGACAACTTTATATATGTACCATTGAGGTATTCAGAAAAATTAGCAGGTAAAAGCAATTCTTTAACTGCTGTAGCTATAAAAGTTAAGCAAGGTGCAAAAATCGGTATGGTGGCAAACATGCTTGCTCAAATACCCGATGTCCAAACAGTAACTTTTACACAGGTTCAATCAACATTGAATGGACTTGTTTCGACAACTCAGCAATTATTACAGGTTGCAACAATATTTACATTATTAATTGGATTGGTGAGTCTTGTTAATACTTTATATATGAGTATATCTGAGAGAAAAAAAGAATTAGGAATGCTAAAAGCAATTGGTGCAAGAAATAGTCAAATATTTTTCTTGATAATAACCGAAACAATCATTATTGTACTTATTTCTGCATTTCTGGGTATTATCTTAGCTGTTGGTTTCTCAGGTACAATTGAATATTTTATTAGAAAATTAATAGAAGGCGCTCCACTTGGTAGACTTGTTTATTATTCATTTCCTTCTTTAATACTAACTGTTTTAGTGGCTGTCGCGATTGGTGTGCTTTCAAGCATATTACCAGCTTATTCTGCTACTAAAATTCCCCCTATGGAGGTCATAAGAAATGAATAATGATTCAACAATAATCAAAGCAATAGATTTAAAAAAATATTATAAAATGGGTAAAGATGAAATCGCAGCATTAGCTGGAGTAAGCCTTGATATCAAGAAAGGAAGTTTTTTGGCAATTCTCGGCTCATCTGGTTCTGGGAAAACAACTTTACTTAATATGATTAGTTGTCTTGATAAACCAAGTAGTGGAAAGTTAGTTGTTGCTGATAATGATGTTACAGACCTCCCTGAGAAGAAATTAGTAGAAATAAGAAGAAAATATTTTGGTTTTATTTTCCAGCAATTCTTTTTAATTCCCACTTTAACTGTCCAAGAAAATGTTATGCTACCCATATTCTTTAGTGGTAAAAAAGTTCCAGGTAAGTTTATTGATGATATATTAGAACGAGTGGGAATCTTAAATAGGAAAAAACATCTCCCAAGTGAGCTATCCGGTGGAGAGATGCAAAGAGTTGCTATTGCAAGAGCGCTTGTTAATAATCCAGAAATTATTATTGCAGATGAGCCTACCGGGAATCTTGACTCTCAAAATGCAAAAAACATTTTTGACTTGTTTTCCACCATGAATAACGATTTTGGAGTAACTATCATATGCGCCACACATAATCTTGAACTCGCAAAAAGAACAAAGGATATAATTGAGTTAAAAGATGGTATAATAAAGAGTGAATGAAAAATAGATGATAAATTGGGAAATTTTAATATTAGAGTATTATTTTTTAAATTAAGGAGTTTTGTATAGTGAATTGGGATAATTTAACAGAGAGAGCTCAAAGAGCGATAATGTTATCGCAAGAAGAGGCTCAGAGACTTGGCAATGATTATTTGGGCACTGAACATATTCTTTTAGGCCTTATTAGAGAAGGTCAGGGTGTAGCTTATAGAGCACTTTCCCTATTGGGTATAAACTTTCAATACATTTATCAAAGGATTGAAAGCATTGTCAAAGAAAACAAACAGATGAGATTTTACGATTTTCCATCCACAGAAGTAACACTTACTCCCAGAGCGAAAAGAGTTTTTGAAATTGCTTCGCAGGAAGCACAAGATTTAGGACATAACTATATTGGAACTGAGCATATACTTTTAGGTTTAATTAGAGAAGGAGAAGGCATAGCTGCAAAAGTTCTTGAAGAATCAGGAGTTGATCTTGCTAAAGTTAGGGAAGTTGTTTTAACATTGATTGGCGAAAAGGATGGCTTTGATCAGAGAAAAGAAGTAAAAGGGGGAGAGAGAAATAATCCTAAAGTTAAAACTTCTACTCTGGACCAATTCAGTAGGGATTTAACACAGCTTGCCAAACAGGAGAAATTGGATCCTGTGATAGGCAGAGAAAAGGAAATTCAACGTTTAATCCAGATTTTAACAAGGCGAACAAAAAATAATCCAGTTTTAATTGGAGACCCTGGAGTTGGTAAAACCGTAATAGTTGAGGGATTAGCACAAAAAATAGTTAATAATGAAATACCTGATATTTTAAAGGGTAAAAGGGTAATCTCTCTTGATATATCAGGTATTGTAGCAGGAACTAAATATAGGGGCGAATTCGAAGAGAGAATGAAAAAGATTATGGACGAAATAAAAAAAGCAAGTGGAGAAATAATATTATTTATAGATGAACTACATACTGTGATCGGAGCAGGTGCAGCAGAAGGCTCAATTGATGCTTCAAATATTTTGAAACCAGCTCTCGCCAGAGGAGAACTTAGGTGTATTGGGGCTACAACTATTGATGAATATAGAAAGTATATTGAAAGAGATCCTGCTCTTGAGAGAAGATTTCAGGCAATATATGTATCTGAGCCTACTGTATCCGAAACAATAGACATTCTTAAAGGTTTAAGATATAAGTATGAAGCACATCATAAAGTAATGATATCAGATGAGGCTATAATCTCTGCTGCTAAATTGTCTGCTCGATACATAACTCAAAGATTTCTCCCAGATAAGGCAATAGATTTAATTGATGAGGCTTGTGCAAGTGTTAAACTCAAGGCTTCCATTCCACCTATCTCTCTTAAAGAACTTGAAGAGAAAGTAAAAGATATGGGCAAAGAGAAAGAATCAGCCATAAGAGGACAGGAATTTGAAAAAGCCGCTCAATTTAGAGATGAAGAAAAGAGATTAAGAAGTGAATATGAAAAATTAAAAGCCGAGTGGGAAGAAGAAATTAAATCTAATGAACCATTGATAACAGAAAATGATGTGGCGGTTGTTGTATCTCAGTGGACAAATATCCCTGTTGGAAAACTCATTAAAGAAGAGAAAGAAAAGCTACTTCATATGGAAGAAACATTATCACAAAAAATTATTGGACAAAATGAAGTTGTTAATATTGTTTCCAACGTAATAAGAAGAGCAAAAACAGGTTTAAAAGATTCCAGAAAACCAGTGGGTGCTTTTCTTTTCTTAGGCCCGACAGGTGTAGGTAAAACAGAATTTGCAAGAGTTTTAGCTGAATATCTTTTTGGAACACCTGATGCTTTAATTAGATTTGATATGAGTGAATATATGGAAAAATTCTCAGTTTCTCGCCTTATAGGTGCTCCTCCAGGATATGTAGGATATGATGAAGGTGGACAGTTAACCGAGGCTGTTAGAAGGCAGCCTTATTCTGTTGTTTTGTTCGATGAAATTGAGAAAGCTCATCCGGACATTTACAACATTTTGCTTCAAATCTTCGATAATGGCAAACTTACAGATTCACAAGGAAGGGTAGTAAATTTTTCTAATACTATAATAATCCTCACATCAAATTTATGGGGTGGGCAGAAGAGCAGTAAAGTGCTTGGCTTTACAACGGAAAAAAATTCAAGTGAGGAAGACAAAGTTTTAAAGAAAGAAAATTTAATGAATGAACTTAAAAAATACTTCAAACCAGAATTTCTTAACAGATTAGATGATGAAATAGTATTTAATTCCTTGACTCAGGATGACATTTTAAAGATAGTAGATTTATTGTTTAAGAAAATTCAAGAAGAGTTGATCGATAATAACATAAAGCTTACTTTATCAAATGAAGCAAAGAAACAACTTGCAACTTTAGGCTTTGATGAGAAATTTGGAGCAAGACCTCTATGGAGAGTAATAGAAAAATATATTTCCAATGCCATATCCGAAAAGATGCTTCAAGATGAAATAGAAGATGGAGATTCCATTTTTATAGATTATGAAGATGGCAATTTTAAATTTGTAAAAATTAAAGCAAATAAATTAAAAAAAACTTCTGTTCCATCATCTTCTTAATTCTTCTTCAGTAAAACCAAAATGATGCGCGATCTCGTGATAAAGGACTTCTTTGATTATTTCACTCATCTTTATATTTCTAACTGCAGCAATTTTTTTGATATTCTCAGAAAATAGTGTAATTTTGTCAGGAAGAGCAAAGGAATAGCCCAAAGAACCCTTTAATGGATTAGGTATTCCTTCGTAAAGCCCCAAAAGGAGGCCATCCTTTGCGGAGAGTTCTTTTTCTGGATAATCTTTAACAAAAATAGCTACATTTTTTAACTTCTCCTTAAACTCAATTGGAAGGAGAGAGATTGCCTCTTCGACATAATCACGAAAACTTTCTTCTTTTTCTTCAGGCATTTATTAAATTATAGTTAGTTTAGTATTTTTATGTAGTAATATTTATGAAATTTAAAGAATTGAAAATTCTTTTAGATACTGATATCCTTCAGTTGCTTTCACTCCTTCAGGAAGACAACCCTCTCATTCCGAAGTGCGTTTTACCGCACAAGTCCATAAGGAATCTCCTTTTTTTATACTTCATAGCGGAGGAAACCCTTAGGTCATAAAATACAGCTATATTCCTTAAGGGTTACGGGGTATTTCAATAAATAAAGAATCTTATAAAATGAAAATGTTAGGAAATCAATTGTATTAAATAAAATAATTAACTGGGAGGTTTAAATGCTAAAAGAATTCAAAGAGTTCATTAAGCGCGGGAATGTTCTGGATATGGCAATTGGAATTATAATTGGTGCAGCATTTGGAAAAATTGTAACTTCACTTGTAAATGACATCTTAATGCCCCCGCTTGGATTATTGCTTGGTAAAGTAAATTTTACAAATTTATTCATAAATCTATCAGGACATTATTATAAAACGCTTGCAGAAGCAAAAGATGCAGGCGCTGTAACTATAAACTATGGTGTATTTTTAAATAATATAATCGACTTCGTAATTGTATCTTTTGCTATTTTTTTGTTTATTCGCCAACTTAATAAAGTTAAATGTCAGGAGGAAAAACAACCAACAACTAAAGAGTGTCCATATTGTCTCTCTAATATTCCAATCAAAGCAACTCGCTGTCCACACTGCACTTCAGAGCTTAAAGATTAATAATTTTTTACTACCCTTTTATTAACTCCATTTCTATTCCACAGCAAACAAGTACACCACCACCAACTTTACTGACAGTAACTTCATTTCCGCAACTTTTGCATCTATAATGTGCACCGACAGTTTTTACACCAATTCTGCTTCCAATTTTTTCAATCTTTGCAGGCTCAATAGGTCTTCTGTTTGGAACGACAGGTCTATCTTTACTTTTCATATACGCCTCCGTCATGTAAAGACCGCAAAAACATCTTCCATAATGGTAAAGGTCAGGATCTCTGTACAGGCAGGGACAAACAATATCTAAATCCTCTTTTAAAATAGCAGTAGAAAGTCTACAGGGACATGATGGATAATCATATCTTACTACATTTTTGTAGAGTCCTTCAAACAGAGAGTCGAGAAAATTTTCATCGGGATTGAGTAAATATCCTTCCCTTTTTGCTCTATCTTTTATAGCATTCTTTAGAGTTTCAATGTTCAAAGTTTAAATATCTCCCTCAATTTTGGTTCATCAAAGCCTTCTATTACAGTATTTTCATCTATAACAATGATAGGAAAACCACATCCTTCACAATAAGAGTATGCTTCTTTGATAGCTCTATTTCTTTCATCTCCATCAAGAAGGTCAACATCAGTGTATTCAAAAACTAAATGATTATCATTCATAAATATCTTAAATGCCCTACAATAAGGACAGGTACTAAGTGTGAAAGCTTTTATTTTCATAGTTTTATCCCTCCATTGGCTCAAATTTACTCTTTGGAGATCCGCAGACAGGGCAAATCCAATCATCTGGCAGATCTTCAAAAGCTGTTCCTGGATTTACACCCTGGGTAGGATCCCCATTTTTAGGGTCATAGATGTACCCGCATACACTACATTGATACTTTTTCAACTTTTCATCCATTTTTACCTCCAATATTTTTCAACACTACATATTATTTTAGAAAATTCAAATTCCAAAAAGCAACTTTAAATAGATTATACTAATTACATTTATTCTGGTTTTTCTGGCTCGAGGACAGCATTATTTGCAGCAATATAACCAAAAGTAAGCGCAGGTCCTATTGTGCCACCACCAGCCCAGTAAGCCTGACCGGCAGGAGAACCAATACAATTTCCTGCACCATATAGACCAGGAATTGGCTCATCATATCTATTCAAGATCTGTGCTCGGATATTTATCTTTGGTCCACCTTTTGTATCCAATGTGCCTCCTGCAATAATAATTGCATAGTAAGGACCATTTTGAGAAATTGGATACATTGTAATATTTGGCTTGTCATGATCTTTTACTGGTGGACCATTATAGGCAAGGTCAATGGGAACTTCCCCTCTGTGGAATTCTTCATCGACTCCTTTTTCAGCGTATTTGTTAAAGCGAGCAATACTTTCTTTAAGATTTGTTAAAAAGTATGTATCAAGATGATAATTTCCCGTATGGGGAGAAAGTTTAGTCAAACGTGCCTCGATTGCCTGTGTTAACTCTTCTAAAGTGTTGCCTTTAATGACATAAGGATTCTCTTCTCCAGTTCTTGGGAAAGGATAGCCTGCCCCTGGAGGAAATGCACCCCATATCTTGGCTGCTCTATCATCATATATCATAAAGAGAAACAGGTTTGGGAATTCTCCTTTTAGAGGATCCCAAACGAAATGCATTTGAGTTCTTTCATTATAGACCGCTTTTTCGTCCATAACACGATTGCCGTATTTGTTCACCTCAATCATGCTATCTCCAGGCACTAAGAAGATATCTGTTGCAGGGCTGGGTGTCGTTAGCACTTCTTCAAATACAACTTGCGCCCACCAGGCATTAGCAAGGTTAACAAGTTTTGCACCAACTTCAGAAGCTATAGGAATTATATCTCCCTGATTTGTGGGCACCGCACATCCTCCAAAAACTGGTCCACGCAGGTAATTAAGTCTAAACTCAGGATTATGCGTAAAGCCACCACTACCAAAGATCACTGCTTTCTTTGCTCTAAAATAGACAAGCTCGCTATTTTCATTTAGAACTTCTAATCCAATTATCTTACCATTATCATTTGTAATAAGTTTATGAGCTCGATGGTTCAAGAACACAGGTATACCTCTTGCTTCAACCGCTGTTCTTAACTGTCTAATAAGCTCAAAACCTTTTGTTACTCCTTTGCCTGTGGTTGGATCTCTCGGAACAAGTGCTCTTCCTCTTGGCACTTTATTTTCCTCAATGTGAGCATAGTAATCTGGCATAAATTGACCATCCCAGGAAATCCATGGTGTTGGGTCAAGTGCCTTCACAGCTTGCAGAGTTTCAATTGCTTTAGTTGCATTGTCATAATAAGCAGCAATTAAATCAAATTGACTTTTATTTAGTCCAAAATTGGGATCATCAGGATTGTAGAGTGTAGGATAAGCAAGACGTGCCATATACCTGAGTGCATCTTCTCTTTTATCCGCTACACCTTTTGCACGCAAAAAAGTGTTGTTTGGAATCCAGAAAACTCCACCAGATTTCTCTGTAGTTCCACCATAGCGATTCCTTTTCTCAATCATAATGACACTTGCACCTTTTTCAAAGGCATTTAAAGCAGCAGAGGAACCAGCAGCACCACTTCCCACTACAAGAATGTCTGCCTCTTGATCCCAGTGTTTAGGTTTAAAATTTTTCACTTTTTTTCTCCTTTCTTGATTCAATTGATAGGCTCAAATAACCTCTTGAAACTACTAATTTTATTCATCATATACTCTCCTTTTGATCTATTATGTTTTGTTAAAGTGTCATTAAAAGCTATTATTAGTTAACTTAATGGGTATGGAAAACCTGGCAGAGAAAGAATGTGAGCAACGATAATCAAAACTAACAATGTAAGAAACATATACCAGTGCGCATGAAATGAAAAAAGTTTTTGTTTTGTCTTTGGTGAAGTTTTTAAGAATCTCATAGTAAAACCAACAATAACCATTACACACATAAATGTAAGCAAAATCCAATGTAGAAATGATGCAAATCTTCCAAGAAGCGATACATGGACAATGAGTAAAATAAATGCTCCTATGTTCCCAAAATAGTGAGCAAAATGCCAGCTGTTTTTCATTTTTTTGAGAAATTTCCATTGACTCTTTGGAGATAAAAGTAGGTTGAAAAGATTGATAAGATTGATAAGATTGTAAAGATTAGCAATTAAGAAAAGAAATGCAACAATACTTCCCATGTTAAGACCAACTGTTACACTTGATGGTGTCATTCATACCTCAATTTTTAAATTTAATTATTTTAAATAATTTCTAAAAACTTAGTTAATGTAAAAGAGCCATTGTATTTTTTCAAACACATCTAATAATCCATTATTTGATAATGGAACAGGTGAAACCTACTAATTTTTGTGCATTGTGCACAAACAATTTTCAACTTTATTTTTTTTACATAAAAAAGAAAAACAAAAGTTAAATTCTTTAGTTCAAATATTAAATTTGTTTTTTATGATTATAATACTTTTAATTATTTGATTTTGCCTTTCTTGTTAGCAATGGTTTCTGAAAAAATTATAAATATATAAGTAATAAGTTTTTGAATTATCTTATCGAAATTGTAATATTTATTTATAAAAAGTTTAAATTTTAAAAAAGAGGAGGAAAGATTATGGAAGTTACACAAGAGAAGAAAATGCCACTTTTAGGGGATACTTTTCCGGAACTAAAAGTGCAGACTACGCACGGAGTAATGGAATTACCCAAAGCTTTTGCGGGAAAATGGTTTGTTCTATTCAGTCATCCTGCAGATTTCACACCTGTTTGCACAACTGAATTTGTCGCTTTTCAAAATAGGTATGATAAATTTAGATCTATGAATTGCGAACTCATAGGATTAAGCGTAGATCAAGTTTTTGCTCACATAAAGTGGGAGGAATGGATAAAAGATAATTTAAATGTTGAAATTCAATTCCCAATAATTGCTGATACAGGATCTGTTGCACAAACTCTTGGTTTAATTCACCCGGGAAAGGGAACAAATACTGTAAGAGCAGTTTTTGTTGTTGATGATAATGCAAAAATAAGAGTTATACTGTACTATCCTCAGGAATTAGGAAGGAACATGGATGAGATCTTGCGAATTGTTGAAGCAATACAAATTTCAGATAAAAACAGGGTTTCTATGCCAGCTAATTGGCCAAACAATGAACTCATAAATGACCGTGTAATAATTCCAGCACCTACAGATGTCAAAGGGGCTTACGAGAGAAAAGAAAAAGCAAAAATTGGTGAAGTTGAATGTTTTGATTGGTGGCTGTGCCACAGGAAATTATAAATAGGGAGGAACATATGTTATCAAAAATACCAATTAACCTTGAAAAGGTAGGCAAAGATTTAGACAAGGAGATTCTAAGAGCTGGAATAATAGCTGAATTAGATGCTATTAATCTATATGAGCAAATGGCAGTTATGACTAAAAATGAACTTATTAAAAAAATGCTTTTAGATATAGCTAAAGAAGAAAAGACTCATATGGGTGAATTTCAAACACTACTATTAAAAGAAGACAAAGAACAGGTAAAAGAGTTAGAGGCAGGGAAAAAGGAAGTCATCGAATTGATGGAGGAATAACACTGGTATAAAGAAACTTCATTTAAATTAATAAATTTTTAAAATTTGAACTCTATTTTGTGGATATAATGGAATTTTATAATTTATAAATAATAACTTTTGAATTACGTTTACATTTTGAAAACTAAAAAGAGAAAAAATCTCACTTTATTGAGACCTCTGAAAAACCATTCTTTATAGATTATTCTTTCTTGTAAATATACATAAAATTGAGGTAATATTATGGAAAAACCGACTTTTTCAGAGGTCTCTTATTTGTAACTTTACGAAATTTTAATAAATAATATTTCGATTTTTGCTGCTATAATGACAATAATCTCATAAATCTATGAAGTAAAAGAGGCTCCAGACAGTTTTTTTATTACAAAAACTACTATATATAAAAAATCAACTCAAGATAATTTGCGAGAATAATTAAAAGTTATTCTTACTCAGAAATTCGAATAAATCAATATTTCTCTACTGTCTGGATCCCACTGAACATTATATCCAAAAAGTTCAAACATAAATCTTATAGGAAATAAAATAAATGAGCCATCTTCATGTTTTATAAGCCAGCCATTTTTTTGTTCAATTTCAGGTAGAACTGGCCATTTTAGCTTATTATTTTCAAAAAATACTTTTTCATCGATAGTTGCATTTTTTCTTTCTATCCAAGGAGTTGTATCATAGTATAGAAAAAATGTTAATGTTTTTCCATCGCTATCATATAAATGATAGCTTACTTCCCAGTGATATGGTTCAAATTGATAAACTTTTATTTCTCCCAAATACCATGGCGAAAAATCTGTTTCGAAAATAAAATATCCGTCAAATAATGCTCTGTCTTCCTTTATTTTAACAGGATGATTTAATTTTACATATTGAAAATCTAATATATTATCTTTTTCTTTAACTACACGAACATAGCAAGAATCAACCTGAAACACGTATTTAAGTCTGGATAATTCATTTTGTTGACCAAAAATTGACTTTTCTGGAATTAGACATGGAGCAAGAAAGAATATAATTAAAAGAAGAGATGAAAATGATTTTTTCGTCAATTTATTCATTTTTTTCCTCCTTAATACTTAATATATATTATATAGCTATTTTATTTTTTTTATCTCTTTATTTCTTTTTCTGCATTTTTATTATTTAATCTAAAACTAAAACAATTTACGACCTTACAATAACATTCATATAAGTGAGAAAATACAATAAGAACAACTTTATAACTGTAATATTGACGAGAAGAGCTACTCAATTATAAATGATAAACTATAATAAGCTCTATTACCACACAGAAGCTTTATACAAATTATTTTTGAATTCGTAATTGAGCTTATTAAAAAAAGATATTTAGTACACATGAATTAAGAACCTATCATACAGCGACGACACCTTATAGAAGAGCATTGGAATCTTTTTTCATAACCTCTTCTAATAAAAGATTATTGCAAACTTTATATACAATTCATTGAATCCAGCAAAATGAAGCGAAATATTGAGTATTATCAAAATAAATTGAAACAATTACAAATAAATGAAGAAAATCCAATCTCTAAAAGACCTGACAAATTGGAAGCGTTATAAACTCATGTTTAGATTTTTAGCTTATTTGATGAAGCAATGATAGTAAATCAAAAATAAAATTTAATGAGGCAACATGTAAATTATTCTGAAAATTAGATTTATATTCCTCTGAAAATAATAACTCCAAAATTGTAAGATTAAATTTAGTAAAAAAAATGTTCAGTTATACAAGATTATATAATTGGCACAAGAAAAGGATCAAAGATATTATTTTCATGCTTGCGTTGTGGCAGAAATACAAAGAGATGTTAAAGATAATTATTAAATTTCTTTAAATTTCTTCAAAATGATGTTTAACTATTTTTCCTTCCAATGCAAATATTGATGATTCAGCAATATTTGTTGAATGATCAGCTACTCTTTCAAGATGTCTGCTTATTAGAATAAGCTGAATACCTCTTGAAATTAATTTTGGATTTTCCATCATATATGTGAGCATTTCTCTGAATATTTGATCACAAATGTTATCTACCTTCTCGTCCCTTTCAAGTACAGATTTAGCTAAAGAGACATCTTTTATAATCAATGAATTCATTGAATCCTCAAACATTCTACTGCAAATTTCAGCTAAATACGGTATATCGATCAATGTAGCATTAAATGGCTTTTCAAGAAGATATAAAGAAGCATTACTGATATTTACTGCATAATCACCAATCCTTTCAATATCTGTATTCATCCGTAATACTGCAATAATAAATCTTAAATCTGATGCTTCAGGCTGATAGCGAGCAAGGAATTCGAGACCCAAAGAATCAATCTCAACCTCTAAATTATTAATATATTTATCTTCTTCAATTACACTTTTTGCAACTTTTTCATCATTTTCCAATAAGCCTTTTACTGAATTTTGAACTGCTTTAGAAGCAAGAGATGACATATATAGAAGCTTTTCCTTAATTGACTCTAAAAAAACCTCAATACCTTTCTCCATATGCTATCCAAACCTTCCTGTAATATAATCTTCTGTGAGTTTATTGGTGGGGTTGGTAAATATCTTTTCAGTTCTATCAAACTCGATTAATTCTCCAAGCATAAGAAATGCAGTGTAATCTGATACTCTTGCTGCTTGTTGCATATTATGTGTAACGATAATTATTGTATATTGATTTTTTAATTCTCTAATTAAATCTTCTATTTTGCTCGTTGCTACAGGATCCAATGCTGAACAAGGTTCATCAAAAAGAATGACTTTTGGCTTTACTGCAAGAGCACGGGCTATACATAATCTCTGTTGTTGACCACCTGATAGTTCTGCTCCTGATTTATTTAATTTATCTTTTACTTCATCCCATAGAGCTGCCTTCATCAATGATTCTCGAACGATATTAGCAGCATCATCCTTTTTTAATCTAACACCAGTTAATGTATATCCGGCAAGCACATTACCAGCAACCGACATTGTTGGAAAAGGATTTGGTCTTTGGAAAACCATACCAATTTCATGCCTTACTTTCATTGCATCCATTTCATAAATATTATTTCCACTAAGTAGTATCTTCCCTTCGATCCTGCTATCAGGACTTAATTCATGTAATCTATTTATGCACCTAACAAATGTTGTTTTCCCGCATCCAGAAGGTCCAATAATTGCTGTTACTGTGTTACTTAATACTGATATATTAATATTTTTAAGTACTTTTACATTTCCGTACCAAGCAGAAAGATTTTCTATGTTTATTATGATCTCTTTTGCACTCAAAGTTATTACCTTACTCCCTTTTCAAGTTTTTTTACTATAATTTTTGATAAAAGACTAACCAAAAAAACTATAAATACAAGAACAATTGCTCCAGCCCAGGCTTGCCTGTGAAGTTCATCATATGGACTTCTTGCATACTCAAATATTTGTAAAGTAAGTGTAGATATTGGTTTAAAAATATTTGTTGAAAAGAATCTATTACCAAAAGCAGTAAAAAGTAGTGGTGCAGTTTCACCTGAGATTCTCGCTATGCCAGATAGTATTCCACCAATTACTCCACCTAATGATGTTCTGAGAGTCACATATATCATTGTTCTCCATCTTGGTGCACCTAAAGCAAGAGAAGCTTCTTTTAATGTATTGGGAACTAATATTAATACTTCTTCTGTTGAACGGGCTATTATTGGAATCATCATAAAAGAAAGTGCAATTGATCCAGCTAAAGCTGAAAAATGCCCCATCTGTTTAACAATCCAGGAATAAGCGATTATACCAATAACTATAGAAGGTAAGCCCTGCAAAACTTCGGCAAGGAGCCTCACGATACTGGCAAGTTTTGAGTTACTGAATTCTCCTAAAAAAATTCCAATTATTAACCCTAAGGGTATTCCAATTAATGAGGATAATCCAATAACTATAAATGAACCTACGATTGCATTAGCCATTCCACCACCAACTTCACCAATTGGTTTTGGATTATTTAAGAAAAATTCTATGTTTAAGCTACTAATGCCATTTTTAAAAAGGTAATATAAGACGAGAAACAATGGTACAAGACATATTCCTGTTGCTAAACTTATAATAAATGTCATAAATATATTTTTTAATTTTCTTGCTCTCATAATCTATCTTTTAATAGAAACTTTACGTAGGATTAACCGCATTATAAAGTTGGTAATAAAAGTAATAATAAAGAGTATTAAACCAAGCTCAATAAGCGAAGAAATATGTAAAGAACTTGTTGCTTCCGTGAATTCGTTTGCAATAACACTTGCAAGAGTATTAGCTGGATCAAAAAGAGTTTTAGGAATAGCATTTCTGTTTCCTATAACCATAGTGACTGCCATAGTTTCGCCCAATGCCCTTCCAAGAGATAAGCCTATTCCTGCGAATATTCCACTTCGAATATAAGGTATTTTAATTTTACTTATTACTTCCCACTTTGTAGCACCAAGTGCATATCCTGCCTCTTTTTGATCTTTTGGGACAAGTTTAAGAACTTCTCTTATTATTGATAAAGAGTAGGGAATAATCATTATGCACAAAATAACAATGGCGGTTAAGACTCCAACTCCATATGGCTCTGAATTAAAAAATGGAATAAACCTAAAGTGAGTGTAAAGGAATTTTTCTAAGGATCTCATTGCAGGAACAAGTACAAATATTCCCCACAATCCATAAACAACAGATGGTATTGCAGCAAGCAATTCAATTAAAGAAGAGAGCATATTTGATATTCTACTACTTACATATTCATCTAATAAAATTGCCGAACCTATAGATAATGGCGTAGCTATTATGACTGCTAAAAAAGATGTAAGCAACGTTCCTATAATAAAAGGTAGCGCTCCAAACTCATTTCTGACTGGATCCCAAATACTTTTCACAAGAAACGACAAATTAAAAGCTTTTATTGATGGGATAGAACTTATTATAAGATCGATAAAGATAAAAATTACAATTAAAATAAGAAAAATGCCAGAAATATATAAAAGGAAGCTATATATATTGTCAGAAGAACATAATTTTTTCATCATCATTTTATTGTTTTGCAAGTTAATCAATATTGGAAAAGGAAGGATATACTATTGATTAATCTAACTTTCATTACTTTATAGGCTCATTATTCCAGGTCATTGAATTAATCAAAATTTCTGCTTTTTCAACTGCTTTTTGAGGTAACTTTCCATATTGTAGGTTTTCATTGTAATCTTGTCCTTCATGTGTTGCCCACCAAAATAGATTATAAATAGCCTTTGCCTGTGCCAAGCTACGATTATTATAATTTTGCTCTTTATATGCTATTAGCCAGGTAAAAGTGCAAATTGGGTAACCATCAGGAGCATCTGTATCAGTTATAGAAACCTTTAAATTATCTGGTAAATCAACATTTGCTGCCTTTGAAACTGATTCTAATGTTGCTTCAACAAAATTACCTGATTTATTTTTTACAATTCCGTAGGGTAAATTATTTTGAACAGCATAAATTAATTCTACATAACCAATCGAACCGGGAGTTTGTTTAACTAGTCCAGCTACCCCATCATTTCCTTTACCACCTAAACCAGCTGGCCAATTAACGCTTTTACCAGTTCCAACCTTTTCCTTCCAGAGATTATTTGTTTTTGATAAATATTCAGTAAAAGTAAACGTTGTTCCTGAGCCATCGGACCTATGAACAACTGTAATTGCTTGATCCGGTAGACTTATTTCAGGATTCGAGCTCTTTATCTTAGGATCATTCCATTTAGTTACATTTCCAAGAAATATGTCTGCTATTAGAGAGGAATCAAATTTAAGTTTAGGGTTATTGGGTAAATTATAAGTAATTACAACAGCACCTAAAGTAGTAGGAACATGAATTATGGCTGCCCCTGCTTTACTTTCCTCTTCATTGTTCATTGGAGCATCAGTCCCTCCGAAATCAACAGTCTTTTCAATAAGTTGTTGAATGCCGCCACCAGAACCAATTGCCTGATAATTTACCTTTATACCTTTTTCGTTATAGTAAACGTCAAACCACTTTTGATATAGAACAGCCGGGAAAGTTGCTCCAGCTCCGTTAAGCTCTTTTACCTCAGGTTCGTTAACCACAGGAGTAGTAGATCCTGGTTGCTTACTTCCGCTACAACTAATTAAACCAATGCTTAATGCAATAAAGATTGCAATTAGCGAAAAAAGATTTTTCTTCAAATCAAACCTCCTAAATTTTAAAAATTTAATTAATTTGTTATTCACATATTAAATAATACAAAATTCAAACCAAAAATTTGTTAAGAATTTGTAAAGTATTTGTTAAGTTTGTGTAAAGTTAGTTGGAATAAGCACAGAAAATGTAGACCCTTTGCCAAGTTCGCTGTGAACTTCAATTTTACCATTCATTGATTCAATAATATGCTTAATAATTGAAAGCCCCAATCCTGCTCCACTATTGTTTTTCACTCTCGATTTATCAACTTTATAAAAACGTTCAAATACGCGATCTTTTTCATTAGTAGGAATACCCACACCTGTATCGCAAAAATCAACTCTTACATAATCTCTCTCATTGTAAGTCTTAATTTTGATTTTACCGTTATTTGAAGTGTATTTGATAGCGTTATCTAAAAGATTTATAAAAACCTGCTTCAATTGAAACTCGTTTGCTTGAACATGCGGTAAATCATTTGAAATATCCACAATTAAATCGATATTTTTTTCTGTTATTTTATTTTTATATAATTCAACAGTTTCATCAATCAAGTCTTTAATTGAAATAGAAGTTTTTGAGACATGATTACCGCCTTCAATACTTGATAGAAATAGCAAATTTTCAATCATTCTAATTAATCTTTCTACATTTCTATACACGATTCGAGTATATTTTATTCTTTCCATTTCGTTAATTTCTTCATCTTTTAATATCTCCAAGAATCCAAGTATTGCAGTTAGAGGATTTTTTAATTCATGAGAAATATTAGCTATAAAGTCAGTTCTTATTCTTTCAGTCTTTTTTATTAGTGTTTTATCTTCTAATATAACAATTATAAAGCTGTCTGATGGTATGATTTTATAATAATGATTAACTTGTGTAGCTAAAGTAGATGAAACCTCAATCTCTAAAGGTTCGTTAAATGATAAAACTTTCTCTATTCCTTTGAGTACGCTTGCATCTCTTATCACTTCCCAATAGAATCTTCCATTTGTAGTTCCTGGAAAAGATGTAATAACACCAAATGATTCATTAGCATAAGTTATTTTGTTATCAGATTTATTTATAGCTAATATGCCTTCTTTTATGTTATTAAAAGCTAATTTAAGTGTAACTAATGAATTTTCGAGGTCTTTATTTTTTTCTTCATATTTTTTAAGCAAATTGGACAATTCAATCTTATTATCAAAATTGCTTCTTGTAGTTTTATAATTTGAATATTCTAAAAACACTATAATTAATAAAGAAACGGAAATAATGACTATTTTTAAATAATAGCTTAGTGGGTTATATAAGGCAAAGATAATTACAGAAAATATTGTAATAAAAATTATAATATTCTTAATTAATAATCTCTTCGTAATTACCTCTCCTTAAATGTATAACCTATTCCTCTCACTGTTTCAATCAAATAACTTTCCTCGCCGAGTTTCTTTCTTATGGAATTGATGTGAACATCAACTACCCTGTCAATGACATAAACTTCATCAAGCCAAATATTGGCTAAAATTTCATCTCTTGAAAGAGCTTTTCCTTTGTTTGAAATAAGGTAATTAAGTAGTTTAAACTCAACCAAAGTTAATTCTATTGGCTTACCTTTTAAAGTAACTTTATGCCTGGTTAAATCTAAAGTTACAGGTCCAGCATTAAGCAGTTTTTCATTTATAGATTTTTCTTCAGTTCTTTCAATCAGTCTTTTAATGCGAGCAACTAAAACTTTTGGACTGAAAGGCTTTGTAACATAGTCATCTGCACCTAATTCGAGACCAAGAACAATGTCGTTTTCTTCACCTTTCGCAGTTTCTATGATCACAGGAATATTTTTTGTTTTTTCATCTCTCTTAATATATTTTAGTAAATCTATACCGCTAACACTCGGTAACATAAGGTCAAGGATTATAAGATCAATAACATTATCTTTAATTAAGTTTAATGCTTCTTCGCCGTCATATGCAGTTATTACATTAAAATTTTCTTTTTTAAGGTTATAAGATATTAACTCAGAAATATCTTTATCGTCCTCAATTAAAAGAATGTTCTTTTTCATGTTTGGGTTTTAAACTCTTAAATCTGGACAATTTGTTATCAAATTTAACTCTTTTTTATTAATCATTGTATACCTCTTTTATGGAAATCAAAGCATAAACTATTCTATTACTTAATATTAAAATTAATCTCTGGATAAAGTTTTGAAAGTTTATTTAAAAGTTTTTTAAGCTTTATTAGAGGTAAACCAACAACATTTTCATATTCACCTTCTATACTTTTGATAAAATTCGAAGGCACTTCTTGAATGCCATATGCACCAGCCTTATCAAGGGGTAAAAATTTTTCCACGTAATAATTTATCTGTTCATTAGTTAAACAATTGAAAGAAACTTTAGTTTTCTCAGTAAAACAATATTTATCTTGTTTTAACTCGATAACAACTATAAGAACTACCCCTGTATATACATAATGTTCTTGACCGCTTAATTCTTTTAAAAAATACTTTGCTTCGATAATAGAAGAGGGCTTTCCTAAAACTTTTTGCCCTATAGCTACAATTGTATCTGCTGCTATGATAAGGGAAGGACTATGCTTAACTTCATTTGTAGCATAATTAGCTTTCTTAAAAGCATTTGACAACACTAATTCTTCTAAAGAGGATGATGTTAAATCTTCTTTAACGGGAAAAGAGTCTATAATATTTAAATTGCTAAATATTTTATTAAGTAATTCTTTTCTTCTTGGTGAAGATGAAGCAAGAAATATTTTTGCCTCTACTTTTTCTAACATATGCTTTTTCCTCCGAAAATAATAACTCCAAAATTATATTTGGTAAAGAGATTGAATTGTTCAGTTATATAAGAAGTACACAAAGGGATTATAGACAATAATTTCATGCCTTATTGTGGCAGAAATACAAAGAGATGTTAAAATGTTAGAAATTGATTATAGAATTACCTGTTGCGCCTACTTCTGTAAGTATATCTTTAGCTTCTTTGTATTTTTTTTCAATATTAAGATATATGGAAATTTTTAGCTTAATGGATGGGTTAGAACTCTTCTTTATAGATTCAATTAAATTCCTGCAAAAAATTTCTAAATCATTAAATAAGTTAAAAAACAAATAGGTGTAGTTATCTAACCTTCCTAAAAAATAACATTTTTCATTTTTATCAAGCAAAATTAAGTTTAATTGGATAAGAAAATCATCATGTAATTCCTTAAGAAATTTATTATCCTGATTGTCATTATCGGCATCAGTTAATAATCTTATTAAGAGCATATTTATATTTGTTTTTTCGAAAAACCACTTATTAATCTTTTCTTCTAAAGATTTTCCTGCATAAACTTTAATCTTGGAAAATTTAGAATTCTGAAAGCCTTTTAAACTTCTTTTTATCCTCATTTCAAGTTCATCAAAATCAAATGGTTTAACAATATAATCGTCAGCTCCACAACCAAGACCATTTATTTTGTCATCAATTGTTGATCTTGCTGTAAGAAAAATGATTGGGATATTAGCTGTTTCGATACTTTCCTTTAATTTTTTACAAACTTCAAAACCACTCATATCCGGCATCATTACATCAATTATTATAATATCTGGCTTTTCTGAAATCGCTAATTCGATGCCTTCTTTTCCGTTTGAAGCTTGATAAACAATGTAATTTTTAAGTCTTAAATGAAGAGCAAGTAGATTAAGAATATCTACTTCATCGTCAATAATTAAAACACTATTCTGTTCTTTATTATCAGAAAGATCCACAAATTCTTTATTTCCAGATTTCAATAGCAGTGTCAGGGCACATTAAGCCACAGTAAGTGCATAAAATACACTTTTCTATATCTTTAACATAAGCTGGGTGATAACCTGACGTGTTTAATTCATCTTTTTTAAGTTCAATGATATGAACAGGGCAAACATCCACACAAATTGAGCATCCTTTACACAATTTTTCGTCGATTCTTACATCCGGCATTTATCCTAATGTTACCTCCATAAAAATATTATATAGCATATTATTTATTATATATTAAAATAATTCTTTCGGAAATCTCTTACGAAAGTAATTCTTTAATAATTGCAACAATTAAAAGATAATTATTATAATCTTGCACTTTTGAATTAAATAATAAGATATTTATTTGAAGAGTAGGTATGATCTTCTACATTACATAATATTGCAAATATCCTAAGATATAATCCCACGAAAATGATAATTCATTAATTTATAATTAAGAAATTGTCTAATTTTATTACTTTAAAAATGTTGAAGAAGTAAGCATTTTAATTCTAAAAAAATTCAGATAAGAATAAATTTCCTAATAATTCAATTGATTTCAAATTTCTAAGTGAACTTAAAAAATTATTTAAGTTTGCTATAGTGAAATATCTCATGAGAACAAAGAAAATAAGAAGCAAGAGATGTTCTATAATAGTTTGTTAAAGAAATAATTCATCCTATATTTTACAATTCTCTTTATTAGTTGCTTTCAATACCTTTCTACTATAATTTTTACTATCAATTTTATATCTTTAATTGATGATTACGATTTTATACTTTCTGCTGTACAAACTACAGGAGACTATATATATTTCATAAAGATTTAGTTGAAACAATTCGATTAATTGAAAATAACTTTTGTTTTTTTAACATATTTGGATTCCTTTTATATAATAATATAAATATGCTAATTATTGATTTAACATATTTAATGGAATATTATGGTACTTGACATGTTGGAATATATGAGTAAATTTATAGATGCCTGTTTCTTAGTGGAGAGGGGAGGAACAGGTCATATCTATGACGCACGTCATTGACTGGCTATCTAAAACACACTCCTTCTACCCTCTCCTATTCGATAAAATGGAGGTTTCGAAATGAAAAAATTCATTATTTTAGGATTAGTAATTATTTTTGTTTCTTTAAATATTTATAGTTGTAAAAATGAAAGTGCAACTTTAGAAGGAAATGTGTTGGAATCTTTCAGAAGTACACCTATTCCCAATATTAAAGTTTATGCTGATGGTAAAGTTACTAAGACTAATGAAATGGGACATTTTCAGATAAAAGGTCTGAAAAAAGGTACTATAGAAGTCACTATAAAAGATTCTGATAAATATGAAGAGTTCAACGATAAATTGGTTCTTGATGCTGGAGTAAATTTAAGAGATTTTATGCTAGAAGCAAAACATCCGTTAAACATTCCAGCTTCTGAAATTCCAGAACTAACATCTTTCGCATATGAAATTTTTATTGGTCTAAATAAAGATAAACCTCTTGCTATTGCCAATGTTGAAACATCTCCAGCCGAACCAGCCTTGCATATAGTTGGAAAAGAATATGACGCTTCTGGTAAGGCAACAAATATCGAAGTCATACAAATAGGTATAACTTATTGGGTAGCAGATAATTATGGTAATTGGAATATTATACAAAACCCTGGAGAAAGTATTTTTAGAATAAATAGCGTTTTCAATGAGAAATATACTTCAGCAGTTAACTTTTATAAGGATCCAAATATAACATACAAGGATACAGAAGAAGAGGTTGTAATCGATGGAGTAAAAACACGTAAATTTACAGCTACAGTTAATGAAGGAGAGTCAGGTTTTATAGATAATCTTGAAATTTATGTAATAACAGAAGGTGAAAACAAGGGGAACATCAAAAGAATCATAAGTTTTTCACCAATGCATAGTATGTATCCTTATGTTGAAATAACCCTTTCGAACCTTAATGAAACCATCTCAATAGAACCACCAATAATTACTAAGTAGTAATATATTTTTCTGGATTCTTCTTAAATTCTTTAAGGCATTCCTCACAGCAAAAATAATATGTTTTTCCATTGTAATCATATTTTGCCTTTGCTTCTTCTTCTTTAACTACCATCTCACAAACAGGATCAATGTGTTTCATTAATTTACCTCCTTTATAGTTTTAGCTTATTTAATCTTAATGAATTTGTTATTACATTAATTGAACTCAATGCCATAGCTATCTCAGCAATCACAGGGTGTAGAAAGCCTGCAGCTGCAATTGGAATTGCAATAAGATTATAAAAAAGAGCCCAGAAAAGATTTTCTTTTATCTTTTTAAATATGCTTCTTGAAAGATTAATAGCTTTAATAATGCTTTTTAATTTCCCGCCAACAATAACTATATCTCCAGCTGAAATTGCTATATCAGAACCTGACCCCATTGCTATGCCAACATTTGCTCCTTTTATAGAGGGAGTATCATTTATTCCATCTCCCACAAAAGCAACAATATGCCCTTCTTCTTGCAAACTTTTAATAAAATCTAATTTATCTTTTGGTAAAACACCTGCTTTTACAATATCTATTCCTATCTCTTTTGCAATTGCCTTTGCTGTTCTTTCATTATCACCAGTGAGCATTATAGGAGTTATTCCATAAGATTTTATTGTATCTATTACCCCTTTTGCTTCATCTTTTATTTTGTCACCTACCCCAACAATGCATAAAATCCTTTCATTATCAAATAAAACTACAACTGTTTTCCCATCACTCTCAAGCTTATTAATAATTTCATAAATATTCGTTAGATTGTCATTTTTAAATTTAATGTTGGGAAAGGGTTTTTCAGCAGAGTATTCATGACTATCAATTGTACCCTTTACACCTATTCCTGGAGTAGTAATAAAATTGTAAACATGTAAAGGGGTAATACCTTTCTTTTCTCCTAATTGAGTTATTGCTTTTGCTATCGGATGAAGAGATAAAATTTCGAGTGAATAAAGAACCTTAAACCCATAATTATCCTCTGTAAAATCATATACATCTGAAACCTCTGGTTTTCCAGTTGTTAAAGTTCCTGTTTTATCAAATACCATTACATCAACATCTTTTATTGTCTGAATAACTTTTCCATTTTTTATAAGAATTCCATTTCGTGCACCAAGCCCACTTCCAACTAAAAGAGCAGTAGGAGTTGCCAATCCTAAAGCACAAGGGCACGCAATAACGAGTGTTGCGACAGAAGCAAATAAAGCTTCAGATATTCTATCAAAATTAGGATTTATCCATGGTATAAATTTATCTCCCCATAAAAGAATTGATTTACCAACGTTAGGAAAAGAAAACCAAAATATAAAAGTTAGTAATGAAATAATTAGTACAGCTGGAACAAAATAGGTTATAACCTTGTCTGCAAATTCTTGAATAGGTACTTTTGTACCTTGAGCTTCATAAACAAGTTTTATTAGCTGGGAGAGAAAAGTATCCTCACCTACCTTTGTTACTTGAACTTTTACAGTGCCGTATTGATTTATAGTTTCACCAATTACTTCACTTCCAATTTCCTTTGTTACAGGCAATGATTCTCCAGTTACCATTGATTCATCAACAGTAGTTATTCCTTCTATAATTACTCCATCTGTTGGAATTTTTTCTCCTGGCCTTATTATCATTATGTCTCCTACATCAAGCTTATTAATTGGCACTTCTACTTCTCTATTATCAACAATTATTCTTGCACTTTTTGCGCTTTGCTCTAATAAACCCTTTATTGCCTGAGTTGCCTGTCCTTTCGCAAGTGTTTCAAGATATTTACCAAGTAGGTGGAAAAACATTATCATTCCACCAACGTATGAAAAATTTGAAATTTGTAAGCCAATAATTTTCATTAACCCTGTTGAATATGAAGCAATTGAACCAAGAGCAATTAAAAAATCCATATTAAAATTACCATGGAAAAGAGCTTTAAAAGCTCTATACTGAACAGGAAAACCAATAACAAATATTATTAAACCAGAGAGAATTAGATCCCATATATCCATAAATGGAATCATTTTGCCTAACATTGAATTTATCATTATAATAACAAGAGGAATAAGAAGAACAAGCGAAAAAACTAATTTTAATCTTGCACTCTTAAGTTCATTTGATTCTTCATTGACTGAAAAATTTAACGAATAACCAGTCTTTTCGACATTTCTGAATATATCATCAATTGAAACTAAAGAAGTGTCATATGAGAAAGTAGCTTGATTTGTTGCTAAATTCACATTGGCATTAACAACACCTTTTGTATTTTCAATAGCTTTTTTTACAGTAAGAGCACACGATGCACAGGTCATACCTTTTACTTGAGTAACAGCTTTCTTAACCATATATTAATAAAATATATAAATATTAATCAAAGTTTAAAAGATTATTAATTTTTTTTTAATTTCTGCTAAACTTATTTCTAAGTTCATTTTATTTCTCCTTTCTTATTTAGTAATTTTAAAATTCTTTAAATAAACTTTATAAGGAAGGAGAATGCTTTTTTCTACCTTTTTCATTTAATTTTTATTTAATTTCCTCTCTTTTTTATCTTTATTCTTATTCCTCTATCCGTCATTTGTTAACATATCTTAATATTGAATATAAGAGTTCCCGATCCTGATAGTTTTATTTTATTACTCTGTATACTAATCAGGAAAACTATCTGAATCTCCCAAGTTTCTGCAGTCTCCATTCGATATAATACTATGGTCTCAGACACCGAAGGAGTTACTGACTTCTTGCATTAACGAAATCAGTAATATTATCTTTGAGTATGTATAAACTATTGACCTCCTTACTAATATTAATTTTGGTGCTCAATCCCTTCACTTTCGTTACGGTCTTATATCTTTTATCTATTGACTTTACTTGACTTTATACTTTGGATTCCGCATTAAGTGCGGAATGTCGGAGAGAGTGTGCGAAATGACAACACTAATGTCATTCAGGGCGATTGCGGAAATCTACAGTAACTTTCATCCTTGAGTTCTTCTATCAAGGATCTACAGTAACTGTCATCCTCGAAAGCACACCCACTGTAATCCTCGAAATCTTTTATCGAGGATCAAGTATCTTGTCATCCCCAACTTGATTGGGGATCCAGTGTTTACTTCTTTTCTTTATTTTTACCAATTTGAACAAGTAATCCAATCTTTTTTTCTTTTTTACTTAATATTTAAAAGAAGAAATACTTCCTGGATTCCCGCTTTCGCGGGAATGACAAGAAAAATAGTGAGGAATGTTTCCTTACCAGTAAAAATAAATAAAATATATACGATTACAGAAGGGAAACTACATCAAGTGCAGTATGTATGACATCATTACAGACATAGAAAATTTATGAAATTTTGTAAGTTATTTAAAATTTAATACAATAATAATATTATTGTAGAGTGATAAATAATCTCTAAATTTAATTAAATAAAAGGAGGACTTATTATGGATTTTCTAAAAAGAGCTACATTATTTACAATTGGTGTTGGAAGCATTCTTGAAGAGAGAATAAGTCAATTTGCTGAAGAAATGGTTGAAAAAGGAAAACTCACAAAAGAAGAAGCAAAAACATTTGCTGAGGAGTTTATTAAAAAAAGTAAGGAAAGAGCTGACGAAATACAGAAGAAAACAGAAGAAAGACTTACAGAAACTCTTGATAAAGTTGGTTATGTTAAAAAAGAGAAATTAGAAACTGTAGAATCCAGATTAAAAGAGCTTGAAGAGGAACTAAAGAAGATAAAAGAAAAGTTAGATCAACAATAACTTAAAGAAATATTATAATCAGTTGTGCCAAAAATATCCCGGTTTAGCCGATTAAGAGAAATAGTTTCTACTTTTAGAAAACATGGTTTAGGATGGTTAATTGTATTTACGCGAACTTCTTTATTTATTGATGAAGAAACTTTTAATAAGCGACTTAGTGAATCATCAAAACAGCTTAGAGAACTCTTTGAAAACTTAGGTCCTACCTTTATAAAACTTGGTCAAATATTAAGTACACAGAGAACATCTTTTCCTGAGGCTGTAATAAATGAACTTTCTAAACTACAAGACTCTGTAAATCCATTACCATTTGAAACTATAAAACCACTCATTGAAAAAGAGTTAAATGGAAAAATAGATGATACCTTTGTTGAAATAAATGAAGAAACAATTGCATCGGCATCTATTGGTCAAGTTTATGAAGCAACTCTTTTAAATGGTGAAAAAGTTGTGTTTAAAATACAAAAACCAGATGTTGCAGAAATAATTAATCTTGACTTAAAAATAATTTATCCCTGGGTGCTTTTTCTTGAAAAAACAAGATGGGGGAAAAAACATAAACCTTCACAAGTGTTTGATGAACTCAAAAGAAGCCTTAGTATAGAAATAAATTATATAAAAGAGGCTGAAAATTGCCAGAAAATTAGCGAAGAACTTAAAGATATTGATAGTATCCATATTCCTAAGATATATTGGACATATACAACTCAAAAGTTTCTTGTTATGGAAGCAGTTTTTGGTACAAAAGTAGATAAAATAGAAGAACTTAAAAAAAAGGAAATAAATTTAAAAAAATGTGCTGATATCTTAATAGAAGCATATTTGATACAAATTTTAAGATTTAGTTTTTACCATGCAGACCCTCATCCTGGAAATATTGCAATTGACGATGATGGGGTCGTAATATTTTATGATTTTGGTATGGTAGGTAGTATTTCTAAATATAATAGAAATGTTATTATTAAGCTGCTTATAGCAATTTTACGAGAAGATATAGATAAAGTCTCCGAAATTATTGTTGAAATAGGAAGAAACGAATTTATTGATGAAGATTATGTTATAAAAGAAATAGACAAACTTCTTATGAAATACTATCGAACAGCTTTAAGGGAAATATCATTAGTTGATGTTATCAAAGAAGTATTTAAACTTGCTAATGAAGTTAATCTTACTTTATCCCCAGAGTTTCTTCTTCTTGGAAAATGCCTTTTAGAATTAGAGGGATTAATAACAATAATGGTTCCTGATGTAAGCTTTGAGAACCTTGCAGAAAAACATATTTATAAATACATTTGGAAAGATATTCTTGATATGCCATCTTTGAAAAAAGTAATATTTACTTTTCTTGATATAAGAGATTTAGTTACAAATCTACCAAAGAGGATTAATAAAGTAATTAAAAAGTTAGAAGATAAAAACGATAAATCATCATTTAATTTAAAAACCCAAAAAGTTTATCTAAAAACAATGAACACTTTTTTATTTGTTGTTTTCTGGGGAATTCTATTTTTTGCAATTTATAGAATGATTGAGCTTAAATTATCACTTCTTCATATAATTTTATTTAGTTTTGCTTATATTTTAGGATTGATCTTCTATTTAATCTTTTTTTCAAAATAAATTACATTATTCCTTGAAAACTTTCATGTTCCTTTTCATAGGATAGATACCTCTTCCTTCAAGATTTGTTCCTTAATAATCGGCTTGATTACTGAGTATTCCCCTAAATCAACCTTCCTTCCAAGAGCCTCTTCAAGTTCCAACTTTAATCCTGCAAAATCAATTAAACTCATTCTGCTTTCAATCTCCACTAAGATATCTATATCGCTGTCTTTCCTCGCTTCTCCTCTCACCACAGAGCCAAAAATACCTGCTCTTGTTACCCCATATTTTTTTAGTATAGGTAATATCTTTCTTTTAATTTCCTCAATATTCATTTTTCATCCTCCATTAAATCCTTTGACCCCGTTAGAGATAGAAAACGCCTCAAACGATTTTTTATATACCTCTTACCCATACCAGACTTCAAGTATTTCTCCCTCGCCCTTGCGTCCAGTTGATTTATGCAGGCTTCATAGTAAATGAGTTCAAATGGTCCTCTTCCCTTTGTAGAACATACCTTATCCTCATTATGCTCTTTGAGGCGTTTTTGTAAATTAGATGTAAATCCTGTATATAATCTGCCATTTTTACCGCTCTGTATAACATAGGTATAATACATAACTTAAATCTCTAACGGGGTTGAGTTGTGAATATCCAAAAGCCTCTTTCTCGTAACCTGAATAGCAAACTTGGATAAATCCAAGCCTATCCAGCGCCTGCCGAGTTTGTCTGCAACCGCTAAGGTTGTGCCAGAACCACAGAAGAATTCTGCTACGATGTCGCCAGTGTTGGAGGATGCAAGGATGATGCGTTTTAGGAGAGCTTCATGTTTTTGGGTGTCGAAACCGATTCGTTCACTGTCACCAGCAGATAAATATTTTATATCATCCCAGATGAGCAGGTTCTTCCAATCCTTTGGATAATTTGATGGATACTTATTCTCTGGATAGAATTTAGAAGGATCAAAAAGTCCTCCATCAAGTTCTTTTAATCTTAGCTTGTTT
>Ga0255342_1001213_pt1 | contig 38223 bp, 36 predicted proteins | sample wastewater_treat_3_FD_192416 | JGI IMG/M metagenome (GOLD analysis project Ga0255342, IMG submission 192416) | Wastewater microbial communities from Lulu Island WWTP, Vancouver, Canada - plant14 | ecosystem: Engineered > WWTP > Wastewater > Unclassified | place: Canada: Vancouver, British...
CCCAGGGCGACGAAGGCTGCCAGAAGGAAGCTGCACCAGGTATTCGCCTCCTTCATCCGGGAAGACGATGTCTTAAAGGTGCAACGCCTAATGGGAACCCTTCCGCCATGTGCCGATCAGGATGAGACACGTTCCACTTGCCGCCATATCATGCAACTGCATGCTTCCACACGCGAACGTATGCACATCATGGAGCAGCTGTACCCAGCCTTGTGGGCCGCAATTGGGGGTCCGCCGCGACGTATTGCCGACCTCGCATGCGGGCTACACCCGTTTGCGCTTCCATGGATGGGGCTTCCGCCTGACACGGTGTACACGGCTTCTGACATTGACCGGCGGATTGTGGACTCGCTGAACCGGTTCTTTGAGCGTTCGGGCATCTCAGCCATGGCCGAATGCCGCGATCTGCTGGCAGATCCGTCGCGCGTCAGCGCCGATCTGGTCTTGCTGATGAAGGCTCTGCCCGGGCTGGAACAACAGGAAAAGGGCGGCGCAGCGCGGGTTCTGCGGCGACTTGATGCGGAGTGGGTGATAGTGTCGACTCCAACGGCGAGCTTGTCGGGACGTGCGAAGGGGATGTACGAGAATTACGATGCCATGGTATCCCGTCTAGCTGAACAGATGGGGTGGCGGGGTGGGCCGATGCGCTTCGGCAATGAAGCATTCCACATACTGAGAGCTACATCCTGAGCAGATGGGGCTGACAGGCCTTCGCCGGGCGTTGCCAGGCGAAGGCCTGCTATCAATCACGCGCAGCCCGTGGGCCGGCACGTGTTCCCGACTAGTAGTCCATTCCGCCGCCCGGAGGATATGGCGGGGGAGTCTCCTTCTTCGGGATATCGGCGATAATCGCCTCTGTCGTAAGCAACATCGACGCGATGGACGCGGCGTTTTGCAGGGCGGAGCGGGTGACCTTCACCGGGTCCACAATGCCGCACTTCACCAGGTCGCAGAACTCGCCGGTCAGGGCATTGAGCCCGAAGCCCTTCTTGTTCTCGACTTTGACCCTCTCGACTACTACTGACCCCTCAAGCCCGGCGTTGTTGGCGATGGTCCGGAGCGGATCCTCCAGGGCACGCTTGATGATGCTCACGCCGGTCTTCTCGTCGCCTTCGGCAGCGATTGAATCGAGTAGTGGGATTATGTTGATATAGGTTGCGCCGCCACCCGCAACGATGCCTTCTTCCACTGCTGCCCTGGTGGCTGAGAGTGCATCCTCGATTCTGTGCTTCTTCTCCTTGAGCTCTGTCTCGGTAGACGCGCCCACCTTGATGATGGCTACGCCGCCTGCCAGCTTGGCTAGGCGCTCCTGGAGCTTTTCGCGGTCGTAGTCGGAGTCGGAGTCGTCGATCTGCTTGCGGATCTGATTGATGCGGCCTTCGATCCTCGACTTGTCGCCGCGACCTTCCACGATGGTCGTCTTCTCTTTAGTGATCTTGACGGTCTTCGCCCGGCCGAGCTGGCTGAGGTCGACCTTCTCAAGCTTGGCGCCTGTCGCCTCTGAGATGAACTGCCCGCCAGTGAGAATCGAGATGTCTTCGAGCATGTCCTTACGCCTATCGCCGAAGCCAGGGGCCTTTACGGCGGCAACGTTCAGGATCCCGCGGAGCTTGTTCACAACCAGTGTAGCGAGGGCTTCGCCCTCAATATCCTCGGCGATGATCACGAGGGGCTTGCCTGCACGGGCAACCTTCTCCAGAAGCGGCAGGAGATCCTGAACGTTCGTGATCTTCTTCTCGTAGATGAGGATGTAGGGATCTTCGACTTCGGCTTCCATAGACTCCGCGTTGGTCACGAAGTAAGGGGAGATGTACCCCTTGTCGAACTCCATGCCTTCGACCTGCTCCACGCTGGTTTCGATTCCTTTGGATTCCTCGACTGTGATGACGCCGTCTTTGCCGACCTTATCCATGGCCTCGGCTATCCAGTTGCCGATGGACTCCTCGTTGCCTGCTATGGATGCCACGTGAGCAATGTCTTCCTTGCCGACCACAGGTATGGCGACCTTATGTAGCTCATCCACGACAAGCGAGACAGCTTTGTCGATTCCGCGCTTTAGGAACATGGGGTTCGCTCCGGCGGTCACGTTGCGAAGGCCCTCGCTGACGATTGTCTGAGCCAGCACTGTAGCGGTCGTGGTGCCGTCACCTGCGACATCGTTGGTCTTGGCGGCAACCTCCCTGCACAGCTGGGCGCCCATGTTCTCGTAAGGGTCCTCGAGTTCGATCTCCTTGGCGACGGTGACGCCGTCTTTGGTGATAACGGGTGAACCAAACTTTCTCTCAAGCACCACGTTCCGGCCCTTGGGCCCGAGCGTGACCTTGACTGCGGACGCTACTGCATCCACTCCGTTTTTCAAAGCGGTGCGCGCATCCTCTTTGTATGCCAACTGCTTTGCAGCCATGAGCGTAATACCTCCCCGATATGTGGATTTGTCGATCCCGGCGAAACGCTACGACGGTCTACTTGACCGCGAGAATATCAGACTCGCGGAGGATGAGATACTCGTCTCCATCCACCTTGACTTCGGTTCCGCCGTACTTGGCAAAGACTACCTTGTCACCGACCTTGACTTCCATGGGAATCCGGTTCTTGCCAGACTCATCCCACTTGCCGGCGCCTACTGCGATCACTTCACCCCACTGGGGACGCTCTTTAGCGGTGTCAGGAAGGACTATGCCCCCAGCAGTCCTCTCCTCCTCGACGTTAGGCTTGACAAGGACTCTGTCGCCACAAGGCCTAAGCATCATGATTTACCCCCTTCACGGCTATCCTCTGTGTGGTTAGCACTCAATAGAGGCGAGTGCTAACAACGATATGATACACGCACTATTTCAGGGTTGTCAAGGCTTGTGATAGAATTATTTCCGGCATTGGCGATGCTATACGACGAGAGCTATATCGAGAAAGGTGGATGCTTCAGATGCCCGATCTCCTGCGGTTGCTGGCGGTCACCCTGATCCCCGGGGTCCTCTGGGTGCTCTATTTTCACCGCAAGGATAAATACGAGCGCGAACCGGGAGGGCTTGTTGCGAAGGCGTTCCTGATGGGCGCAGTGATGATCATCCCTGCAGGCGCCGTCGAATCTCTGTTCCGGGGCGTATTGCGAAACCCGCCCAGCCTGGGCGCCCTACTGCTTGCAGCAGTGTTCGGGGTGGGATTCGTCGAGGAGTTTTTCAAGTACTGGGCCGTGCGGCGCGTGGCGTATAACCATCCTGCGTTCAACGAGCCCGTAGATGGCATAATCTACGCCGTCTCCGCCGGGCTAGGCTTTGCTGCGTTTGAGAATGTGCTGTACGCATCGACTATGGGCCTTGGGGTAGGGCTGGTCAGGGCTGTCCTGACCTCGCTTGTGCATGCCTCCTTCTCAGGAATCGTTGGGTTCGGCATGGGCCTTGCGAAATTCGCGCCTCGGGGCATGGAGAGCGCCGTGATAGGGCGCAGCCTGATGCTGGCGGCAGTGTTGCACGGCGTGTACGATTTCCTCCTCATGTCGAACCTGATGAACTTCTACTTGACGGTGCTCGTGGTGGTAGTGCTGCACAGTGTGCTGCTCAGCCGCATTAGGTTCGCGCTCAGCTTATCGCCGTTTAGCCGTACGAACAATGCAGGAGTGGAGATCGAGCCTGAGAAGGCCGATGACGAATGATTGAGCCTGCCGGCGAGGGCATGTGGCTCGCCGGTGTGCTTCCAAGCGGGGCAGCGCTGTGCTAGAATGTAGAAGGCAGTGCTGGCCGGGTTTCCGAAAGAAGGGGGGAAGCAGCATGTCCGGTCATTCGAAATGGGCCAACATAAAACATAAGAAGGCGAAGGCAGACGCACAGCGTGGGGCTGCGTTCACCAAGGCGGCCCGCGAGCTCATAGTTGCTGTAAAGCAGGGTGGGCCTGACCCTGAGGGTAATTTCAGGCTGAGAATGGCTATTCAGGCTGCTAAGGCCGTGAACATGCCGAACGATACGATGCAGCGCGCGATAAAGAAGGCTGCCGGTGACGCTGATGGCGAGAACTACGAAGAGATCGTATATGAGGGATACGGGCCGGCCGGTGTGGCGCTCATAGTCGAGGCGACCACTGATAACCGCAACCGTACCGCTTCGGACGTCCGCTACCTTTTCTCGCGCCATGGGGGTAACCTGGGCGAAACAGGCTGTGTCGGCTGGATGTTCGACCGAAAAGGCATAGTGACTGTGGATTCGGAGCACTACTCCGCGGGAGAAGACGGCATGATGCTCATTGCCATGGAGGCTGGGGCGGAGGACCTCAAAGTGTATGACGACTACTACGAGATGCTGACGTCGCCTGAGGATCTCGACACGGTCCGTCGCGCAGTTGAAGCAGCCGGTGTAGAGTGTTCGGAGGCGCGCATAGTCAGAGTTCCCAAAACCGTCATGACTTTGGGACTGAAAGAAGCCGCGTCTGCAATGCGACTAGTGGATGCTCTGGACGAACACGACGACGTGCAGCACGTCTTCACCAACTTCGACATACCTGACGAAGTCCTCGAGCAGTTGGAGAGCGAGGAGTCCTGACGCCGGGCACAATCGCTTGCAGGGCGACCACGCTCCCGGCGTGGCCGCTTTTCTTTCAGCGAAAGCGCGGGGCGGGCTGCCCTGGCCCTGGAGGTGGGAGCCATGATAGTGCTGGGAATAGACCCGGGAACGGCCATAACCGGATATGGCCTGGTACGCGAGGAAGGCGGAGCCCTCACGTGTGTGCGAATGGGGGCCGTGCTCACCAGGCCCGATATCCCCCTGCCGGCTCGCCTGAGCAAGATATACCGCGAGCTAAGCGAGGTCATCGCTGACGGTCGGCCCGACTGCGCCTCTGTGGAGCAACTTTTCTTCAACACCAATGCCAAAAGCGCTCTGGCGGTCGGCCATGCGCGAGGAGTGGCGCTGCTCGCGTGCGCGAACTCAGAAGTGCCTGTGGTCGAGTACACGCCGCTCCAGGTCAAACTGGCGGTGTCGGGCTACGGGCGGGCCGACAAGAAGCAGATACAGAGCATGGTCAAGTTGCTGCTCCGCCTGGATGCCGAACCCAGGCCGGACGATGTGGCCGATGCTCTTGCGATAGCTATATGCCACCTGAATTCTGCTCCATATCAGGCTCACGCCATGCGGGACGGTGATCAAGCGTGATATCGCAACTTCGCGGAAGAGTTGTGGGCATGGATGGCGATGCTTTGGTTGTCGATGTGGGAGGCGTGGGCTTCCGTGTATCGGCAACAGCCGGCGCCAGGGCCCTAGCTGGGCAAAGTGGAAATGAAGCTAGGCTCTTTACCGAGATGGTAGTTAGGGAGGACTCCATCGATCTTTTCGGATTCGAGACCGCTCAGGAGAGGGAGCTGTTCGGGATTCTGCGTGAGGTGAAGGGCGTCGGCCCCAAGACCGCGCTGTCGATCCTCTCAGCCCTCAGCGTCTCGCGGCTCGTGATGGCCGTGTCGACTGGCGATGTCCACACTCTGGCGTCAGCGCCGGGAGTGGGCAAGCGCATGGCTGAGCGTCTTGCGATGGAATTGCGCGACAAGGTTGGGGGATTCGCTGTGGGCGGCCTGCCCGACATCGACCAGGCAGCGGGTGCGGCCGCGGGAATGGGCGGCGGCGCGCCGGCAGACGCGGCAGCTGCCCTGGTTGCGCTGGGCTATTCGGTCGGTGAGGCAGATCGAGCCGTGGCCGCGGCTGTGGCCGCAGGGTACGCGGAGAACGCCTCGGCGATTATCAAGGCGGCGCTTTCCAGGCTGTCTGGAGCTGAATGAGTGGGCTGATGGAGGGGCAACTAGCGATGGACGAGAGAATAGTGGCGGGGGACCCGAGTGACGACGATCGTGGTGCAGAGCTGAGCCTTCGTCCGCGCCGACTGGCGGAGTTCATTGGGCAGGACCGTGTGAAAGAGAGCATGTCGATTTTCATTGAAGCAGCTCGGGGCCGTAAAGAGCCTCTCGACCATGTGTTGCTTTATGGTCCGCCCGGCCTGGGCAAGACCACGCTGGCTGCCATCATCTCCCATGAAATGGGCGTAAGGCTTCGGGTGACCTCAGGTCCGGCTATCGAGCGCGCCGGCGACTTAGCTGCGATACTTACGAACCTGAGCCCGGGCGATGTGCTTTTCATCGATGAGATCCACCGGCTGAGCCGCGCGGTGGAAGAAGTGCTGTACCCGGCCATGGAGGACTACGCGCTCGACATCATTATCGGCAAAGGCCCGTCGGCCAGGTCAATCCGGATAGACCTGCCACGGTTCACTCTGGTGGGCGCCACGACGCGTACCGGCTTGATATCCTCTCCCCTGCGCGACAGGTTTGGAGTTGTTCACCGGCTCGAGTTCTACTCTGTGGATGACCTATCCACCATAGTGTCTAAGTCCGCCGCCAAGCTGGGCATACAGATACACCCAGAAGGAGCTCATGAGATCGCGCGCCGTTCACGCGGCACCCCGCGCGTGGCCAACCGCATGCTGAGGCGTGTGCGCGACTATGCGCAGGTCAGGGCGGGGGGAGCGATAACGCCGGAAGTGGCTGCGGAGGCGTTGTCCATGTTCGACGTGGACGAGCTGGGCCTAGACCGTCTGGACAGGAGGATTCTGCTCACCATAATCGACAAGTTCGGCGGCGGCCCTGTTGGAGTCGAGACTATCGCTGCGTCGATAAACGAGGAGAAGGATACGATAGAGGACGTCTATGAGCCATACCTGATGCAACTGGGGTTTCTTGACCGAACGCCCAGAGGACGCGTGGCGACGGCCAGTGCATATGAGCACATCGGGCGGGAGTTGCCCCGGGATGGGCAGGCGACACTGCTATGAAACTGCTTCTTCATTCCTGCTGTGCCCCCTGTACTACCTTCTGCCTCAAGTCCTTGCGCGCAAGCGGGCACGAGGTCAGCGGCTACTTCTCGAACCCGAACATACATCCGTACACCGAGTTCTCGCGCCGGCTTGACACGTTCCGAGAGTACTGCTCACAAGTGGGACACAGTGCAATCATAGATGAGACCTACGGCCTCCGCCATTTCCTCAGCGACATCGGTCAGGATGTAGACGGCCGGTGCGCCACATGCTACAGAATGCGACTGTACCCCACGGCGCAATTGGCAAAGGAACTTGGGGCAGACGCCTTCACGACTACTTTGTTGATCAGCCCGTATCAGAACCATGATCTTCTGGTGCGTGTGGCGGAGGAGGCGGCCCAGGCGGCGGGCGTGCAATTTGCCTACTACGATTTCCGCCCCGGATACCGCGAGAGCGTTCGCTTGTCGAGGGAGATGGGGCTGTACCGCCAGCCCTATTGCGGGTGTATATTCAGCGAAGAGGAACGCTACTCGCCGGCGCGGCGCTGAATAGGCCGGCACGCTCGGGGGCACTGTACTGGTGCGACTCGGGCGTCCGCGTGTGAGGATGATCGGAATGGCCCTGGTCAGATGTGAAGGAATAGTCCTGAAGGTCCGGGACTTCGGTGAAGCCGACAGGATACTGACAGTGCTTTCGGGTTCGGAAGGTAAGTTCGAAGCGCTCGCTCGGGGAGCGAGGCGGCCCAGAAGCAGGCTGGTTGGAGTGACGCAGCAGTTTGCCCAGGCGAATCTGCTGCTCTTTCGCGGCAGGAACCTCGACACCGTTAGCTCTGCAGAGCTGGTATCGGCTCATTCCAGTCTTTGGGCTGACGTGCTCAAGATGGCCTATGCGTCCTACGTGGCGGAGCTTGTTGACCGGATGACCGGCGAACGCGAACGCAACGATGAGCTTTACTCGTTGGTCGTCGCAGCCTTCGACACGCTCAATTCGGGAGCATCCGATCCGCGAGTCGCAACAGTCGGTTTCGAGATCAAGTTCATGGCAGCGTCGGGGTTCCTTCCAGAGCTTGGGCAGTGCGTCCGGTGCAGTGCCCCAGCCGAACAGGCAGTATGGTTCGGACCCGAGGCTGGAGGGGTGGTGTGCGGGCGATGCCGGCCCACTATGCGCGATGCGGTCAGTTTCGGACCGGCCGCCCGGGAAACCGCAAGGCTGCTGCTGGCGCTCGGGTACGATCGTATCGGTGTGCTGAAACCCCGGGAGGACACGCTGGATGAGCTTGAAACGGCCTTTCGGGCATATGTCGATCAGCGGGCAGAGCGCAAGCTCCACTCGCTGGACTTCATCCGTGACTTGAGAAGAATGGAGCAGGAGGGCGGGCAGGGCTGATGAAAATAGACCTGGCGACCGTCGACAGGCTGCGTGAAAGAACCGATTTGACCTACGAGGAGGCGGCTGCGTATCTGGAGGCAGCCGGGGGCGACTTAATGCAGGCGCTGATCATGGCAGAACGCGACCTGGGCCCGGAAAGCGTGGAGAGCAGGCCTGATGAGGAAGGCTGGGTAGTCGCTGGGGCCCAGGCCCGCGCTGCAGCCTATACCAGGTTATCTGAGCGGATTGCGGATGCGGTGAGGCAGGGCTCGTCGATGAGACTCATCATAGAACGAGACGGCGACAGGCTGGCCAACCTGCCTGTGGCGGCAGGTCTTGTGGGGGTCATCTGGGCTCCTGAGCTTGCTGCAGTCGGCGCCATAGCTGCTTTGGCATCGCGCTGCACGGTCAGACTGGAACGGTGCTGAGCTCCCCACCCTCCCCACACATGCGCCAATGCTTGGCCCCATGCTAGGCCCATGTTTGACACGTACCGGTGCGTTTGCTATAGTTAGTGGAGACTGGAAACATGGCCTCTCGTCCCCCAAAGGATCCTCAGGGGCGGAGGCTTTTTTCGTGGAGGAGGCATTCGGTTGCTGGCAAAGCTATCCGCGCTGTACACTCGGGCTCTTCCACGTGCCATCCGCGGGTACCGAAGATACCTTCTTTTCGCCTGTGTGCTGTTTGCCACGTGTATCGTCGTGGGATACAGAAATTACCAGGTCCAGGGCGATCAACTCCCGTGGATGTTCCGCAATCTCGCAGCTCTTCGGGACTCCATGGAGCACAAGTCCCACGGCGTTCAGATTCTGATGCTTTTCTGGAACAACCTCAGGGTCTCCCTAATCTCGATCTTGTTCGGGTGGATTCTGGGAATCGTTCCTATGCTCAGCGTTGGCCTCAACGGTGTGCTCATCGGAGTAGGCGCCAGGCTCATGGTAGCCCGAGGAGGATGGCCACTTGGCATCGTCATCGCATCCTTCGTTCCCCACGGCGTGCTCGAGTTGCCGGCATTTATCGCGGTGCAGGCAGTGGGGATGCGGCTCGGGTTTCTTGTCCCTCTCGTGTGGAGAGGGCGGGCTACCACGGGCGATCTGGGGCGCGCCTTCGCCGAGGGCATTGTGATAGTGCTGCTCTTTGCGGCGCCCGCCCTAATCCTCGCAGCAGTGGTGGAGCTTTCGGTGACTCCAGCTCTCATTCGAGCGATGGCCCCGGGGTACCCGGCGCTACCATATTGATGCTGCGATCCGGGCGCTGCTGCGCCAATGCAATAAGGGGAGGGAGCATCGTTGATCTTCCAGGACCTGATACTTACCATGGAACGCTACTGGGCACAGCGCGATGTTACCATTCAACAGCCCTACGTTGTCGAAGTAGGCGCAGGCACCATGAGCCCGCATACATTTCTTAGGGTTCTAGGGCCCGAGCCATGGTCGGTCGCATATGTCCAGCCATCTCGCCGTCCGGCCGACGGTAGGTACGGCGACAACCCCAACCGGCTTTTCCAGCACCATCAGTACCAAGTCATTCTGAAGCCCAGCCCCGACAATGTTCAGGACCTGTATCTCGGGAGCCTCGCCGCGATAGGCATAGACCCCGCTCGCCACGATATCAGGTTCGTGGAGGACAACTGGGAAGCGCCCACGCTGGGAGCATGGGGGACAGGCTGGGAGGTATGGCTGGACGGGATGGAGATCACTCAATTCACTTACTTCCAGCAGGTGGGCGGGATGGAAGTCCGCCCCGTATCGGCGGAGATAACGTACGGTCTCGAGCGAATCGCCATGTACCTCCAGGGCGTCGACAACGTGTACGACCTGAAATGGGTGGGCGATTTGACCTACCGGGACGTATACCATCGTGCTGAGTATGAGTTCTCCAAGTACGCCTTTGAAGTCGCGGACATTGGCGTCCTGCGTGCTTCATTCCAAAACTACGAAAAAGAAGCGTCCAGGTGCATCCAGCAGAACCTGGTATTGCCGGCATACGATTACGTGCTGAAGTGCTCCCACGTGTTCAACATACTTGACGCGAGAGGGGCGTTCGGCACAGCGCAGCGCGCCGAATACATGGGTCGAGTAAGATCTCTCGCCCGCCTTGTTGCGCGCGCTTGGGTCGACCGAGGGCATGAGGAGGCGGCGGTCAATGGCAACAGGTGAGGAGCGACTGATGAGAGATGCCGTTTTGGAGATAGGCGTCGAGGAGCTGCCGGCTCGCTTTATGCGGCAGGCGCTGGCCGATGCGCGCGAGTACATGACAGAGGCGCTCGCCTCGGCCAGGCTCGAAAGTTCCAAAGTCCGTGTGTACGGAACGCCTCGACGGATCATTGTCCAGCTATGCCGGGTAGCCAGCACACAAAATGACCTGACCCGCGAGGTCAGGGGGCCCGCCGCCAGGGCCGCTTTCGATTCCGAGGGCAGGCCTACCAAGGCGGCGCTGGGCTTCGCTAGGTCCGCCGGAGTTTTGGTTGAATCGTTAGTCTCGAGGCCAACTCCTCAGGGCGATTACGTTTACGCCACGGTCACCGAAGGGGGCCGACCGGCCAACGTGGTGCTGGCGGAGGTCTTCCCGCAGATGATCGCGGCCTTGAACTTTCCGAAGTCCATGAGGTGGGGCTCGCACGATTTCCGCTTTGCGCGCCCCATCAGATGGATTCTGGCGTTGCTCGGCACTGAAGTCATCGCCTTCGACACACATGCGGTGTCGAGCGGCCGTATGACGTGGGGCCATCGCACGCTGGCTCCGGGAGCGTACGAGATCGAATCGGCTGAAGAGTACCTACCGCGCCTGCACGAGCTAGGAGTGATGGCTGACCCCGAGGAGCGTGCTGAGAGCATACGCCGGCAGGCGGATGGCCTGGCATCGTCCATCGGGGGCCGGGCGGTGATCGATCCTGAACTCTTGGAGGAAGTTACGTTCCTGGTGGAGTGGCCCCGGGCATTCGTGGGCAGGTTCGCCGAAGACTATCTTGATCTGCCGGAAGCGTGCGTGATCACGCCCATGAAGGACCATCAGCGCTACTTCCCGGTGCGCGACGCCCAGGGCGACTTGATGCCGGCCTTCATCGGGGTGCGCAACGGCGGCGATCATGCCATCGATGTGGTCAGAGCAGGTAATGAGCGGGTACTGGCCGCAAGGCTTGCTGACGCTCGGTTTTTTTACGAAGAGGACATGAAGCGTTCGATGGCCGAGAGAGTAGATGACCTATCCGGCGTGGTTTTCCAGGAAAGACTGGGAACAATGTACGACAAGTCTGTGCGGATCGGACGCCTGGCGTCGGAGTTGCTTTGCGGCGCGCCGGAGGCTGCACTTGCCGAAAGGACCGCTTTTCTCGCCAAGGCAGACCTGGTCACCTCGGTGGTTCGCGAGTTCACCGAATTGCAGGGAGTCATGGGTCGCGAATATGCGCTCCGACAGGGGGAAGACAGGATCGTCGCCGACGCCGTATTCGAGCATTACCTGCCGCGGTTTGCAGGCGACATCCTTCCCGCATCACTCCTTGGGGCAGCGCTGTCAGTTGCCGACAAGATCGATACGCTTGTAGGCTACTTCTCCATTGGCCTGATTCCATCCGGGTCGGCCGACCCGTACGCCCTGCGCCGGCAGGCGGCAGGGGCGGTGTCAGTGCATGCCGAGTGGAGGTTCCAATTGGGGCTCGATTCGCTGGTAGTTCGCGCAACTAACCTATTGGCGCAGGCCGGCGTGGCCGGGGATGCGGCTCATCAGGCGCAAGTAGTCGAGGATGTAATGGGTTTCATTAGGGCCAGGCTCAAGGTCTCTCTGGAGGAGGCGGGATTTCGGCACGACATCGCTGAAGCAGTACTCGCCGCGGGCTTCGGTCGCCCCGCGTGTCTGTTCGAGCGGGCCCAAGCTGTTGCACAGGTAGTGGATGAAGGCTGGTTTGTTGCGCTTGCCACGGCAGGGTCCAGAGTGCGGAACATTGCGATGCATGCCGCAACCGACGCGTTCAGCCAGGCGCTGTTCGAAGATGACGCCGAACACGAGCTGTTCGGTGCGGCCAAGGCTGTAGAGGCCGAGGTGCGGGCATCGATCGAATCTCGTATGTCGGGCTTTGTGGACAAAGCGTCATACGTATCTGCGCTTGAACGGATGAGCGTGATAAGCCCTGTGATTGACAGGTACTTTGAGAAGGTCATGGTCATGGTGGACGATGAATCCGTCCGGAACAACCGTCTGGCGATGCTCAAGTGGGTTTCAGGCGTGCTGTCTATGGTCATCGATCTCTCCAATATCGTTTTTGTGGGCGGATGATTATGAGGGCGATTGTGAATTTCACTTGAACGGGAGCTCTCAGTAGAGTAGAATCGTAGGCGACTTGGAAAGCATAGAGCAGCAATGGACAGGAGGATTGTCATGGCAGGGAAAGAGATACCAAAGTACGTGTATTATTTCGGCGGCGGCAGGGCCGAAGGTTCAGGCGACATGAAGAACCTTCTCGGCGGCAAAGGCGCCGGCCTGGCCGAAATGGTGAATCTGGGAATTCCGGTACCCCCTGGCTTTACTATCACCACTGAGGTATGCACAGCTTACTATGCCAGCGGTAACCAGTGGCCCGGGGGTCTCGCCGAGCAGATCGACGCGAACCTTGCGCGACTGGAGAAGGATATGGGCGCGGTGTTCGCCGATCCTGTGAACCCGCTTCTGCTGTCGGTCAGGTCCGGCGCTCGCGTGTCGATGCCCGGCATGATGGACACCATCCTCAATCTGGGCCTGAACGACGTGACTGCCGCAGGGCTCATCAAGAGGACGAACAACTCCCGCTTCGTATACGACAGCTACAGGCGGTTCGTGCACATGTACTCCGACGTGGTGATGGGCGTGCCTCACGAGAGCTTCGAGGAAGCCATAGCTGCGAAGAAGCGGACCCGCGGCGTCAAGCTCGACACGGAGCTGTCCTCTGACGACCTTGCGGAGCTTGTAGCCGAGTACAAGGCGATCACTCGGGAGTATACAGGGCGCGACTTTCCTGAGGACCCCAAAGAGCAATTGCGGGGCGCCGTCGACGCGGTGTTTGGTTCCTGGAACAACCAGAGGGCGATTACTTATCGAAAGATCAATAACATACCCGGCGACTGGGGTACTGCAGTCAACGTGCAGACCATGGTCTTCGGCAACATGGGCGACACGTCCGGAACAGGCGTGGCCTTCACGCGCGACCCCGCAACCGGCGAGAACGTGTTCTATGGAGAGTACCTCATGAACGCGCAGGGCGAGGATGTGGTCGCCGGCATTCGCACGCCGAAACCCATCAGCACCCTGAAGGAATCGATGCCCGAGATCTATGACCAGCTCGAGCAGATATACCACAAGCTCGAGGCGCACTACCGCGAAATGCAGGACATCGAGTTCACGATACAGGAAGGGCGTCTGTTCATGCTGCAGACGCGCACGGGCAAGAGAACTGGCACGGCCGCCGTACGCATAGCTGTTGAGATGGTTGAGGAAGGCATGATCGACGAGAAGACCGCCGTGTTGCGTGTACCTCCTGCCAACCTCGACCAGCTACTGCACCCTATGATCGATACGAAAGCCAAGCTGAAGTCGTTCGCCAAGGGTCTGCCGGCATCGCCCGGCGCCGCTGTAGGGCGTATAGTATTCACAGCGGACGAGGCCGAGGTTTGGGCTGAGCGGGGCGAGAAGGTCATCCTGGTCAGAACGGAGACTTCGCCTGAAGATATCGGCGGAATGCATGCCGCAGTGGGCATTCTCACGTCTCGCGGCGGCATGACCAGCCATGCGGCAGTAGTGGCCCGAGGCATGGGCACTTGCTGCGTCGCAGGGTGCGGCGCCATTCTCATCAATGAGAGAGAGAAGAGAATGGTCTGCGGCGACCTTTCGCTGACAGAGGGTGATTGGATCACCCTGAACGGTTCCACCGGCGAGGTGATCGAGGGGAAGGCGCCTCTGGTACAGCCGGAGCTGACAGGCAACTTCGGGAAGCTCATGGAGTGGGCCGACAAGTTCCGCGCGCTGAAGATCCGTACCAACGCAGATACGCCGCAAGACTCCAGGCAGGCCCGGATCTTCGGCGCTGAGGGCATCGGCCTGTGCCGTACGGAGCACATGTTCTTTGCGGAAGACCGAATCCGCGCCATGCGCGAGATGATACTTTCCGATACTGAGGAGCAGAGGCGCGGAGCACTGGCCAAACTGCTGCCTTTCCAGAAGGGTGACTTCATCGGGATCTTCAGGGAGATGGCAGGGCTGCCCGTTACTATCAGGCTCCTGGACCCGCCGCTCCACGAGTTCCTTCCCACTATGGAGCAGACCAAGCAGGTATCGGAAATCGCGTCCGAAATGGGCATTTCCGAGGCGAAGGTGCACGAACGTATCCAGTCGCTACATGAACTCAACCCCATGCTGGGATTTCGGGGATGCCGCCTTGGCGTGGTGTTCTCCGAGATCTACGAGATGCAGGTAAAGGCCATTTTCGAGGCCGCCTGTGAGCTCACCCGCGAGGGCGTTGACGTTCTGCCTGAGGTGATGATCCCGCTTGTCGGAACCACCGGCGAGATGGAGATGATCCGGGAGTACGCAGTCCGCATCGCCGAGGAGACGATCCGAGAATACGGCATCCGACTGCATTACTTGGTCGGCACGATGATCGAGGTTCCCCGCGCCGCTCTGGTGGCCGACAAGATCGCAAGAACCGCTGAGTTCTTCTCATTCGGCACCAACGACATGACTCAGATGGCTTTCGGCTATAGCCGCGACGACGCTGGGAAGTTCCTTGCACAGTACATCGACAGGAACGTGCTCAGTGCGGATCCTTTCCAATCTCTTGATCAGGAAGGCGTGGGTCAGCTGGTGGAGATGGGCGTACAGCGCGGACGGAGCACACGGCCGAACCTGAAGATCGGCGTCTGCGGCGAGCATGGCGGGGATCCGGATTCCGTCGATTTCTTCCACCGCGCCGGGCTCGACTACGTGAGCTGCTCTCCATATCGTGTGCCTATTGCGAGGCTGGCTGCCGCTCAGGCTGAGCTGAAAAACCCCAGGAAGGCCCCGGGGCAGACTTGCGGCGGTGGATCGTGCAGGAAAAACTGTCGCTGAAGGTGAAATGAGTATACAGGGTCAGCCGGTGGCCCACGCGGCGCATGTCGCTGCGTGGGCCATTTGCCCCATTGATGCGAGGAGGGGTGCCCTGTGACAGTGCGGGAGAGGATCGAGCAGGAGGAGGCTGCCCGTCTATCGGAATATGCGGCGCTTGCCGCCCACTCGCGTGGCCGCGACTTGCACGAGGAGGCAGACGAGTTTCGCACCTGCTATCAGCGAGATCGCGACCGGCTAATCCACTGCAAGGCTTTCAGGAGGCTCAAGCACAAGACGCAGGTGTTCTACTCCCCTGAAGGCGACCACTATCGGACGCGCCTCACACACACGCTGGAGGTATCACAGATAGCGCGAACGATAGCCCGTGCCCTCATGCTCAATGAGGATCTCACTGAAGCGATCTCGCTCGGGCATGATCTGGGGCATACGCCCTTTGGCCACTCCGGCGAAGCCGCGATGAATGAAGTCCTACCTGATGGGTTTCACCACAACCAGCAGAGCCTCAGAGTGGTTGAGTTCGTCGAGCGACGCAACGGCAGGGATGAGCGTGGGCTGAACCTCACGTGGGAAGTGCGCAATGGCATACTGTGCCATTCGGCGGAATGGCCGGAGCAGGCGGCCACCTTGGAGGGGCAGGTAGTGAAGCTGGCCGACAAGATAGCCTATGTCAACCACGACGTGGACGATGCGGTGCGGGCAGGCATCATAACCGAAAGCATGATCCCGGCCCAAGCGCGCGATCTTCTGGGGCAGACGAGGCGGGAGCGCCTCGATACGCTAGTGGCTGACGTGATTCGCCAGAGCCAGGGAAGACCCCAAATCTGCCAAAGCCCGGGAGTGGCGCGGGGAATGGCGGTATTGCGAAGCTTCATGTTTGCCCATGTCTACGAGGGATCCCTTGCCAAGGGCGAGGCAGACAAGGCCAAGAGACTGCTGTTGGAGCTCTTCCACTACTATGTACAGAATGTGGACGAGCTCATCCGGGATTCGGGTGAACCCGCGGCCACGTGCGACCCAACGAGGATAGCAGTGGACTACATAGCCGGCATGACTGACCGGTACGCCATGAAACAGTGGACGCGTCGCTTCGTTCCGGCGCCCTGGGCAGTGTACTAGCGTCGCCGGGTCTAGCAGGCAACCTGCATAAGCGGGGAATCTTGCGGAATATTAAGGACACTGTCGTCGTATTGGAGGCGCGCGGGGAAACATTGCGCACAGCAGAAGGGAATTTCGATCTCGGGTCGAATATCGAAACACAAGTTCGCACGTGTCCTTGCGGTTCGGACTCCCTCGCTTCCGCCGGGTCGTGAATTCGGAAGCGGGGTTCTTTTTGGAGCCGTCGGGCATGCGGAGCGCAAACGCGCATCAGGCAGGAGAATGCGTGCCACCGGAGAACACTACTCCGGCAGGGGTTGGTCCAAAGTGACATCTAGATACCGTGACGATCTGGTCGACCGGGTGCGCGAGTCCAATGACATACTGTCTGTGGTGTCGGAATACGTGCAGCTCAAGAAGGTTGGCGGAAGGTACGTGGGCCTGTGCCCGTTTCATTCGGAGCGCACCCCGTCTTTCACAGTCTCCCCTGATAAGCAGCTTTTCTACTGTTTCGGCTGCCACGTGGGGGGCAACGTCTTCACCTTCATTATGAAGATTGAGGGGCTGACATTCCGCGAGGCAGTGCGACGGCTAGGGGAGCGCGCAGGCATTGACGTGTCTGCCAGTGCTGAGACGCCGGTCGAGCGCGAGGCGCGCGAGAGGCGCGAGAGGACCTACAGGCTGAACGAACTCGCGATGAAGTACTACCGCAAGGTCTTGCTGCGATCGCAGGCGGCGGCTGCTGCTCGCCAGTATCTTGCGGAGCGCGGGGTCGGGGCGGAGGCGCAGGAGATGTTCAGCATCGGGTATGCCCCTCCCGGCTGGAATGCATTGATCAAGGCAATGGGGCGCAGCGGTGTGCCGCCTCACTTACTGGTAGAGGCGGGCCTGGCAGCAGTGGACGAAGCGGGCCCGAGAGAGCGACATTATGACCGGTTCAGGAACCGCGTGACCTTCCCAATCGTCAATGTCTATGGCCGTGTGGTCGGTTTCGGTGGGCGGGCTCTGGATGACTCCATGCCCAAGTATCTCAACAGCCCGGAATCGCCTGTGTTCAGTAAGCGCACGAACCTTTACGGCCTCGATTTGGCAGCGGATCGGATTCGTTCGGACGGAGCAGCAGTGCTGGTGGAGGGCTACTTGGATGTTATCGCAGCCCACGAGGCGGGCCTTGGGAATGTAGTGGCGACACTTGGAACTGCTCTCACAGCCGAGCAGGCGCGGCTGATATCCAGATACGCGCAGCGAGTGGTCATGTGCTATGATGCCGACTCCGCTGGGTCGGCTGCTACAGGGCGCGGTGTAGGCATAACATCAGGCGTTGGCCTCGAAGTCGCGGTAGCGATGCTCCCGGAGGGGCATGACCCGGATAGCCTGGTGCGCAATCAGGGCGGAGACGCCCTGAGGGATGCAATCGAAACGGCTGTGCCGTATGCCCGGTACCGGATTGAGCGAATACTCTCCGCCACTGACATGTCTTCGCTTCAGAGTCGTCTCGCGGCAGTCGAGGCAGTAGTGGAAGTGGTGGCGGACGTTGCCGGCGAGGTTGAGCGCGCCGAATACGTGAGGGAACTTGCGGGCAGATTGGGCGTGGACCCATCGGCGTTAACCGCCGATGTGCGCAAGGCGGCACGCAGGGCCTCGGTGGTCCGTTCAGGAGGGCGCGGAGCGCCACGCCTTTCAGCACAGCCAGAAGCACTTGCGGCGCCGAGTGACCCCGTATGGGGCAGCAAGGCATATCTTGAGGTGGAGCGGGCTCTCATACGACTCGCGGCGGTGTCGAGCGCCAACCGATCTCGGATTCTGGAAGAGCTCGGGCCCGATGGGTTCCGTGTCGAAGCCAACCGCGTGCTCTTCGACATGATGAGTCGCTGCGATCGCGAGGCAAGATCTGTTTCCCATGCGGAACTAGTGGACGAATGCCCTGAGCAGATCCGCGACTATGCCGCGGAACTGCTATCGACAGGTGGAACCTTTGACACTGATATGGACGACTTAGAGGAAACCATCATGACCTGGCGGCACTTTTCGATCCAGCATCGTCTCGGAGAGATAGAGCCTCAGGTCCAGCAAGCTGAAGCGGCGGGCGACCATGAACGCATCAGGGCGCTCATGGATGAGCAGAAGCGTCTCGCGGAGGCTGTTCGCGGAAAGCGGACGCTATACTAGAGCAGGTGCTGCCGCCGGTGGAATCGGCTGTCTGCATGGCGATTCGGAAGGTGAGGAGATCATGTCCAGGGAATTGAGCGCGCCCGAATTGAGAGACCTCGTAGCAAAAGGCAGAAAGCGAGGCTTTCTCACTGACCGTGAGATTATGGACGCGTTGCAGAACGTTGACCTCACTCCGGATCAGATAGACGAGATGTACGAGGCCCTGGGAGCGTACGGCGTCGACATCGTCGGTCCGGGCGACGCCGGCAATGGTGACGGCGATGGAGGCGGCGCTATCGAGGCGTTGGAGCCCGAAGATGATACCGTGGAGCGCGAAGACACAGGAGCTGACCTCACAGTTCCAGAGGGTGTCGCCATCGACGATCCCGTTAGGATGTACCTAAAAGAGATCGGCAGAGTGCCGCTCCTTACGGCCGAAGAGGAAATTGAGCTCGCCAAGGGGATCGAGGCCGGCGATGAGGCGGCAAGGCGTCGTCTGACGGAGGCTAACCTTCGGCTGGTGGTCAGCATAGCCAAGCGCTATGTAGGGCGCGGGATGCTCTTCCTTGACCTCATACAAGAGGGCAATCTTGGCCTGCTCAAGGCGGTTGAGAAGTTCGACTACCGCAAGGGGTACAAATTCAGCACTTATGCGACTTGGTGGATCAGGCAGGCGATCACCAGGGCTATCGCGGATCAGGCGCGGACCATACGCATACCGGTGCACATGGTTGAAACCATCAACAAGCTGGTTCGAGTGGAACGGCAGTTGCTTCAGGAGCTCGGGCGGGCCCCCGTGCCTGAAGAGATAGCAGAGGCAATGAACTTCCCTGTCGAGCGCGTTAGGGAGATAATGAAGGTGGCCCAGGAACCGGTATCGTTGGAGACTCCCATAGGGGAGGAGGAAGACTCCCATCTTGGGGACTTCATAGAAGACGAGGATGCCCTTGCGCCGCCGGACGCAGCGTCTTTCCTGCTTCTGAAGGAGCAATTGCAGGAGGTTCTGTACACACTGGCGCCTCGGGAAGAGAAGGTGCTCAGGCTCAGGTTTGGCATCGATGACGGGCGAGCGAGGACACTGGAAGAGGTAGGTCAGGAGTTCGGTGTCACAAGGGAGCGGATACGGCAAATCGAAGCCAAGGCCTTGCGGAAGCTGCGCCATCCTAACCGCAGCAAGAAGCTAAAGGACTTTCTTGAGTAAGTTGACCCCGCTTTCGGTGTGCGCTATAATAACGTAAGTGAGTTCATTCCCCGATAGCTCAGCGGTAGAGCAACCGGCTGTTAACCGGTGGGTCGCAGGTTCGAATCCTGCTCGGGGAGCCAGTGGGCCTATAGCTCAGCGGTAGAGCGGTCGGCTCATAACCGATTGGTCCCAGGTTCGAATCCTGGTGGGCCCACCATCTGTGAAAGTTCGGCGGACGATTGTCCGCCTCTTTGCTTTCCAGGCAAAAAGTCTCTGAGTTGTGCAAAGGAACTCCCTGCGCGACGTAGAAATATAATCTAGAAGGTGCCATACATTCGGGTACCGCATCGGAGGCGAATCGCAGCGTGAGGCGCAGGTGTGAGATATGTGGCAAGCTAATACCAAAAGAGAGGGCTGAGGCGCTTCCGGAGACCAAGCGTTGTATCGAGTGCGCTAGAAGTCGGGGCACTGATGTGTCGGCTAAGCGTACCGATGTAGGCATGGATCCGGATACGTACAAGGACCTTCTCGGGGCCGTGCGCAGTTGACGCCGTGGCCAGCGTAGTGTTAGCATGTAGCGTGGTAGGTGACAAGCAGTCTGAGTGATCGCAGGCGGATGGTATCCGCCTGAGGAAAGTCCGAGCTCCGCAGGGCAGGGTGCTGGGTAACGCCCAGTGAAGGCGACTTCAAGGAAAGTGCCACAGAAATCAAACCGCCATGCGCAGCGCGTCTAGCGCATGGTAAGGGTGAAACGGTGCGGTAAGAGCGCACCAGCGTCCGGGCGACCGGCCGGCTAGGTAAACCCCACCTGGAGCAAGGCCAAATAGGAGGGATATGAGGCTGCCCGCTTCTCCCTCGGGTTGGGCCGCTTGAGACTCATGGTAACGTGAGCCCTAGATAGATGATCACTCTCGACAGAACTCGGCTTACAGGGCTGCTTGTTGCGTTTGTGATGCCCGGACTCGTCAGGCGACGGTTCCGGGCATCTCCCTTATAGGGCACATCCCGGGCGGCGCGACGGGGCTGCCGGGAACATGTTGACAGGTGGCATCGTTGCATGTTATACGGGTGTACCGGAGAAATTTGGAGCGGTACTTTTCTGGAGGTGTAACGTAATGAGCAAGTGGGTCTGCACCGTATGCGGCTATGTCTACGACCCCGAGATGGGTGACCCGGACGGGGGCGTGGCTCCTGGAACTGCGTTTCAAGACATACCGGATGATTGGGTATGCCCGGAGTGCGGTGTTGGGAAGGATGCCTTCGAGGAGGCCTAGGTATGGCCGCGGGGCATGCAACAGCGAACAGAGATCAGATGGAGGAGGTCGATGCTCATGCGCAAAGAGCTTGAAGGAACCAAGACTCATGATAACATCATGTCGGCCTTTGCAGGCGAATCGCAGGCGAGGAACAAGTATGACTACTTCGCCTCTGCAGCCAGAAAAGAGGGGTTCGAGCAGATAGCTGCCATCTTCGAGGAGACAGCCCTAAACGAGAAGGAGCACGCGAAGAGGTTGGCTAAGTTCGTGAGCGTTGTGGGAGCTACAGATGAGAACCTGAAGCACGCTTCGGAAGGCGAGAACTACGAATGGACTAGCATGTACCCTGAGTTCGAGCGTGTAGCCCGTGAAGAGGGGTTTGGCGACATCGCCGACGTATTCCGAGAGATCGGCGAGGTCGAAGAGCATCACGAGGCGCGTTTCCGAGCTCTCCTTGCCAATATCGAAAATGGCTCTGTGTTCAAGAAGGACCACCCTGTCAGCTGGAAGTGTCGCAACTGCGGGTACATTCACGAGGGCCCCGAGGCGCCCAGAGTGTGTCCTGCTTGCGCCCATCCCCAGTCGTACTATGAGCTCAACGTGAAGAACTACTAGGGCTCGCTTTGGGCTATTTTATGGCTCATGGAGGTGTATGCATGAAGCTCTGGCGATGTGGAGTGTGCGGCTACATACATGACGGCGACAGCCCCCCGGATAGGTGCCCCAAGTGTGGCGCCCCGAAGGAGAAATTCACCGAGCTCGAGGAGGCCGAGGCCAATCTCGTTCACAGGTCTCGTTTTACGAACGATCTGCACTGTAGGCTGATATGCCTCATGGACGAGGTGCGTAAAGTGGCCGAAGCCGGAATCGAAGACGATCTGGATCCGCCATGTGTCACTCTGTTCAAGAACGCTTTGGAGCAAGCGAGGATTATCGGGCAGTCATCAAAGGCTGAGATCAGGGGGCATATGGGCAAGGGCAAGTGGGGCTAGGGAGAGCCTGTCAGCCCCGAGGGCATGATTGCAGATTGGCAAAGTAGCCATAATGTGCCTTTCATCGGGCGCATATTTAGCTGCTCTCGGGCCATCATACATAACGAGGTTTGCGACGGTCGAGCGAAGATCTACGGCGGACTTGACCATAGCAATGGAAGTCGAGTCCGCTGTGGGTCGAGCAAAGGTCGGCTGTGGTTCCAAGGGATATCACAGTCGGCCGGCGCGAAGATCGTTGCAGGTGGCCCAACTTATGACGGCGGTTGATGAGATCGTCGTTGTAGGGAAATCTATCTGCAGCGGTCGAGCTAAGATCAGCGTACAAGCGAAAGCGTGGTGCTGCAGTCGAGAGACTGCAGTATGATGCCCAAGTTTGGACGTTGGTCGATCAAAGGTTGTTCCACTCCGTGTAATGGCCGCTCGGCGCCGAAAGGGGTCGGGTAGTCACGTAACGGGGTGTAGCAGCCGGAGAGCAGATCGCCGCAAGCCTCCTTTTTCTGTACAGAGTCGCCGCAGCCGTTCCCCTCACGCCTCCACATACTCGATTCCAGTCGCTGATCCGCTGCGAACACGCGCAAGAGCATAAGCATCTTTGAGCAAAGGTAGAATACTAGCAAGGGAGGGATGCGGATGAAGGCGACAGGTATTGTCCGGAGAATCGATGACCTGGGGAGGGTCGTGATTCCGAAAGAGATCCGAAGAACCCTTCGAATACGTGAGGGTGATCCGCTTGAGATATTCACTGACCGTGAAGGCGAAGTGATCCTGAAGAAATACTCGCCAATTGCCGACCTGGGCGATTTCGCACAGGAGTACGCTGATTCGCTCCATGATGGCACAGGGCATGTCGTGCTAATTGCCGACCAAGACGAGATCGTGGCCGTCTCGGGGGCGCCGAAGAAGGGTTTCGTTGAGCGACGCATCACTGAGCATGTCGAGGAGGTGATGCGCGCGCGCAAGCCGTTCTTGTCGAATGTGTCCAATGAGAGCCCCCCTATACAGGACCTAGAGTTTGCGAGCCAGGTCGTCGCGCCGATCATTGTGGAAGGGGACATTGCTGGCGCAGTCATACTCGTATCGAAAGAAGAGAGCACTATGGGCGACCTTGAGCTGAAGTTGGCCGAGACCGCGGCAGGGTTCCTTGCAAAGCAACTCAGTCAGTAGCCTTGTCGCAATGGGGGGCCGGCCTCGCGATGTTTCGGGCTGGCCCTCCTGAATTTCCGTTTTGCGGGGAACGTCGACATTACGGAAGGCTTGGCCGGGGCAAACGGCAACAGTCGGGGCGCATCCTGCGGAACAGGTCGAAAAGCAGTCGGAGGATGCGCGGAGGACACGCCGCTCTCGCGTCGAAACGTGTGGTAGACGCGGGAGGAGGCCGATCCGATGAAGGTTACCAACGTCAAGGGAGTGCTTGTCGCCACTGTCGCGCTGGACCCACGCGATTTTGGAGACATCTCCAGTCTGTCAGATGCCGAGCTGGTTCTGAGAGCAAAACAGGCGGTGTCGACAGTCATCCCTGCCCACCTGATACGCGATATTCTGGTTGGGCGGGAGGGAAATGTGCTCGAGGTTGCCTTCACCGTGTGAAGAGCCGTGTATGATATATGGTCCGCAAAGAAGGAGTTTTCGGCGGCGCGCATAATTCATACGATAGTTACTACATCACCACATATAGTGCCGATCCGCTAGGGGAGCCATACGGGCTGAGAGCGGGCACCATTGCCGGATGATCCGGCGGGATGCCCGGTACCCTCGAACCTGTTCGTGCGGGGTCTACCCCCGCCCTGGGTAATGCCAGCGTAGGAAAGCGGTGAAGTCCTTCACGGGCTGCGGGTCGTATTGGATATCCGCGGCTTTTTTGCTGGAGCGAGCCGAGCGGCACGGCGCACAAGGAGGCACCCGAAATGTCTGATACCAAGTCGCGCAGGCCGAGTCAAGCCATGATCCTGGCTGAGGCGGGCGTCGCGGCGGCGCTCGCATGGGTCCTGAGCCGCCTGAGAATCTTCCGAATGCCTCAAGGCGGATCTGTGTCGCTTGAGCTGGTTCCCATCCTTTACCTGGCCTTCTACAGGGGCGCATATCCCGGAGTGTTGGCAGGGCTGGCGAGCGGACTGCTGAAGCTGGTGACTGGCGCCGAGGTCGTCCATCCTCTTCAGGCCATCCTGGATTACCCTCTGGCCTCCATGGTGCTGGGGTTGGCTCCGCTTATCTCATTCGGTCGTGGTCTTAAGCGGGTAGTGAGCGGCACAGTCGCCAGTTCGTTTCTGCAGTTTCTATGCTTTTTCGCATCAGGAATCGTGTTCTTTGGGCAGTACGCGCCGGAAGGCACTCCTGCGTGGCGGTACTCGGCAGTGTACAACGCCAGCTACCTCGTGCCGGAGGCGATAATCTCAGCCCTGGTAGTAGCCTACTTGATGAAGAAGGGTGCATTCGGCGATGGCTCCCATGGGAGGAGACGGTAGCACGGCTGATGTGCCGGCCATTATGACCGCAACCGGTTCGGGTGAGTTGACTGTCCGGCCCGTGCTGTGGTAGTCTGAGTTACAGCTGAAAAATGACAATGGCGATGATGGGAAGAGTAGCGCTTGAGGCGGCTCCAGAGAACGGGGGAAGGTGGAAACCCTGTGCCGGCCCAGCTGCGAAAATCGCCCCTGAGCCGCGCGGCGAAAGGACGAAATGCCCCAAAGGGCTCTGAGTAGACGTGGCCGCAGGCCCTGCGTTATCTGGGCGTATCCAATGAGTGGACCTGGACCTATCACGCTAAGGCTTTGTCGCCGTCGCGCAGCGTCCGGGCCAATAAGGGTGGTACCGCGAGCCTATCCCTCGTCCCTTGTGGGCGAGGGTTTTCTGTTTGTCCCGCCTTAGGCGTGTCTTGTGAGGAGGTAGCGTCGAGCGATGTTCAGGAAAGTCGATGCAGCTATGGATTTTCCCCGAATGGAAAGAAAGATCCTCGAGCAGTGGAAGAAGGACCGGGTGTTCGAACAGAGCGTTGCCAGGAGGGAAGGAGCGCCCAAGTTCGTGTTCTTTGAGGGGCCCCCTACCGCGAACGGGCTGCCCCATCCGGGGCATGTGCTGACGCGGGCTATGAAGGACGTTGTCCTGCGCTACAAGACCATGCAGGGCTACCAGGTGCCGCGCAAGGCCGGATGGGATACGCACGGCCTTCCTGTGGAACTGGAAGTCGAGAAACACTTGGGCATAAGTGGCAAGCCGCAGATAGAGCAGTACGGCGTCAGGGATTTCGTCCAAAAGTGCAAGGAATCGGTGTTCAAGTACGAGCAGGAATGGCGGCGCATGACTCAGCGCCTGGGATTCTGGGTGGATATGGACGACCCGTACGTAACATACCACGATTCGTACATCGAGTCGGTATGGTGGGCTGTCAAGACCATCTGGGACAAGGGCCTCATGTACCGCGGACACAAGGTGGTCCCGTACTGCCCACGCTGCGGCACCGCTCTGTCCAGCCACGAAGTAGCCCAGGGTTATCGGGACGTAGCCGACCCCTCTGTCATCGTCCGATTCCGCGCCTTGGGGCATGAGAAGCTCTCGCTACTTGCTTGGACCACTACGCCGTGGACACTGCCGTCCAACGTGGCTTTGGCTGTATCTCCCGATTTCGAGTACGCCTATGTGGAAGTCAATGGCGAGACCTTGATCATGGCCAAGGAACTCGCGGATTCCACGATCACAGCGCCGCACAGCATACTTCGCACCGTGCGCGGGTCTGAACTCGTCGGCATGCAGTACGAGCCGCTATATACCTTCGCCAGTCCCGATGCTCCGGCCTACCGCGTCGTGGCCGGCGATTTCGTCACGCTCACTGAAGGGACGGGGATCGTCCACATTGCTCCGGCATTCGGTGAAGACGATATGCGGGTGGCGCAGGCAAATGGCCTTCCTGTGGTGCAACTTGTGGATACACAGGGGCATTTCGATGAACGTGCCGGCGACTGGAGCGGGCTGTTCGTCAAGGACGCAGATCCGCTGATTGTCGAAGATCTGCGCAGGCGCGGGCTTCTGTACGCCGAGATGGAGTATGAGCACAGCTATCCTTTCTGCTGGCGCTGCGACACACCGCTGCTGTACTATGCTCGGGCGTCATGGTTCATCCGCATGTCGGAGCTTCGAGATAGGCTGATAGCAAATAACCACACGATTAACTGGTATCCAGAGCACATACGCGACGGCCGGTTCGGCAACTTCCTCGACAACGTGGTGGACTGGGCCGTAAGCCGCGAGCGCTACTGGGGCACCCCTCTGCCGATCTGGATATGCCAAGAGTGTGGGCACGAACACGCCGTCGGGAGCATCGCTGAGCTTAAGCAGATGGCGAAGGAGCTGCCGGACCATTTCGAGCTGCACAGGCCATATATAGACCAGGCAGTGCTGGCCTGCCCGAAGTGCGGCGGTGACGCACGTCGGGTACCTGAGGTCATGGACTGCTGGTTTGATTCAGGGTCGATGCCGTTCGCCCAGTGGCACTATCCGTTCGAGAATCATGATCTGTTCAGCGAGTCGTTCCCGGCCGACTTCATAACCGAGGCTGTGGATCAGACCCGCGGCTGGTTCTACACACTCCTGGCCATTTCGACCCTGCTGTTCGACCGCGCTCCTTTCACAAACTGCATGGTGCTGGGGCTGGTCCTGGATGAGCAGGGCCTGAAGATGAGCAAGAGCCGGGGCAATGTGGCCGATGTGTGGAAGATATTCGATACGCAGGGCGCAGACGCTGTGAGATGGTATCTCTACACAGTCAACGCCCCGTGGACGCCGACACGCTTCTACGAGGAAGGCGTGACTGAGGCGATGCGTAAGTTCATGGGCACCCTGTGGAATGTGTACGCCTTCTACGTGCTCTATGCCAACATAGACGGATTCGTCCCCAAAGGGCATAATGTGCCTCCCGTCCAGCGACCGGCGATCGACAGGTGGCTGCTGTCTAGGCTGTCGGGACTAGCTTCTGAGGTGGCCGGCCTTATGGACAGCTACGACATCACCGCGGCGGGTCGCAGAATCGAGCAGTTCGTCGACGATCTGTCCAACTGGTATGTTCGGAGATGCCGCCGGCGTTACTGGGCCAGCGAGATGACGACCGACAAGGAAGCGGCTTACCTTACGCTACACGAGACGCTTGTCACTGTGGCCAAACTCATAGCGCCGTTCACGCCGTTTTTGGCCGAGGAGATCTACACCAATCTCGAGCCGGATCTGGGCAGTGTGCACCTGGCGGACTATCCCGTGCCGGATGAGAACATGATAGACCCACTTCTCGATAGCCAGATGGAGCTGGCCCGCAAGGTAGTGTACCTCGGTAGGGCTGCCCGTAATGCAGTGAACATCAAGAACAGGCAACCGCTGGCCAAGATCGTCGTGCAGGCCACTTCCGAAGAACAGGCCCAGCTGATGGCCCTGGCCGACCTGGTGGAAGATGAGCTGAATGTGCGAGCCATCGAGTTTGCCCGTGATTTCGCCGGTTTTGTATCGCATAAAGTCAAGCCCAGGTATGACCTGCTTGGGCCGAAGCATGGCAAGCTGATGCGCACAATTGCGTCGGCACTGGCCGAGGCGGATGCTGCGAGTGTCGCCCGCGATGTCGCGGCCGGATGCCCGGTGGTGTTGGCGCTGGAAGGCGTAGGAGATGTATCAGTCCTTCCCGAGGAGATATCAGTCGAGACTGTGGCGCGCGAAGGATTCCGTGTGGAGACGGACAACGGGCGATCGGTGGCTCTGGACACAGTGATAACCGATGACCTCAAGATGGAAGGGTTCGCGCGTGAACTGGTTAACAAGATCCAGGCTACCCGGAAGGAGGCTGGATTCGAGATATCTGACCGCATCCACACGGTGCTTGCGGGCGGGCCTGAATCCATGCGCGCCCTGGCAGAGCACGGGGAATACTTGATGGGCGAGACCCTCTCGCTCAGCGTGGTCCGGGGAGAGCCGGATGGTGAGTACATTAAGGAATGGGACGTCAACGGAGAGAAGGTGACTGTGGGTGTCAGGCGGGTCCGTTGACCTTCACTGTCACACAACAGCATCCGACGGCACGTTCACGCCCAGGGAGCTGGTCGAAGAGGCCCGGCGTCGTGGCCTTGCCGGCATAGCAGTAACCGACCACGACTCAGTCACAGGCATCGATGAGGCGACGGCAAAGGGCGCCGAGGTTGGTGTGGAGATTGTGCCCGGCTTGGAGCTTTCTACAGATGTGGACGATGGCGAGGTCCACATACTGGGGTACTTCATAGACCTGGAGGATGAGGACCTTCTTGACCTTCTGGAATCGCAGCGCGAAAGCAGGCTGCAGCGGGTGCGAAAGATGGTGGACCGACTGCGTGACATGGGTGTGCACCTCGGCATGGACGAGGTGCAGAGGTTCTCAGACGGTGGTCCTCTTGGGCGTCCGCACGTGGCTCAGGCGCTGATACGGGCGGGTCAGGTAGGTTCGTGGGATGAGGCTTTTTCGCGCTACATCGGCAGGCATGCGCCGGCATACGTCAGGCGGTCCAGACTATCGCCCCATGATGCAGTCCGCGCTATCCTGGCCGCCGGCGGTGTCCCGGTGCTGGCCCATCCTGGTCTATCCGGACATGATGACATGATCCCTTCGCTGGTGGACGCGGGGCTCGCCGGCATCGAGGCGGTCTACCCCGACCATGGTGAGGAGCAGAGAATGCGATACGCACGGCTTGCCGGTGGATATGGGCTGATAGTCACTGGCGGATCGGATTGCCACGGCCCGAGCTCGAGTTCGGGCGTGAGGCTGGGGCTTGCCACGGTTGACTATGACGCCGTGCGCCAACTGCGGGAGAAGGCCCTGATAGCGAGGGGCTTGATAATGTGAAACGCCCCCGATCAAGGGGGCGTCACTTGAAAGAGCCGGCCAGATCGAGGGCCATCTGTCAGATCGCCCGGGTTACCTTTCCCGAACGAAGGCACCTGGTGCAGACGGTTATCCGGCGAGGACTCCCGTCGACCATTGCTCTGACTTTCTGGAGGTTCGGATACCAACGGCGCCTCGTCTTAAGCTCAGAGTGGCTGACGTTGTTCCCGGATGATGGGGACTTGCCACAGACCGCACACATCTTGGGCATGCGAATTCCTCCTTGCAGCGCCTGACACGCACAACTTAAATGTTATCACAGGCGGGTAGACTACGCAAGGGCACGCCGAGAAGGAATAGACCATACGTATATAGAATAGATGAAAAATGTTTGGCGAGCGATTCCATTGTTTCGCGTGTTCGCATTGGAGGTTTCGCAATGGGCAGAGCTATGAATACGGAGCTCGGGCAGATAACCATAGCAGATGACGTCATAGCGGCTACAGCCGGAATGGCTGCCACTGAGTGCTATGGGCTAGTCGGTATGGCATCACGTACGATTACCGACGGCATTGCTGAGCTCCTTGGACGCGACAACATCGCCCGCGGAGTGGAAGTCGATGTAGAAGGCGACGACGTGAAAATCAACCTGTACATCATTGTCGAATATGGCACCCGTATTACCGAAGTAGCTAATAACGTCATGGATAAGGTCAAGTACGTTCTGGAGACTACAACAGGCCTTCGCGTTTCGGAAGTCAATGTGAATGTCCACGGCGTTCGGGTGGGTGCGGGCGGAAAGGAACGGCACAGATAATGGCTGGAGCGAAGCACAGCCGGACGCCTGTGAAGAAGGGGCTTGATGGGCGCGCGCTCATCGATGCCTTTGCGTCTGGAGTTGCCTGGCTGGGTGAGAACAAGAGCATGGTTGACTCGCTCAACGTATTTCCGGTTCCTGACGGCGATACTGGGACCAACATGTACCTGACGGTCTCCGCTGCGCTCAAGGAGGCGCAGAAATCCCGAGCTTCCAGCGTGGGCGAGGTTGCCGATGCCATAGCCATTGGGTCGCTGATGGGTGCGCGCGGAAACTCGGGAGTCATATTCTCTCAACTGATGAGGGGGTTCGCCAAAAGGCTGCACGGGCTGGCGGTGGCTGCCCCATCCGACGTCGCTGCCGCCTTCTCAGAGGCGGCTAATGTGGCGTACAAGGCTGTAATGAAACCTGTAGAGGGAACCATATTGACTGTGGCTCGGATGGGCGCTCGCGCCGCGCTTCAGGCGGCCCGCGATGGCCGGGATGTGCAGGGCGTGCTCGATGAGGCCATACGGCAGGGCGAGATCACCCTGAGCAAGACCCCCGATATGCTGCCAACTCTCAAGGAGGCAGGGGTAGTAGATGCCGGAGGGAAGGGTCTTGTCGTGTTCATGCAGGGATTCGCTATGGGGTTGCGTGGGGAGGCCGTGTCTTCGGTAGCTCAAGGTCAGGCTCCCGTCGACGCCCCTGTGGTGCCCAGGCCAGCGCAGGAAGAAATCAAGTTTAGGTACTGTACGGAGTTCATTATCAAGGGAGATCATCTCGACCCCGATGCAGTAAGAAGCTCAATCCTCTCGGCGGCCGAAGGCGATTCAATGCTGGTCGTGGGGAACGAGAACACTGTCAAGGTGCATGTTCATACCAATTGGCCTGGACGGGTGCTTGAAACGTGCATTGCGTACGGTTCGCTTCACGAGATCGACATCGACAACATGGAGGACCAGCACGAGGAGTTCGAGTCGATGGGCGATTCCTCAAGGCCGCAAGCGGCAACCCAGTCGCCGGCCCCGTCTATCGTCCGGGATGTCGGGGTCATTGCAGTGGCTGCCGGAGACGGAGTGGAAAGGATCCTGAAGAGCCTTGGGGCAGATATCGTAGTGACCGGCGGCCAGACGATGAATCCGAGCATTCAGGATATTGCCGATGCCGTGCATGCCGCGCGCGCCAGGGAGGTCATTGTGCTGCCCAACAACGGCAACGTGGTGTTGACGGCGCGGCAGGCGTCGGGGGTACCGGACCTGGCCAATATCAGGGTGCATGTTGTTCCCAGCAAGACGGTTCCGCAGGGGCTGGCCGCTCTTTTGGCCATGTCTCCATCTGCTTCTGTGAGTGAGAATATCGAGAAGATGTCGGAAGCCATAGGGAAGGTGAAGACGGGCGAGATCACCTATGCGGTGCGCGACTCTGCCGCCAACGGGCTGACCATCCGAGAGCATGACATCATCGGGCTGTTCGATGGAGACCTTAAGGCAGTAGGGCAGGACATCTCCCGGGTGGCCAGTTCGCTCTTCTCTCAGATGCACTCGGCTGAGGATGAGATAGCCACGATCCTGTACGGGTCGGGCATCAGTGGAGAAGACGCAGAGGCTTTGGCGTCGGGCCTGCAACGTCAATACCCTGACGTGGAGTTCGAGGTTCAGTATGGGGGGCAGCCGCTCTACTACTACCTGATCTCGGTTGAGTGAGGAGGATGGAATATGACGAGGATCGCGCTTGTCACCGACAGCAGTTCCGACCTTACCCGCGAGATATACCAGGAGAACGGCATTACCGTCGTGCCCCTTACAGTTCATTTCGGGGACGAAAGCTTCATCGACACTGTTGAGATAAGTAGCTCCGAGTTCTTCGACAAGCTGAAGCGTTCGCAAGTCATGCCCAAGACCAGCCAGCCGTCGCCGGCGGACTTCGTGGCCGTGTACCAGCGCCTGCTCAAGTCGCACGATTTCGTATTCTCGGTGCACATATCGTCCAAGATGAGTGGAACCGTGCAGAGCGCCCAGATTGCCGCAGAGACCGTCAACCCCGACGTGATCGAGGTGGTCGACGGTCGCGCCGTTTCGCTCGTGACCGGCCTTATGGTGCTGGAGGGGGCAGAGGCGATACGACAGGGCAAGAGCGTGGATGATGTACGTGAGAGCATACAGCACGTTATGGACAACTTCGGGCTTTACTGGACATTGGATACTCTGGAGTATTTGCAGAAGAACGGCCGTATCGGGCGGGCCACAGCATTCATCGGAGGGTTGCTCTCCATCAAGCCCATAATGTCCATTGAGGAAGGCGAGATAGCCGGGGTCGAGCGGGTGCGCGGGTCGAACCGGGTGTTTCCGCGCATCTTGGAGCTGATGCACAGTCGAATCCGCCCAGGCGCCCCGATTGACGTCATAGTGTTGCACGCCGATGATGAGCCACGCGGGAAGCGATGGCTTGCTGACGTAAAGTCCGAGTTCAACTGCAGGCGCACTTGGCTGACTGACTGCGGCCCGATAGTGGGGACGCATGCGGGCCCGGGCACAATCGCGGTGGCCTGGGTCGAGCCGATGCGGATCTGACATGCGAGTGATAGCCGGGCGGGCGCGCGGGCGTAACATAGCCTGCCCAAAGGGCAGATCCACACGGCCCACGTCCGACCGGGTCCGCGAGTCGCTCTTTGCCATTATCTGCGAACGAGTTGACGGCTCGAATGTGCTGGACCTCTTCGCCGGCAGCGGAAGCCTGGGAATAGAGGCCCTGTCGAGGGGGGCCGGTGCGTGCGTCTTCGTCGAGCGGGATCGCCGCGCCTGCCACGTGATCACGGACAACCTGAGATCCCTCGACATGCAGCAGCAGGCTGTTGTTGTGTGTGCGGATGCGATTGCGGCGATTGGGCAGGCGAGCGGCGCGGTGTCGGAGCGCGCGCCGTACGATCTGGTCTTCGCGGATCCGCCGTATGCGATGGAAATTTCCGAACCGCTCCTTCTGCGTATCGATACTCCTCGACTGCTCGCAGGAGATGGGCTACTCATCGTAGAACATACTCTACGCGCCGATTGGCCCGTCCGCCTCGGCGGCTTGGAACAGATCAGGCAGGAACGGTACGGAGATAGCAGTATCAGTTTCTACCACTTTGCGGTGGAGGGATGAGATTGGCTGTCGCCATATGCCCCGGCACTTTCGACCCCATTACCATGGGCCATGTCGACATCATCACTAGGGCCTCGTCAATCTTCGACACCGTGATCGTCGCCATACTGGTCAATCACGGCAAGCGGCAGATGTTCTCCACTGAGGAAAGGCTGGAGATGCTAAGGGCTGCATGCGCCCATCTTCCCAATGTGGAGATCGACCACTTCGAAGGGTTGCTTGTCGACTACGTCAAAAGGCGCGGCGCCCATGTAGTCATCAGGGGGCTTAGGGTAGTGTCGGATTTCGAGTTCGAGATGACCATGGCGCTGATGAACAGGAAACTGGACCCTACCATTGAAACTATGTACATAATGGCATCCATGGAGTATTCGTTCCTCAGTTCCAGCTTAGTTAAGGAGGTCGCGGCCCTGGGCGGCGACATACGGTGCTTGGTGCCTGCATCGATAGCTGAACGTGTTGCCGCGCGGTGCAGGGGGGAGGCGTGACGATGTTGAAGCAATCAGTTATCGAGTGCCTCGACAGAATGGAGCGGACTATCGAATCCGGCGGGAGAATGCTCTTCTCGGGCAAGCGCATCGTGGACGGTGTGGAACTGCTCGAGCTGATAGACAGGATCCGCATCGCTTTGCCGGAGGAGATCAGGCAGGCGGAGACGCTGCTGTCGGAGAGATCCCGCATCGCGGCCGAATCAGGTCGCGTTGAAGCAGGCCCGTCCGGCCAGGCTGTGGCGGGCGTTGAGGTCGCTGCGCGCGCCAGGGAGGAAGCCGAGGCGATCCTGGCCCAGGCGCGTCGCGAGGCATTCGACATAAGGGCCGGAGCGGACGAGTATGCCGAGTCGACGTTGTCGTCGCTCCAGGAAACGCTGGACCGCACGTCGTTTGTGGTTCGTAAGGGCATCGACGAGCTCAGGCGCAGGAAGAGCGATTCCGATCAGTGACGACCTTTGGGCCTCACCCTGAACGTCACTACCTCGATTTTCGCTGCGATTGACGCCGCAGCGGTCCCGATCGCCAATACCCCCATGATCGAGGCCAGATAGACACAGGAGCGACCCATGACAGATAAGAAGCCCGGTGCGGCATACGCGCCGGGCATTGCTGTTGTTGATGCCAGCTTAGCTCCCCACGGTCCGAAACACGCAAGTCCCAGCCCCACAATGGCTGCCAGCACGGCGTGAAGGACTCTCGCGGCGAAATACACGCCCATGCGAACATCCGTGCCAAAGAGCATACTTGCGGCCTGGGCGAACACCGAAAGCCCGCTCCACGCTATGATTGCGCTCGCTGCTACGGCCCTGTGGATGACGGGGGCTGCGGCCCGACTCGCCATCTCTGTGCCGATAGTTATCTCAAACAGCCCGCTGATGAGTGCCTGCACTAGATCGCGGGTGACCCCAAACGGGGAGAGTACGAACACGATAGGGCGCGCAATCAAGTCGGTGATGCGAAATACACCGAGCACGCGCACTACCACAGAGAAGACCATTATGCACCCGCCTATGAGGAGCAGCGTGGCCACGGAGTCCCTCACAGAATCGCCAAGGAGTTGGCCGAACGAACGATTGTCCTGACTTCGCGCCGTGTACAGCTCGTGAGCCGCTCGCGACAGCAAGGGTTCGCGACGGTGAGCGGTCGGAGCATCGGCGCGCCTATCTTCACTCCGACCGTAGTGCTTAAGAACGAGGCCGACGAGTATAGCTGATATATAGTGAGCCAGGGCCAGCACGGCGCCGAGCGCAGGTATCTTGAACATCCCGACGGCTACGGCGCCTACCATGAAGAGTGGATCGGCGGTGTTCGTGAACGACACGAGCCTTTCTGCCTCAACTCGTGAGCACAGACCCTCTCTGCGCAGGCGGGCAGTGATACGTGCGCCGATGGGATAGCCGGATGCGAGCCCCATGGCTAGGGCGAACGCCCCTACGCCCGGCACATTGAACAGGGGACGCATCAACGGTTCGAGCAGGGCCCCGATGAAGTGGACTACGCCTAAGCCCATTAGTGTATCGGAGGCGATAAAGAACGGGAGCAGCGCAGGGAAGACGATGTCCCACCACACGCGCAGTCCATCCAGCGAAGCCCTGTACGACACCTCGGGGAACGCGATGATGGCGATCGTGACCGCCGAAGCCAGGGCAGCCGTCACGTACACGCCTCGTCTTCTGGGCTCGATGCGCCTTTTCATCTGAGGATACACGCCCTTTCATGTTGGGAGGCAGTCCTCTGAATCTATATTTGGCTTGGCTTGCGGGTATGCTGAAGGAATTTGGAGCGTTCAGTAGAATAAAGGCCAGGATATGAGGTGAAGGAGGCCGACTATGGTGACCTGGTACGCTCGCAGCCTGCGCCTTCTAGTGTGGGCAGTTGGATTGCTCCTGATTGCCGCGGGGGTATCCGCTGCATCCGAGATCCCCAGCGTAGTGCTGAGGCAGGGCGACCGAGGTGAGTCTGTATGTGAACTCCAGGAGTATCTGGCCATTGCTGGATATATGGATCCTGCTGCCGATGGGGTTTTCGGATCCGTCACGCAGCAGGCAGTAGTTGCTTTCCAGAAATTAGCCGGGCTTGCCTCCGACGGCATTGTAGGCAGGAAGACCTGGGATGCCCTTCTCAGTAAGGCCGAGGCCGCTTCGGCCCGGACATACGTGGTGGTAGCGGGCGACACTATGTACGGGATTGCCAAGCGGTTCGGGGTCTCCGTGGAGGCCATTGCCGCGGCCTCCGGGATATCGCGTCCAGAGTCGATAAAGCCCGGCCAGAAGTTGGTTATCCCGGCATCTGCAGATGCATCCAGGGCAGCGTTGTCGCGTAGCGGAGCCGAGCTTTTGCATTGGGACGTTGCAAACAAGATCCTGAAGAGCCGTGCGACCATCATAGATGTCGCCACTGGCCTGTCTTTCCAGGTTCAGCGGCGCGGAGGGCACAATCACGCCGATATCGAGCCTTTGACTAGCGCGGATACGGCGGTGTTGAAGCGGATCTACGGGGGCTCATGGAGTTGGGCGAGGCGGGCCGTGATAGTGGTCGTCGGCGGGCGACGAATCGCGGCTTCCATCAACGGTCAGCCTCATGGAGGCCAAGCGATCACGGGGAACGGCTGTAGCGGCCACGTCTGCCTGCATTTCCTGGGCAGCCGCACACATGCCAGCAACTCGCTGGATGCAGATCATCAGCGCATGGTGCAGGCGGCGGTCGGTCACTAGGGGAGTCGTCATGTTCTCGGACGAAGCATGGCGCATGCCATGTTTTCTTTTTGTCAATGTCAAGGAGGTTGTGGGTTCGAATGAAGGTTCTGGTAGTCAACTGTGGTAGCTCGTCACTCAAGTATCAGCTGTTCGACATGGATAGCAAGACCTGCATGGCGCGGGGAAATGTGGAGAGAGTCGGCACGGCCGAGGCGTTCATCGTTCACAAGCCCAATGGAGGCGACAAGGTCAGGCGGGACGTGGCAGCGGCAGATCATGAACAGGCGATGAAATACGTTTTCGAGTGCCTGACCGACCCGAAAGTCGGCGTGATATCCGATCTTCGGGAGATATCTGCCATTGGGCATCGCGTTGTGCATGGCGGCGAGAAGTTTGCAGGATCCGTGCTGATTGACGGAGCAGTGATGCAGGCGCTGGAGGAATGCCAGGACCTTGCCCCTCTGCACAATCCACCGAACATCATGGGTATCGAGGCTTGCAGAAGGCTCATGCCGGATCTGCCGATGGTGGGCGTGTTCGACACAGCCTTTCATCAGACCATGCCCAGGGAGGCGTACCTGTACGGCGTGGGTTACGACATGTATGCGAAATACGGCGTAAGGAGGTACGGTTTCCACGGCACGTCCCATCGCTACGTATCAGCGCGTGCGGCCGAGATTCTGGGGCGGCCGGTCGAGAAGCTATGTATGGTCACGTGCCATCTGGGCAACGGATCAAGCCTTGCAGCTGTGAAGCACGGCAAGTCCATCGATACCAGCATGGGCTTCACCCCTCTTGAGGGGTTGGTCATGGGAACCCGGTCGGGCGATATCGATCCGGCAATTGTCTCGTTTCTCTGCGAGAAGCTAGGCCGGAGCGCGAGCGAGGTTGTTCTGGGCTATCTGAACAAGAACTCCGGAGTGCTGGGGCTATCCGGAGGCCTGTCCAACGACTTCCGAGATCTGGAGGAAGCGGCTGGTCGCGGCCATGAACTTGCCCAGCTAGCGCTGGATGTGTTCGCTTACAGAGTGGTGAAGTACATCGGGGCGTACGCTGCCGCTATGGGGCAGCTTGATGCGATCGTCTTCACGGCCGGTGTCGGAGAGAACTCACCTGAAATGCGCACAAGGATTCTCTCTAGGCTCTCCGGCCTCGGAATCAGCATAGACCCTGCGAAGAATAATGTTAGAGGCTCCGAGCAGATCATATCGACGCCCTCATCTCGCGTGACCGTCATGGTCGTGCCCACCAACGAAGAGGCCATGATCGCGCGGGATACGGCGGAAATCGTGAGCAGCATGGGAGCCCGATCTTAGCAGAGGTGATGCGCCATGCGATTTAGCGTTCAGTCCTTAAGAGCGGAAAAGGGCGCAACAATGCCCCTGAATATCCGCGAGGAGATGGCCCCGATCGACTTAGGGCGGTCACTCCTCAAGCTCGTGGGGCCCGTGGAGTTCGTGGGGCAGGCGACCAATACGGGCCGCCGAATAGTGGTTCGAGGGTTCGCCAAGGGAAGGGCGACGGCAGTGTGCGACAGATGCCTCGAGGAGTTTGCGATGGATCTGGCGACTGCCATCGATGAATCCTACTATCGTGCCGACGAGGCTCCTGCGGAGCCTGGCGACGATGAGCGCATCTACGGCGAGGATGATATTATCGACATCTCGTGCGACATAGAGCAGGCATTCGTGCTCACATTGCCGATTCGTATCGTGTGCCGGGATGAGTGCCGCGGGCTATGCCCTAGGTGCGGTCGCGACCTGAACACGGGAGAATGCCCCTGCGGGGCGGATGACTAGTGGCAAAGTCGGAGGCAGAAGGTAGGCCGCTGCTTGCTACAGGGCACAAATCGTAGTAGAATAACGACGCTTGACTTTTCAAAACAGGAGGTGGAGAGGTTTCGTCGGGGCTTTGGTCCACGTGGGCCTCGACTGGACCCATAGCATGGCTAACAACCCCAAGCAGAGATTCGGCAAGTCGCGCACGCGCAAGCGCCGCGCGAACTGGAAGGCCGAGGCTCCAGCCCTCTCTATTTGTCCGCAGTGCAAGAAACCCAAGCTGTCTCACAGCGCTTGCCCTGAATGCGGGCAGTATCGCGGTCGCACCATTGTGCAGACTGGCGAGTAGGAGTGTCATCGCGCGGCGTTGAGCGGATTCATTCGGACCCGGGCTGTTCGGCTGAACCCGCTTCTCCCGATTTCGAGGCGGAAAGGGGCGATCGAGCGTGCGCATTGCAGTTGACTGCATGGGCGGCGATTACGGCCCCGCTGAGATGGTGCCGGGCGCTCTCCGGGCTGCCAAGGAGTGCGAAGCCGACATCGTGCTAGTCGGCGACGAGAACGCGATAAGGCGGCACTTGGACGCGGTA
>Ga0255342_1001214_pt1 | contig 38191 bp, 36 predicted proteins | sample wastewater_treat_3_FD_192416 | JGI IMG/M metagenome (GOLD analysis project Ga0255342, IMG submission 192416) | Wastewater microbial communities from Lulu Island WWTP, Vancouver, Canada - plant14 | ecosystem: Engineered > WWTP > Wastewater > Unclassified | place: Canada: Vancouver, British...
CTGAAAAACCAACTGGCCAGCGTCAAGGAGGTCCGCGCCTACGGCGTAGAGCAGGAGCACGCGGCGCTGTATGAGAAGATCAGCGTGTCCTTCAAGACGGCGCGGATGCGGTATGTGCGGCAGAGCAGCGTGCCTGCTTATGAGAAGCTGAAGGAAACCATTTCCGAGCTGCGCCCAGAGGGCGAGGCTGCCTACACGGCGGCGGATTTTTCGGGCTGGAAGGAGGCGGCCTTTGACGGCGTGCATTTCGCCTACCGGGATTCGGAGGCGGAGACGCTGCAGGGCATGAGCTTTTCCCTGCGGCGCGGGGAGATCCTGGCGCTGCTGGGGCGGATGCGGGAGGCCTACCGGACGGTCTGCCAGCTGTGCGGGGAAGCCTACGCGAAGCGCCTGACGGATTTCGGGTGGAGGCTTGCCAGCGCGGTGGAGAGTATATTATAATGACAATGGAGAAAAGGCAGGTCTCCATTGCCCAGTGGCACGCGCTCGCACAGCGGGGCACCGTGTTGCTCATGCGCATCCCGCTGGAGGGTGACAGCATGCGCCCGCTGATCCGGCGGAGCCGGGACCTGCTGTTTTTCGTCCCCCTGACGCGCCCGCTCAGGCGCAGCGATGTCCAGACTCTGGGCGACCATTGCTGGAACCCGGACCCATGGATACCGTCCGCCGCTGTGCTGGGGATGGCGACGGTGGAGCGGGGCAGCAGGCGCATCCCGCTGGACAGTCCGCTTGCCCGGGCGCTGGCGGGAAGATGCCTGCGGAGAATGGGATGGAGGAGGTGAGGACAGATGCCTGAGAAAGAGGTGGGCATCGACCTTTCCGGCAGCCTGCTCGATGTGCTGCAGCAAGCGGAAGAGAAGGGGCTGGACGCGGTCGCGACAGAAAAGGCGTATAACGAATATTTTTCGTTTCATACGCGAAAGAAGGCCGTTCCCTACCACGGCTTATTCGAGCTGACGCCCCTGTGCAACCTGAATTGCAAAATGTGCTATGTGCGCCTGTCGCCGGAGCAGATGGGGGAGCGCAACCTGCTCCCGGCAGCCACCTGGATCAGGCTGATCGACCGGGCGGCGGAAGCGGGCTTGATGAAGGCCTCGCTCTCGGGCGGCGAATGCCTGACTTATCCGGGGTTTGATGAAGTCTATCTCCACCTGCAGGCGCTGGGCATCCAAACTGGGGTGCTCACCAACGGCCTGTTGCTGGACGAGGAGCGCATCCGCTTTTTTCAGGAACATCGGCCTGCCCTGATCCAAATCACGCTCTACGGCGCCAGCGAGGAGGAGTACGAGCAGGTCTGCGGCGCGCGCCGCTTTGAGGCGGCGCTTGCCAACATCCATCGCGCCAGGGAGGCGGAGCTCCCGCTCTTCATCGCCATCACCCCCAACCGTTTCCTGCCCGACGGCGGGGAGGCGCTGCTGAGGCTGGTGGCCTCCTTGGACCTTCCCTACAACATCAACTCCTGCCTGTTTACGCCGCAGCCCGGGACGGGCAGGGAGAAGGACAGCCTGGACATGGAGCTGGAGGATTATATCCGGCTGTACGCGCTGCGCGCGCAGCTGAACGGCGCGGTAATCACACCTGTCGATCCGGCTTCGCTGCCCGAGCCGGCCGGACGCTCTGAGGAGCAGATGACCGGCTTGCGTTGCGGCGCGGGAATGAACACCTTTACGATCCAATGGGACGGCACGATGATCCCCTGCTCCTCGCTGTTTCACGTGCGGGGATATCCCCTCAAAGACGGGTTTGAAGCGGCGTGGAACACCATTCATGAAGCCGCGCTTCGTTATCCCATCCCGGCGGAATGCGAAGCGTGCACATACAACGGAGCGTGTCCCGCGTGCCCGGCGGTCCACGCCCAGGACGCGCCGCCCGGCCATGCCTCCCCCCGCCAGTGCCGGCGCGCCCGGCGGCTGGTGGAAAGCGGGCTCGCGCGGCTGAACGCTCCGGAGAACAACAAATACGACCATGGTATAAAAAAGGAGGAAGCAAGATGAAAAAGGCATACCTGAAACCCCGGGCGAAGAAGGTCAGTTTCCAGTACAACAAGGTGGTTGCTAATTCAGGCTATTGCAACCAGGGCTGGACGAATGATACCACCCTTGATCCGACAGCACCACAAAATCCTTGCCCCAGATGTGATAAAGATTTCATCTGGATTGGCAGAGTTTAATGATGCAGAATGAGAATCTGCGTTGCCGGGATCGCGATTGAAACCGGCCTGCCCTTACCGATCGCTTCCTTCCTGTCCTTTGCCGGCGGGAAGGAAGCGGACATCCGCATCACACTTTCTTCCGTTTCCTGCCGGGATCAGGAAACGGAAGTGATTCATTGCTCAGACGGCATAGCCGTCTATCCCCTGCCAAATCGTGAGTGGCTGCTTGAAGACCGTTCCGCCAGCCGCCGGACGCAAATCTCCGTCTCCCAAAACTGTGGTCATCTACGCGTCCATACGGAAGCGCCGATCGACCATAAATCCCTGTTGCGCCTGCTCCGCCTGCCCCTGGAATGCCGCTTTATCCATCAAGGCGCCCTCTCCCTCCACGCCGCCTGCGTGGAGCAAGGCGGGCGGGCGGTGTGCTTTACCGGGGATTCCGGGGTGGGCAAATCCACCCGCGCCCAGGCATGGATCAAAGCCCTGGGCGCGGAATTCATCAGCGGCGACCGCCCCGCCGTCCGGCTGAAGAAAGACGGCTGCACAGCCTGCGGCGTACCCTGGGACGGGAAGGAACAGATCTTCCGCAATGTGGAGCGCCCGCTGCACGCCATCCTGGAGGTCAGGCGCGCGCCCTTCACCCGTCTGCGCAGGCTGAGCGCCGACCAGGCCTACCGCGCGCTGGTCCGCCAGTGCTTCATCCCCATGTGGGATGAGGACACGGCGGCGCTGGCCATGGGCAACGTCCGGCGGCTGAGCCGCGCCGTGCCCGTATACCGGCTGTTCTGCGGCGCGGATCCGCAGGCAGCCCTGGAAACGCACCGGGCGCTATTCGAGCGCCCTGAAGAAATACTGGAAGAATTGCCCGATATGAAGATCAGGGAAGGATTTACGCTGCGCAAGGTGGCGGACGAGCACATAGTGATCCCCACAGGCGGGAATATCGACAAATTCGGCGGGGCCGTGGTGCTCAGCGAGGTGGCAGCCTTTATATTCGAACAGCTACAGCAGCCCGTTTCACGGGAAGACCTGCTGGCCCTGGTGCTGGCGGAGTTTGACGTGGACCGGGCCGCCGCCGCAGCCGACCTGGACGCGTTGCTCGCCCAGCTGCGCGAACTGGAGCTGCTGGAGGACTGACAGCCGGATGAAACCGCTGCTTCGGGAAATCTGGCAAAGCGACCGGCGCTCCTTTCTGGTCATCCTGTTATGGAACATCGGCGTATCCATCCTTGGCGGAATCGGCATCGTCATGCTCATTCCGCTTTTGAATATGCTGCAGATCGGCGACAGCCGCCTGCCGGCATGGTTTACCGCGCTGGAGTATCCGCTGCGCGTGGGGCTGCTGCTTGCGGCCTATGTGCTGCTGGTGACGGTCAAGGCGCTGCTTTCGCGCTCCCTGGCCATCCGGCAGAACCACTTCCTTGAGGAAACGAGTCTGCGGATCAGGGGCAAGCTCTATCAGGCGGTGTCCGGCGCAAGCTGGGAAAGCCTGATCGCCCGGAAGGACAGCGAGCTCATCAACCTGTTTACCGCCCAGTGCGGGCAGGTGAGCTACGGCATAGCGGAAGTGATCTACCTGCTGGCCAGCCTTGTCACCGCCTCCATCCAGCTTGGCATCGCGCTGATGATGAGCCTTCCCGTGACAGCCCTGGTGTGCGCGATGGGCGTGTGCATGCTGGCGGTGTTCAGGCCGCTGCGCAAGAAATCCCGGGAATACGGGGAAGAAATGATCGGCATCAGCCGGGCGTTCCACGAAGAGCTGAAAAACCAACTGGCCAGCGTCAAGGAGGTCCGCGCCTACGGCGTAGAGCAGGAGCACGCGGCGCTGTATGAGAAGATCAGCGTGTCCTTCAAGACGGCGCGGATGCGGTATGTGCGGCAGAGCACTGTGCCCGGCGTGGTGTATGCCATGGCCGCCGCGCTGATGATCGCGGGGATCTATCTGGTGAGCACGCTGGGCTTGCGGGTCGAGACCGACCGCCTGGTGGTATTGGTGTATGTGTTCGCGCGGCTGTGGCCGATTTTCTCCAGCCTTCAGGGGCGGATTCAGGGGATCAACAGCACCGTGCCCGCTTATGAGAAGCTGAAGGAAACCATTTCCGAGCTGCGCCCGGAGGGCGAGGCCGCTTATACGGCGGCGGATTTTTCGGGCTGGAAGGAGGCGGCCTTTGACGGCGTGCATTTCGCCTACCGGGATTCGGAGGCGGAGACGCTGCGGGGCATAAGCTTTTCCCTGCGGCGCGGGGAGATCCTGTCGCTGCTGGGGCGCAACGGCGCGGGCAAGACCACGGCGGTCAACCTCCTGCTGGGCTTCCTGCTGCCCAAATCGGGCGCGATCCTGGTGGACGGCCAGGCGCTGACGGCGGCGAACATCCGCGCCTGGCGACGGCAGGTGGGCTATGTGCCCCAGGACCCGCTGATCCTCAACGCCTCCGTGCGGGAAAACCTGACGCGCTTCCACCCCGGCGCGACGGAGGAGGAGGTGATCTCCGCGCTGAAGGCGGCCATGGCGTGGGGCTTTGTTTCCCGCCTGCCCCAGGGACTGGACACGCCGCTTGGCGACCGGGGGATCCGCCTGTCCGGCGGCGAGCGGCAGCGCCTTGTGCTGGCCCGGGTGCTGCTGGGAAAGCCCAGCCTGATCGTGCTGGACGAGGCCACCACCGCGCTGGATTACGAGAGCGAGACAGCCTTCCACCAGGTCATCCAAAGCATGCACGGACAGGCTGCCGTGGTGCTCATCGCCCACAGGCTGTCTACCGTGCGCATGGCGGATCGCGCGCTGGTGGTGGAGAGCGGCGTGGTGGCCGAACAGGGAACGGTCGGTGAGCTGGCCAACAAAAAGGGCGGTTATCTGGCAGGCATGGTCGGGGTGGAATGATACTGATTCCAATCTTTATTGCATCGTTGCACCGGGTCTTTTGTCGCCCTGCTGTGTCAGTCAACCTCGATGTAGCTTAGGCTACGCTTTCGGTTTCCTTCCTTGCAGGTCAACAAAATCCCTCGCTGCTTTGGATGCAAACAAGCTTTACATCAGTATGACATCTACGACAAGAAAGATTTTGTGTTTATTTGACGTATTTTTTATTGTTTCCTGGTTTAACTTTCCCGCTTACATGCCTATATTTTACATTAAGCTCCTGTTTTGGTCAGGGGCGCCGCTCCAGTCTGTATTGCGATGACTATTTTTTTATGTGGAGATTGAATTTGTCGGTCAATCAATTGTTTCCGGGAGAATGCACAAAAACGGAGGACATGGATGCCATTGGACACTGAAAAAGAAGAAGCCCTGCTGTCGCTGCTGGCCTGTGAATTGTTCCGGCGGGAACCGCGGATCAATGCTTCTGCTGTGGATTGGGCATCCGTACTGGACGAGGGCAATCGCCACGCTGTGGCAGCGCTGCTCTATCCAGGCATGAAGCGGCTGGAGGGCGTTCCGCAGGGGGCGCTGGCCAAGGCGCGAGGCGCGGCGATTTTCGCGGCGGAGTCCTCAGAAAGCATGCTGAACAACCAGCAGGCAGTGCTGGCCCTGCTGCGGGAGAGGGATATCCCCTGCGCTGTTTTGAAAGGAACAAGCGTGGCCTGCCATTATCCTCACCCTGAATTGCGTGTTCCGGGCGACATCGATATTCTGGTGGATGCGGAAGACCTGGATGCGGTTCATGGCGTTCTTGAAGAAAACCACTATATGCTGGCTGAAACAGGCGAAATGCACATCTGTTTTCAAAAGCTCGGCCTTTGGGTGGAAGTGCACCGGATGGCCTCTGTTTTCCCGAATAATGAAAAGGGAGAATTTACGAAGAAGCATATGCTTGGCGCGCTTTGCCATGTGCAGACGGCGCAGGTTTTCGGCGTTCCTTTTCCTGCGCTGACCGGCATGTACCAGCTCATCGCCTTGCTGACCCATATGGAACGGCACTTGACATCGTTTGGCATCGGGCTGCGTCAGATGTGCGACTGGGCGGTCACGGTGCACGCGCAGCGGGAGGAGATCGGAAAAGCGGAGCTGGCGCTGCTGGATCGCTGCGGTTTGCTGCATTTTGCTAAAATCGCAACAAGGCTTTGCGAGAAGCGCCTGGGACTGCCGCCTTTCGGATGGAGCGCGGACGTACCCGATGCGCTGACAGATGCACTGTTGCGCGACATACTGGATGGCGGCAACTTCCAATCGCAAGATCAGATAAGACCCCTGGGGAACATACTGACGGACGCATACAACATTCAGGACAGCGCGAAAAGCTCCGTCCTGCGCAGTTACATCCAGAACATCCGCAACCGTGTCCGGCATGAACATCCCTGGGCAAAAAGCAATCTCTGGATCGCCTTTTTCAGCGTCTTTTACCTGCTTCGCTGGACTGTACGGATGCTCCAGGGAAAGCGAAAAAAAGTAAACCTGTCGCAAGCCATCCGTTCCGCGCAGAGCAGAGAGAGTTTTCTCCGGGAATTGAGGCTGTACAGATGATGATGTGTTGACCGCCGTGCGGCTTTCAAAAATTTTCGGATATACAAGTTGCATCCAGGACAGGAATTGGAGATAAGTATGGCAGTATCACCTCACCCATTAAAAGCTGAAAGCTTATTACAAAAACAGAATGACAAAAAGATGACATATGTCATCCTTCACGCATATAAAATTTTGGGCCTGTTGATCAGCACGCTGATATTCTTTTGGCAATTTCAGGAGCGTCATCAACTGCCCTTCAACAGGGCTTCCTTTGCAGCCGTCCTGTATATGATTACCTTATATAAACAGGAAAAGGGAACGGGTGGTTACAGCATCGGCCAGCTCAGAATCTCTTCTATCGTTTTCTCCAAATGGCTTTCTCTCCTGATTGCCCAGGTTTTGGCATTTGCAGTAGAGTATCATTTATATCATAGTTTGTTGCTCCCCTCTCATCTCATCAGTGTTTTTCTTTCGGCCTTATTTGCACTCATTTGGGCATATTACGGCAACAAACTGGCGCTTACATTGATACGCCCCCTAAAGACCATTGTAGTTTATGACAAAAACCATGTCTGGGATATGCAGCGTATAAACTATCCTTTTCCGAAACAATTGGAAGTGATAGGCAAATATGACATCACCCATGGACTTGATAGTATCAGCGAGCATGCAGAAGGCGCGGAAGTGCTTTACTTATATAAAATCCCCTCAGAATTGCGCGATAATCTGCTGAAGTTCGCCACGTCCAAAGGTTTGCATATCTATATTCAACCGAAGCTTGGTGACTTGATTCTAAACAGCACCAAGCAAAGCAACATTTTTAACCTGCCGGTGCTTCGGCATAATTCCCGGGATTCCATGAGCGTTTACAACATCGGAAAACGCGCTTTTGATATTTTGGGCTCTCTGTTTATTCTGATCGCAACATTTCCCGTCTTTATAGCGGTGATGATCCTGATCAAAATCGATGACCGAGGACCGATTTTTTATATCCAAACGCGTTTGACTAAAGACCGGAAAGAGTTTAAGCTGATCAAGTTCCGCTCCATGCGCACCAACGCCGAGGCGGACGGCGTGGCCCGCCTGGCATCCAAAGAGGATTCCAGGATAACCCGCGTCGGCAAATGGCTGCGGAAAACCCGCTTGGATGAGCTGCCGCAGTTTATCAATGTGCTGAAGGGAGAAATGAGCATTGTTGGCCCCAGGCCAGAGCGTCCGGAGATTGCTGAACAATATGAGAAAGATTTGCCGGAGTTTGGTTTGCGCCTGATCACCAAGGCCGGAATCACAGGGTATGCGCAAATCTACGGAAAGTATAATACCGAGCCGTACGACAAGCTCCAAATGGATTTGATGTATATCCTGAACCAGTCTTTTTGGGAAGACATCAAGCTAAGCCTGATGACCTTAAGCTTGGTGCTGGCGAAGGATGCGACAGAAGGCGTTGATGCCGGGAATGTCACGGCGGTGAAGCATGATGAAACGCAGCGATAATACTAAACAGAACGCTAAGATTCTGATATTGTCCGCCTACTTCCCACCGGAACCCATGCCTACAGAAACCTTGCAGTTTCAATTAGCCCATGCGTTTGTAGAAGCCGGGTTTCATGTGGAAGTGATCTGCCCCATCCCCTCCAGAGGGATTACGGATGAGGTGCGTACAGCGTACCGTAATAGGAAGCGGGAAGCGTTGAAGGATGGCAAATTCGTCATTACCCGCTTTTATATGCCTAAAGAAGGCAAAAATCCAATCTCCCGGGCTTTGCGGTACTTTTTGCAAAATATAGCCCATTACTGAAAAGCAATCAAGGTAAAGGACGCGGATGTGCTTTTCTGCGCCAGCACGCCGCCCACTCAGGGAGCCTTGTGCGCTTTGGTGAAACGCAAGTTAAAAATCCCCCTGGTGTATAACCTGCAGGACATCTTTCCGGATTCCATGGTCAACGCGGGGATGACCAGGAAAGGCTCTTTCCTTTGGAAACTTGGCCGCAAGGTTGAAGATTACACCTACCGGAAGGCCGATAGGATCATCGCCATCAGCCAGGAAGGCAAGCGGAACATCCTGGCCAAGGGCGTGCCGGAAGACAAGGTGGAGGTCATATACAACTGGGCGAACACCGGCATTGTGCCGGTGCCGCGCGAACAGAACAGGCTGTTTGATGAGCTGGGCCTGGACAGGGAGAAGTTTTACGTCACCTACGCCGGCAACCTGGGGCCGGTACAGAATGTGGGCCTTCTGCTGGATGCCGCGGACCTGCTGAAAGACCAACAGGATGTTCAGTTTGTGATCTTCGGCGCGGGCGCGGAGGCGGAAGCCCTTGCCGGCAGGGCCGCGGACATGAGCAATGTGAAGCTGTTCCCCTTGATGCCGCAGGACCGCCTGTCAGAGGTGTACAGCCTGGGGGACCTGTCCCTGGTCATCGCGAGGAAGAACCTTGGCGCGGCCGCCATGCCCAGCAAGACCTGGAGCATCCTGGCGGCGGGGACGCCGGTATTGCTGAGCTACGATGAGGGCAGCGAGCTATGGAACTTGGTAGAGCAGAATGGCTGCGGGGTCTGCGCGCCGGCGGATGATGCAGAAGTCTTGGCGAAGGCTATTTTAGCATCCACAAAAGAACGAGAGGTAATCAAACGCATGTCGGTTCAAGCGGATCAATTTGTGAATGATAATGTATCCTTTGTGGTTGCTACATCAAAGTTTCTGGATATGTTGCATTCCGTCATTAGGAGGCATGCTACATGAAAGTACTTCAAATCAACTTTGTCTCAGGAATCAGAAGTACAGGTCATATCTGCACGGACTTGGCTGTCGTCATCCCCACAGATCATTTCACGGCAAAGAAAAAAAAGGTGAAAACATGGAGCTCTTACATGATTTGCTTCCTAGATATGTGTTTGTGTACATGGAAAAAGAAATGGAAAACTTCGAGGTGATCTCTAAAATCCATGGTGTGATACAATGTCTTGGAACGGAAAATGGAAAAGTTGAGCTTACCCACTTGGATTATGATTTTACCATGGTTCTTTATAACGAATCATGTTAATAAATAAACCTTGTTGTAATAATTAGTATATGGGAAATATAAGGATTTATGAAAGCATTACTCGTATTATCAGATAATATATACCTTACTCCGTATTTGAAATTTTACACAGGGGTTCTTGAGGAAGCAGGATACCAATATAAAATTTTGTATTGGGATAAAAATGGGAATGAAGCGTTTAACGAAGATTCGTGTATTCGTTTTAGTAACAGTGCGAAAGACAAGGTAGGGAAAGTAATGGGGTATTTAAAGTTTAGAAAATACGTATTAGAGACAATAAAGAATGGAGACTTTGATCTAATCATTCCACTACATAGTATTGTTCTTATATGTCTATATAATACGTTGAAAAATAGATATAGTGGAAGATTTATACTTGATATAAGAGATTATAGTTATGAAAAATTCCCTCCCTATAGGAAAATAGAAAGAGATCTTGTAAAAAAGTCCATTATGAATATTATTTCGTCGAAAGGATATATTCATTTTTTGCCTAAAGCTGAGTATTCTATTGTTCATAATATTCCGAGAGTTGACTGCAGCCAGTATAGACAAACAGTAAATAGTAGTGGAATCATGAATCTCAGTTTTATTGGACTCATTCGATTTATGGATCAGAATAAAAAAATCATCAGATTTTTCCATGGTGATGATAGATTTCATTTGAGCTTTGTTGGTACAAACGCTGAAAAACTACAAGAATACTGTAATCACATAGGTGCCGATAATGTTTCTTTGATTGGAACTTTTGACTCGTCCAAAACCCTAGATTTCTACAAAGATGCGGACGCCATATTAAATTTATATGGAAATCATACACCAATGTTGGATTATGCGTTGTCAAATAAGCTCTATTTCTCAGCTAGTCTATATAAACCTATACTAGTCTGTGAAGATACTTATATGGAAAAAGTTTCTCAAAAATATCAGCTCGGCTTCACACTGAGAATGAAGGATGAGAAGGAAAGAGATGATTTATATTCTTACCTTACTAGCTTAAATAGAGTTGTCTTCATTAAAAAATGCGATGAGTTTATGGAAATGGCAATACAAGAATGAAGTGTACCCCATGTCAAGTACAAAATTTGCTTAGTGGTAGTTCGTCCGCGACGAGCTGTGATATACTGCCTTCGCTTTGCCGGTGACGAGGATAGGGCAACGTGGAGGCACGACCCGAGCGCGTCACCGGATTTGTGGGAGGGCGGCGAGAAGTATCTCGTCGCTTTTTCTTGCGCCGCTGCGCGCTGCCCTCCTGGAAACCAAAGCGATAAACCTCAGGGGTCCGGGGGCAGCGCCACCGGCGTCAGGCCTTCGTGTACGTTGGTAACGGGTAGATGCCGGTCACCAGATACTCGTAGTATTCCTTAGGCGAGAGCTTGAGCAAATCCCACTGGTAGCGGTCTTTGTTGTAGTAGTCCAGCCAATCCTCAACCACCGCCTTGACCTCTGCGAACGTTTCACAGGCCGCGATCTTTTCGCTAATTTCGTCCTTCATGTGACCGAAGAAGCTCTCCTGCGGAGCATTGTCCCAGCAGTTTCCCTTCCGGGACATGGACTGGACGAACTCGTTGTCCTTGAGCTTCTCTATGAAGGCTCGGCTTGTGTAATGGCATCCCTGGTCGCTGTGAACGATTGTCGTGTTATCCAGTGTGCTGCCATGTTCTTCCACGAGGAGATCGACCGTCTCAAGAACGAATTCCACATGCAGGTCCTCACTCAACTCGTCTGCCAGCGCCTCGTGCGTATGGGCATCAAGGATGGTCGAGAGATAGCATTTACCGTTCTTGTAGAACAGGTAGGTAATATCCGTCAGTAGATTTTTCCTGACCCCTCGAGCCTTGAATTGTCGGTCAACGAGGTTCGGCGCGATTGTGTTCGTCTTCATAGCCCTTGCCATCTGGCGGTAAGGATTCGCCTTGCGGATTGGACATATCAGACCGAACTTGCCCATCAGGCGGCGGATCTTCTTGACGTTCATGCGAAACCCGATGTGTAAAAGACGCATGTGAATCGACCGTGCGCCCTTTGCGTATCCCCGGAATCGATACGCTTCCAAAACAAGCTCGAAATCCCGCTGATCCGCATCATCCCGTTCTATCCGAAACGATGCCGATTCCAACCACCCATAGTATCCAGACCGCGAGACGCCAGCAATCTGGCACAGTAGCGTGATGCTCAGAAGGTTGTTGTCGCTTTGTAAGGCTTTACAGATCAGGCCATATTTCACTTGCGCCGGTGCTTGGATTCCCATAGCCTCTGCGCCTCCAAATCTGCCTGCCGTGTTTTTTTTAGAAATTCCACCTCCTGCTCCAAATAGCTGATCTTGTTCTCCATGTAGGACATCCGCCCTACCATGCTATCCGGTTTGGCTCCCTTGTTTACCCCGCGGTGCTTCGTTTTCCGCAGGTTGGAGAACCCTTCTTCACGGTCGGCATAATGCGGGATCTTCTCTCGAAATCCGTTGATTCTCGTACTGCCTAAGATCGCAGGTTGAATCCCATGTTCCTCGAAGATCGCCGCCATGCGTTCTCCTCGTAGGAGAGCTTGATACGCCTTCTCTTTGAACTCGGGTGTGAAAATCACACATTTCTCGGTTACGCTCTCTACGTAGGGGCTTGCTCCCAAGATGAGCTGGTCGTTCTTGCTGAATAGCTTCTTGCTCATGGTACCCACCTCTCCGACCTGACACGATGGGCACATTCTACCACTTCTTCTGCCCGTATAACGTCCGCTGCCAGGGGTTTTGCGACTTCTTTACCGTCCGTTTACCGGGGACGTCGGCTCAAATGCCACTCTTTCCCGTGTCCGTTTTACGGGGTACAGTTTAGAAGACAAAGAAACTCGTTCTGAATTGCTTAAAAGAATTTCATTATTAAGAAAGAAGTAAAGAATATTTGGATGGTAGGCGAAAGATGAATAAGCAATCCCGATTAGGAGAAACTGTAACAAGGTATAAAGTGCCAAACAAAATGAAACAACTACTTATCAAGAATTCATCCTACAAGAGGTGCAGTAGTGAAAAGTAAGCGAAGTATCTATCTTAGCATACATCAGTTTGTTGTATTAATTGTTTTATGTCTTTTTTGCGCTCTATGTTTTTTTATAAATCAAACTCCGGAATATCTACTTGGTTTATTACCTGTTACCTATACCATTTGTTATATGCTCTCCTTTGGGAGATTATGTCAGAAATCAATGACTGTTGTCATTATTGCTATTTGCGCAGCGTTTAGATATGTTTTGCTACCAATAATGCACTCAATTTCTCCAGTGTATTCATTTTCGAGATTTACGGTTAATGATATTGTTACTCTTAATTATGCCATAATATTGATGTGTTATGAACTGATTTTTGTGAGTATTTATTTATTTGCTTATATTAATAGAAAAAAAACATTAATAAATAACAACTTGAAGCATGATGGTAAAAAATTTGATTTTGAACATAATAGATATGGAATAGTATTGATGTTTTCAGTGGTTGCAATTATGACTATAGTTTTTTATCCCCAAGTACTGTCTCAAATCAGCTTTATGTCAATTCGTGTCAATACAGCTCAAAGAATTGGATTACTGGCAGCAGAATCTTCTTCATTTGATTCAATCATGAAGCAAGTGTTCGTGACGGCACTTTTGGCACTATATGTAGTTGCAGTAACTGCAGTTAAGAAAAGAATTTATCATAGAAATCCCAAATTTACTTTTAGCATTTCAATGTTATTTACATTTTTAATTATTGGTGTAATTGTTTCTGAACAACGGTCGACACAAATATATAGTGCTTTTGCTGGCGTTATTCTAATGTCACAGCTATTTCCTGAGAAGAAAAAAACGACTGCCTGGATTGTTGGAGGCTTTGCCGTTCTTATTTTGACTGTATTAAGTATTTACAAAGTCTTTTATGCATTTGAGTATGAATCTTACGCTGATGCATTAAGACATTCGAATTATACGATAGAAGAATTCACAAAGGATTTGGAGATCTATCTGCTTGGGCCTGTAACCGTGGCATCATCCTTACTGTTTTCAAAAACAAGAGAGTTTTTATTTGACATTACACAACTATTATATGATTTTGGTAGATCAACTATTGGCATAAGCTTTTTTCTTAAGAATACAAATTTAATCTTAACATCAGAAGCATATAATCAGTTTGTTTCCAATGGAATATATAAGAGCGGATTTCTATTACCGATTACCGGGCAAGGATATGCATTCTTTGGGTTTATATTATCCCCAATGCTTATATGTATATTCTATTCAGTGGCAATTCGGCTAGAGAACTTGATAAAATCTAGTAAAAGTACATACGTTGTTTTTTTTGTTTCCTATGCGTATATACGACTAGCTACAAGTATGGTATCAGCAAATTTGAATTCAGTGGTAATAGCATCATCAACTGTTGCAATTTCAGCAGGAAGTATTTATCTTAGCCAAAAGATATTTAACAACCTATTTTTCAAGACTATTAAGTAAATTATATGGAAGTAGTTGAAAGCAGAATGAAAAAGATATCGTCTTTAAAATTCACAAAGGGCTTGCGTTCCATAGCGGTTCTATCAATGGGATCATTAGCAGCTCAAGCCTTAAACTTTTTAGGATCAATCGTAATTGCAAAGCAGTATTCTGATATCTCGATAGGCCAGTTTTCTTTTTTTCTTTCTATAGTAGCGATGTTTTCGACCGTTATTAATGGACGGTATGATGTTCAAATCGTGTCAGCAAATAATGATGATGAAGTAAACGCACTAGTTAAGCTTTCGTCCATAGTAATGATTGTATTAAGTGCAATCATTACTGGGGTATGCATGTTTTTATCTGCTGTGGGGAAGATGGATAATGTTGAAGTCAAATGGCAAATACTATTTATATTTCCATTGTTAGTCGTGTCAGGTTTGATTAACATCCTCAATTCGTATAATAATAGACAATCGGAGTATAGATTAATATCAGAAGCATATTTACTCAGAACAATCTCTCAGAATTTGATTTTTTTTGGTACAGGTTTATTTTGTCCAACTACCACTGCCTTACTGACAGGTCAGCTGGTTGGACAATTATCAGGTGTAGGAAAACAGTCGAGAAAGCTAATCTGTCACCTTAATGATATTGCCTCCGTTCCGCGGTACAAGATCGTGAGTATAGCAAAGAAATATAAGGGTCAATTGATATTTTCTGTTCCAGCTTCTTTTTTAAATGCTGTTTCATACTCGATAATCAGTTTGTTGGTAGGTAATTGTTTCGGAATGTCAACATTGGCTCTTTATTCGTACTCGGTTAGAGTTCTTGGATTGCCACTTTCCATATTTAGCGCAAATATAGCTAAAGTCCATTACAGAAATGCAATCAATGAGTTGTACCAAACTCGCTCTTTTTCCAAATGTACAAAGAAAACGGTCCTTTTCGCCATTGCGTTGGCGATTGTTATGGCTGTCGTTCTAATGCTATTTGCTCCGAAATTATTCGAATTAATCTATGGCCACAATTGGAGGATGGCGGGAGTTTACGTACAGATCCTCACCCCGATGTTTAGTTTGAGAATGATTGTTGGTGCTATAGGATTTACATTTATTATTGCAAATAAACAAAAATTAGAATTGCTATTTCAGGCTCTTTTAATTGTTGTTTTTTGGGGGATTTCCATTATAGTTAAAGTGTTCACACTTGAAATGATTCAGTTTATCTTTTTGTTGTCAATTGCATATTCCCTTATCTATCTATGCGAATTGATTAGCATGACTTTTATATCTAGAAAGGTTGTAAATCAATGAAGATTTTATTGGTAACATTACATAGTCAGAATAACAACTATGGGTCTGTCTTACAAGCTAACTCTTTATATTTATTCCTTTGTGATTTGGGGCATGATGTGACAATATTAGATTATCAGCCTTTCTATTCAAATGGTATTACTAATCTCAAAATGTTATTTAGAAAGGCTGTATCTAATACTATTTTTCTTCCATACTATGTTTCGAGAACAAAAAGATTTAATCACTTTATCAAGTATCAAAAGCTCACAAAAAGATGTAAGCGATTTGAAGAACTTGGTGAAGTCTCGAAAAGCTTTGATTTACTAATGATTGGCAGTGATCAGGTGTGGAATCCAACCTATTTGTGTGGCAAAGATCCGGCATATACACTCCAATTTTCTTCTAACCCAAATAAAATGTCTTACGCAGCAAGTATAGGAACTTCAGATATTACAAAGGAGCAAATAGATGTCTTAGTTAATAGCTTAAGAGATTTTAAATATGTCTCATTAAGGGAGAATTCCTCAGCACAATTGTTGAAAAATAATGGACGAAGAGATGCCCGCTATGTTCTGGATCCGGTTTTTTTATACGGAGCAGAACATTATAAATCACTTGAAGCTACACCATCAGAGTCAGGATATATTCTTGCCTATATTATGCATAAGGATCCTTTTATCGAGGAAATTGTGCAAAGAGCTGCAATCCGTTATAAGAAGAAAGTAATCCAAGTTGGCGGATTCATGTCAAAATGTAAAAGCGATGTGTTTTATAGAAACGCTGGGCCAAGAGAATTTCTTGGTTTAGTTCATAATGCTGATTATGTTATAACGAGTTCTTTTCACGGAACAGCTTTCGCTCATATATATCATAAGAATTTTTTGGTTGTTATGCCTCCCTCAAACACATTGAGGATAGTGAATATATTACAGACGGCTGGAACAGAGGATAGAATAGCGAAATCTGTAGAAGATGTCGCTATTCTAGATAGTGAAATAAATTATGATCAAGTCGATACTAGAATTAATCTGATGCGTGAGTATTCTAGAGATTATTTAACCAAATCTTTGAAACTTATGGGGAGATGATACCATGTATATATGTGATAAAAACATGTGCACAGGTTGTTCGACATGTTCTTTAAAGTGCCCGTCTAATGCAATAAGTATGAAATGGGATATAGAGGGATTTTTACGCCCTTTTATTGATGAGGAGCTTTGTATCCATTGTAATTATTGTAAAAGAATATGTCCTTCCAATAATAGGATCACTAAGAACCTAGAATCTGAGATTGCCGCTTATGCATATATTCATGGAAATGTTACAGTAAGAAGGAGAAGCTCTTCGGGTGGAGCATTTATGGCTTTAGCAGAATATTTTGTTTCTAATAATGGTGTGGTCTTCGGAGCGGTTTTTGACAAAAATTATAATGTGAGGATTATAAAGGCTGAATCCTTACAAGGTATATTTCCCATGATGGGATCAAAATATGTTGAAAGCATTGTCGGAGATAGTTATATTGAAGTAGAGAACATAATTGACCAAGGAAGAATGGTTTTGTTCAGCGGTCTCCCTTGCCAAATTGCAGGGTTGTATTCTTATTTAGGAAAAAAAAGAAATAGCAGTTTACTTTATACTGTCGATTTACTTTGTCATGGAGTGCCCAGTGCTAAGTTATTTGCATCATATATAGCCTATTTGGAAAAACAAATGGGCAAAATCCACGATTATTCATTTAGGGATAAATCTAAGTGGGGTTGGGGAAGTTGGGGTTATTTTAAGTATAAAGTTAAGAATAAAATAAAAGTTAAAAGGATCCAACCTGCGACTGACTATTATTATGGGTTATATTTTAAAGAAAATTGTTTTAGAGAATCATGCTATATATGTAAGTATGCTACTCTACCTCGTGTTGGAGACATTACCATTGGAGATTATTGGGGGATTGAAAGCAGCATGCCTTATAAGGATATAAGAGATGGTGTTTCACTAGTAATAGTGAATAATGAGCATGCTAAAAGATTACTTGGGATATTAAAAGTATGTGATGATTCAAAAAGAGCGGATATTAGTTCGATATGTAAGCTAAACAAAACTATAATTGAGCCTGCGCACAGACCTTCCTCTAGGGATACATTCTACCAAGGTTTCGAAGAGCTCAGCTTTATAGAGAACGCAAAGAAATATGTAAAAACTAGAACCATTATTCCGGTGATTTTTAGGTATGTTCCTAAAGCGATTAAGATCCGTTTACGTAAAGTATTAAAACAGGGAGAATGATGATTATATGAAGAAGGTTATGGTGGTTTTGGGGATTCGCCCAGAAGCAATTAAAATGTGCCCTTCACAGGCAAATGTTAGACCAGGTGCTCAAAGCCTTTCATGTCACTCCCGACTATGACCTATCCATCATGAAGGAAAGGCAAACGCTGTTTGATGTCACTTGCAATGTCCTCACAAGCATCAAGCCGGTGCTGGAAAAAGAAAGGCCTGATGTTGTTCTGGTGCATGGCGACACAAGCACCACCTTTACAACCGCCCTGGCTTGCTTCTATCTCCAGATTCCGGTTGGTCATGTGGAAGAAGGATTGCGCACCTATGATATTTATTCGCCTTATCCTGAAGAGTTTAATCGACAAGCTGTCATTATCATTGCGAAATACAATATCTACAGAAGGCCATGAGAAACCACAAGTGGAGAATCAAGGCTTTTTCCCCGATACTTGTTCTTTTCGGCTCTTCGTCCTTTACTCTTTTGTATTCTATTCTGGGGATAGTATATACAGTAGGAAACAATGCGTACCTTTATTACAACTTAGGTATTGCAATCATCTCTTACTGCGCCTTTTTTTATATGATAATAAAACACAAGACAATTTCTATGAGTGCATTTTATAGCTTATTAATCGTATTAATCATACCCATCAGCTATATAACCAGTCCGTTTCTTATCAGCGGAAAATCAGGACTATCCAAGGATTTCTTCAAGTACTTTCTCTTGTGGTCCTTGCCGGCTTTTTTAATAGGAATGACGGTAGCGCATAACAGAACATGGAATACAATTGTACCCAATTTCGACATACTGATGCTGCTGATATCGTTTTTTATAACGCTCAATTCTTTGTTCTTTTTAAGACAAGGATGGCGTTCATATTCAGTTACAGGAACCATCACTTACCAAACTGTTTCTTATCTATCGGCTTTTGCTTTTTCTTTAAACGTTTACCTGCTCATTGATGGGAAACAAGTCAATAGATATCGATTTGCAAGATCAAAAAATTACAGGGTGATTTGTTATATTCTTCGTAAGCGTCAAACCTACATGCGTCTTTCTGTTTTCATGCGACTATGCAAGAATGTTCCATCACCTGGGAATGCCTTGAGAGCTGTCGAGTGTACTTAAGCAGTCTAAAGAGCGCTTAGGAGCATCTTGGAGTTCATGGCAGCATCCCAGTTCTGGGAGGCATGTATGTCGTCAACAACAGAACTCAGCCATCTTAATCATCACAAGAACCTGGCCCAATGGCAGCAGCTGGTTTACGATTGCCGCAACAGCGGCATGACTGTTCGTACCTGGTGCGCGGAGAATGGAGTCAGCGAGAAGACCTACTATTACCGCCAGAGGAAAGTCTGGGAAGCTGCGCAACAGCAAAAGACGGAACAAAACGCGGATATGTCCGGCAAGCTGCCGGCTATCATTCCCTGTACGATTCCAATTGCCGCATCCTCAGCGGTTTCAGCTCAAACGCCAGCTCTTGTGCTGCACAGCGCTTCCTGGACGGTGGAGGTGAACCCGGGATGTGATCCGGAGCTTCTGCACCTGGTACTGCGTACGGTAAAGTAAGGTGTTCGACCCATCCAGGATACAACATGTATATATCGCCTGCGGGTACACAGACCTGCGCCGTGGGATTGACGGGCTGGTGAGCATCATTCAGAAGGGGTTTCGATTGGATCCTTTTGCCAACGCTTTGTTCCTGTTCTGTGGCAGACGGGCAGACCGTTTCAAGGCTTTGTATTGGGATTCGGACGGCTTTATCCTGCTGTACAAACGGCTGGAGCGCGGGAAATACCAGTGGCCCAGAAGAAAAGAAGAGATGTTGAGTCTGAGTCCCCGGCAGTTCCGGTGGCTACTGGAAGGCCTGAGCATCCACCAGCCCAAGGCGCACAAGCCTGTAGAAAACATCGTTTATTCCTAGCCGCCAATCAGGGCTGAAACCCGTTGAAAACACTTGCTTTTTGAGTGTTTTTCCCGTGACTTTTCTGTCTGTTTTTGGTATGATTGCAGCAGCAAAAGCAAAGGAGAAAGCGGCTGAATGGGCATGGAAACCATTACCATTTCCAGAGCGGAATATGAGCGCTTGACCACTCAGGTCGCAGCCCTTCAGCAAGAGAATAATTGGCTTATTGAGCAGATTCGTCTGGCGCGTAAGTGGTATCAGCTTGCCAGGCGGACCGGCTTTGAAATCGTGAACATCATCGACCCGAGCGCGGCGGTCTCTCCCCATGCGAAGCTGGGCGAGGGCGTATTCATTGGCAAGAACGCGGTAGTAAACGCCTATGCCCGGATCGGCAACATGGTGATCGTCAACACAGGTTCCATTGTGGAGCATGCGGACGTGCTGGAAGATTTTGTGCACATTGCCCCCGGCTGCACCCTCAGCGGCGGCGTCCGTGTGTGCCGCGGCGCGCATGTGGGCGCCGGTTCCGTGGTGCGCCAGGACATCGTGATCGGCGCGGAGAGCCTCATCGGCATAGGCAGCGTGGTAGTCAGGGATATCGCTCCCCGCATGGTCGCCTATGGGAATCCCTGCAAAGAACAGCATCCTTTGGAAATTTGAAGAAAACAGGGCTGATATGGTTTTAGAAAAAAGCCCGGAGCGCTTTCATGCATCCGAGCCTTTTTATGCCATGATCCGGATGAGCAGCATATAACACGCCGTGCCCAGCGTGATGCTCAGCAGGGCGCTGCGCCGCTTGCGGTAGCTGAATACGGTCAATGCCACGGCCAACACATCCGGCAGCGCCGCCGTGAAGGGCTGGAAATCGACCGCCCGCAGGCAATAGACCACCAGCATGCCGATGGCGGCGTAGGGCAGCGCGCGCCCCAGATAGGCGATATAGGGAGGCAGGGTCCGCCCCGGCGGAAACAGCAGGAAGGGCGCGAAGCGGATCAGCGCCGTCACCAGCGCCACCACCCCCACTGTCAGCGCGCCGTGCAGCGTCATGCCTGGGTCTCCCCGATGGACATCCGGCTGCGCAGCGCGGTGAGCAGCAGCAGGATGAGGCCCATGGACGGCAAAATAAACCGGCCGGGTCCGAAGGCCGCCAGGCATGCCAGTGAGCTGCCCAGGCCGATGAGGGCGGGCAGGCGGCCCTGCGCGCTCATCCACTGCTCGGTAAACACCACCACAAACAACGCTGTCATTGAAAACTCCACGCCTTGGAAATCCCATGGCAGCGCCGCGCCCGCCAGCGCGCCCAGCAGGCTGCCCAGCGCCCAGTAGAAGTGCCCCAGCGCGGACACCTCAAAATAGTACCGGTAGCGGTCAAGCCCCGCGGGCGGGTCCTGCGCGCACAGCAGGCTGTAGGTTTCATCGGTCAGCGCGAAGATCAGGTAGGGCTTTTTGCGGCCGGCGCTCCGGTACTTCTCCAGCATGGAAATGCCGTAAAACAGGTGGCGCGCGTTGATCAGCAGCGTCATCAGCGCCGCCGTCACCAGCCCCGCGCCGCCGCTAAGCAAATCCACCAGCACAAACTGCATGCTGCCCGCGTACACCGTCAGGCTGATGATCAGCGCCCAGTAAAAGGGATAACCGCGCGACACCAGCAGCACGCCAAAGCCAAAGCCCAGCACCAGATAGCTTGCGCTTACCGGCAGGGTCTTGATGAAGGCTGCCCTGGTCTCCGCCCGCATGTGTCCCGCGCCTCCTAAATTCAGATGGGCATATTGTAGCCACGCGCCCGCCCGGACGCAAAGAGGCGGCTGTTCTTATGATGTTTCCTTGACATCCCGGGAAGCGAATGAAGAGAACCTGAAACAGCAGGAAGGGAGAAGCTGAAAACAAGTCCCACACCTTGCGTGGGGCTGTAGCAAAATGCAAAGTCTACTGCAGCCACTTTTTGCTTGCCTGTACATCACCTCCCTTTCTTTGTGCATATTGGATGCAATTACTGAATATTATGCTAAGAAGTATCAAATGCGATTTTGTAGCATTGAACGATTTGATAAGAGCTTACTAAGAAAACTGCAGTTTGACGGAAGGTCGATGAAACCATAGTTTACTGTGCGGATAGAATACCCGCTAATGCCTTTGTCAATTTCGGAAAAGTAATTGAAAAAGATAACGAAGCAAAGCTTCCACTGACACGCATCATAATGACAGAATGGCAGGGGCTGCCATCCGGAAGCCCCGTGGTGAAAATGTACAATATCTATTTGGTGCTTAGCCGTTGCCTTCAATTAGCCCGACCTTCGTCTCTCCGTCCGGCACGCTGACAGTCACGTATAGCCCGTCCGGTAAAACGCCATGCCACGGATTGGCCCCTGCCTCTTCATCCATCCAGAAAGTGATGTACCAGCGCTTGAATTCCCCTTCAACACCGTAGTTGCAGTAAATGCGAGGATAGATTTTCAAAATCTCCTCCGGGGTTTTTTTGAGATACTGGGCAACCGCTGCGACGGCGGATTCCTGTGCCTGTGTTTTACTGATGGGCATGTCATCCGGTACAATAACGCTGTTCATGGCATCGGTTCCGTAGATCGCCGGATCGCCGCCATAGGCAAGCATCAGATGACGGAATTCTTCTTCAGCTTCATTTCTGCTGATAGCCCCTGATCGCAGCCGGGTATCGATCAAAGAGGCTTTGTTCACAAGAGTTTCGAACTCCTGCAGATCATCCCGGTTCCAATCACGGCGGCCCAGCAATGTGCTGTCGTCATCAGCTATTCCAAAAGCCGGTGATCTGTTTGCGTGAACGGTCTTTACAACGTGCAATGTCTGCGGGTCAAGACAAATCATATAGAACCCGAACCTGCTGATATATTCGACGGCTCTCTGCTCGAACTCGGTTTCGTTATTGTTTCCAAGCTTCCGGAATTGGTTTTCGTAATTGAAGGAAAAACAGTAATCCTTCGTTGAACTGGTCAAAGGCGACTGAAGCAGGATGAAACAGTATTTTTCCATCTGTTGGCTTGTTAACCCGGATACCTCCTCCATGGCCGCGATGGCCGCTTTGACCTCCGGCGTATCCGCATAAAGCAGATTTCCATCGGTTTCTGCAAACGCCAGTGTCAATTCCAAGCCGGAGAGAACCTCTTCATCGCTCTTTTTGATTTGCGAGAGGTCATATCCGGCTTCCTCAAACTGAGCAATGAAATACACCTGATCCTCTGCTGACTGCTCAAAAAACTGAATGCCCCTGGCCCTGGCAAAAACATAGTCTTTCTTACCCGCTTCCCAGGTGCGCCGGGCATAAACAGGGAAGAAATCATCCAGATACCAGTTGCACATCGTGATCTCGCCGGAAGGAGAAGAAACCGTGACCCTGTATTCTCCGGGCGGATCATAGTCATGGTCTTCATCAATGTTTACATCCTGACGCGGCGTGATGTAAAAATTCCATTCATTGACTTCGTTTTGATAGGGGGTATTGTAAAAGTTTGGATATACGCCCATGGCGTCCAGCTCTTCTTCCGGTGTCCCAAACTTGTCGATAATGGCTTGACGGACGATGGCATAAGCTTTGTCATAATCCAGATCCTCTGCCTGTGGAACCGTCGAAATGACCAGATATTCCTTCACACCCCCATAATCCTTCTCAAAGCCCGCCTGATCAAACTGCTCGACAATGTCAATCTCGCCCGTGGTATTCATTTTTTTGAATGAATTCTGCCACACCTCCCATAGCTTCTGAAAAGCGCCTGTCGCTGCCAGCGTTGTTACTGCGACCAATAACAGCAGCGTTGCCAAAATGACTGCAAGCGATAGTTTCCGTTTCACTTTTTTTCCTCCCTTTGCCTGTGCCAGCAGCATGCTGGCTTCCAGGTCGCATGCATACAGGCTGGAAAGCGTGTTGTTCAGAGCTTGTTTTACATGATTGTTATCCATCAACTTTCCCTCCTGTGATATCCGTTTTCAATCGTTCTTCCGCTTGTTTCAGCCTGCGATGCACCGTGGAAAGCGCCACGCCCAGCACCTCGGCCACCTCTCTGAGTGCGAGTTCCTGATAGTAATGCAACAACACTGCCTGTTTCAGTTTTTCCGGAAGCCTCATTACATCCATGGTAAGCGCAATGTCCTTAAATTCCATTCATGAAATCGCTTAAAACAAACTCACTTACCTTAATTTTTTTATGATTGCCGGCAGTTTCCCTGGAAGCGACGATTTCTTCGGTTATGGTATTGAAAGAGTATGTTGAAATGGTTCCTGTGGCCAAATTAATGATTGTAGCCTTGAAAAGCTGAGAGCCTTTATCAAGTTTCCCGAAAGAAACGCTTTCAACATACCAAACCGGAGCTTCATAGACCAGCGTATACGCATATGAGAAGACGGACAGACTCAACTCATCATCAGGATAGTATGTGATATACACACGTTGATCATTGTCATATTCTATTCTTGGCGTTTCCATGCTGTTCTTTGGCAATAATGTGGATGTTTCTATGTCGCGTTCCCATGCGCCATTCTTATGTCTGCTTTGGATACAAAAAACATCATTTTCACCTTCAGCAGCTACATAATAGACTCGTTCAGCGTCGCCTATATTCAAAATCTTGCTGCTTCGAATATCTCTGTGATCATTCATAGCTCGAATCATCTCTATACTCTCTTTGTCAACAGAATCAAGTATTTGGTCAGCTCTTCCAAACGGGGCCATCGGCAAAAACGAGAACACCATACAAGCAAGCAATAACAACCATTTCGGCAGCTTTATCATCTCATGCATCTCCTTTTCCATTTGTAACGTTTTGAACCACTGCTCTTTATCGAAGGGAATCAGCATACCTTGGGCTAATTCATGTGGTATACCTCCATTCATCGATATAACTGCTGATACACATCATGACAACAGAACGGCAGGGGCTGCTTTCCGGCAGCCCCGTGGTGAAAATGCAAAGCGTTTTTTGTTTTGTGGTCAGCCGTTGCCAAGCTGGGTGTTGACGGTGATGGGCTCGCCGGTCAGGCCGTCCAGGGTGACGTCGCCGATGGAGGAGTCGTATTCATAGCGTTCATCGGCGAACTCGATCTGCCAGGCGCAGCCGTTGGGGTACATGGCGCTGTAGAAGAAGGCAGTTTTGAGCCGGACGGCCTCATAATCATCCTGAGTATAGACCTCCTTGCCGGCCTCCCTGAGCAGCTCCCAGGCGCGGGCTTCAGCCTGCTCCTGCGTGAGGTGCTCCGGCTGCGGCAGCCCTAAAATGGCGAGCTGCTCCTGCTCCAAATCAGTTTGCGTCACTTCCGGCATACACAGCCACAGGTGGGTGACGGCCTTGGCGTGAAGCGGCCAGAAGCTGTCGTCCTTGCCGTACTCCTCGATCCATTGGGCGACGGCGCGCTCCACCGTGTCATGGTCGCCGTAGTGTTCGGCCATCCAGTCCCAGAAGGCTTGGGGCGCCGTCTTGTGCCCAAAGGCCAGCGGGCGCATGTCCGGGCCCATGGCCGACCAGGGGCCCTCCGGGTCCACCCCGTAGCTGACAGGGGCCGCCTCCCGGCTTTCGGTGTCGGGGAAGGTGACATCAAGCAGCTCGCCTGTGATGGCGTCGATTTTTACATAGGCGAAATCGGTATCCGGGCGGATCTCCACCGGCGGGTCGCCCAGATTGATCAGGTCGATCTGCCAGGTGCGGCTGTCCTTGCCAAAGAGGTTGAAGGTGAAGGCCGTGACGGTTTTGAGCCCCTCGGGGACCTCGCGGCCTTCCGCCCAGGCCGCGGCCTGAACGGCCTCCATCGCCAGGTTGACGGCTTCCTCCTGCGACAGGTCGTTCTCGTGGGGGATGCCGGGGAAGGCGTCGCCGGGCTTGGTGTCCTGCTTATAGTTGATCATATAGTACATGGACTGGTACTCCACCGGCCAGTAACGGTCCCCCAGGCCGTAATCCCGGTCCAGCCGGCCCATGATGCCGGTGGCGGTCTTGGCGGTATAGCCCAGGTCCCGCAGGCGCTGCCAGTACCAGGCCGGCGCCAGCTCAAGGTTGTCCCGGGTGAAGGCCGCGGGCGAATCATCCTCCATCAAGATCTCAACATCAATGGTGGGCCGCGGCGTGGCGTAGGCGCGTTTGTCCTCGGGCAGGAGGTCGTCAAGCACATAGCGGCGGTAGTAGTCATTGCCGGGGGAATAGACATCGCAGACCATCACCTGGCCGCTGAGCGCATCGATTTCCGCCAGGTAGTCGCGCTCAAAGCTGACCTTCCAGCGCTGCAGGCCATTCGCCTCCAGGTAGATGGCGTAGACCTGCGTCTCAGACGGCAGCTTGCCCTGCGTTGTGTCCAGCAGCTCCGCTTTGTCCGCCTTGAAGCGGCCGCTGACCGCGCCGGCCGCGATGTCAATGGCCTGTTCACGGCTGATGGCGCCCGCGGGCGGGGTGTAGTTCTGGCTGAGGATATTTTTAAGGTCGCTGCGGGTGGTCTGGTCGGGGCTCAGGCCGATGGCGTCCAGTCCCTCCCTGAGCGCCTGCCAGTCCTGCTGGCTCCAGGCGTCCCAGGAGCCGTAGATGTTGGAGTAGTTTCTGGCGTAGTGGCCAAGCAGGCGCTCGGCCTGGATCTGGGGGTCCGGATCGTTGATATAGTCCAGGTTGTCGCTGTAATCGCTGACCTCGCCCTGAGGCGTCAGGATGATGTGGATGAAGGGCGCGTCCAGCACGCGGGGCTCAAAGCTCAGCTGCCACTCGCGCAGGATATACCAGGGGTTTTGCCGGACGGCGGTAAAGCTGTGGCTGACCAGGTAACGCTCCGGGTTGAACACGTCATAATCCGCGCCGGTATTCTCGCGGATGTGCCGCCCGGCGATGTCGTCGATCTGGTCCTGGCTCAGCTCGCCCTCCTCAGGCAGGGTATTGAAGTTGACGATGTCCGGGTCGATGCTGCTCCAGAACTCGCCAAACCAGTACTGGTCGGCGATGCTCCAGGCGCCGGGGTAGAAGCCCAGCTCTTTCTTGGCGAAGAGCATGGCCAGCTCCTCCTTGAAGTAGCTGCCTTCTTCCTGGATGCTGCGCAGGTGGATCTCGTCCAGCTCGATGCCGTGCTCGCGAGCAAAGGCCAGCACCTCATCGACTTCTTCTTTGGTAAAGAACTGGCTGTCGTTTTTCTGGGCCAGGGGGGTGATGAACTGGTCGACCACGTCCTTGCCACCCAGGATGACCGCGGCAAGGGCCGCGGCGGCTGCCAGCAGCAGGGTCAGCGTGACTGCCAGCGCCAGGGACATTTTGCGTTTCATGGGTTTTCCTCCTTCGATTTCCTGTTGGATGGCCAAGCGATGCTCCTGCGTGACCACCAGGCCGGAGAGGTTGCTGTCAATGGCTTGACGGAACTTGTGCTTCATTTGTGTTCTCTCCTTCCAGTGTGGTTTTCAGGCAGGCTTCGGCGCGTTTGAGGCGGTGGTGCGCGCTGGAGAGCTGGATGCCCAGCGCCTGGGCGCACTCGCGCAGGTTCAGGCCGATGTAATAATATAGAATCAGGATCTGGCGGTGCCTGAGCGGCAGCTGGGTCACGCTTAAAAAGAGGCTGCGGTCCTCATCGCACACGCTCAGTTGGCCGGGGGGCAGGTCCTCCAGGGCGACGGCGCGGTTGACCCGGGTGAACCAGAAGCCGCGCCGCATATCGCGGCAGGTGTTGACCGCGATGCGCAGCAGGAAGGCCAGGTCGGACATCTGCGCGCGCTGCTCGTATTCAGGCAGCGCCTTCCAGGCCTTGAGGAAGGTTTCCTGCATGGCGTCCTCGGCCAGCTGGACGTCCTTCAGCCACAGGTAGCACGCGCGCAGCACCTTGTCGCCATGCAGGCGGATCCATTCCTCCAGGCGTGCCTGGGCGCTTCGCGCGGCGTCGCTCCTGTCCATTCCTTCACCCCCTTCACCTGTATAAACGCATGGCGGGCGGGTTTTGTTCGACGCCGGTGAAAATTTTATGAAAGGGGAGCGTAATTGAGTCCAAAACCAGGTATCCTGGAACGATCGCGACAGGAAAGGATTTGGGCAAAAACAAACAGGGGCTGCTTTCCGGCAGCCCCGCGGCAAGATAGGCTTGCGTGGTTTGCGTTTTATCCGTTGCTGGGCTCGGCGCTGACGGTGAGGGGCTCGCCGGTCAGGCCGTCCAGGGTGACGTCGCCGATGTAGGTGTCGTAATCATGGCGTTCATCGGCGAACTCGATCTGCCAGGCGCAGCCGTTGGGGTAGATGGCGCCATAGAAAAAGCCCGTCTTGAGCCGGACGGCCTCATAATCCTCCTGGGTGTAGACCTCCTTGCCGGCTTCCTTCAGCAGCTCCCAGGCGCGGGCCTCGGCCTGCTCCTGCGTGAGGTGCTCCGGCTGTGGCAGCCCTAAAATGATGGCCTGCGCCAGCTCTTCCGGCGTCGTTTCCGGCATGTACAGCCACAGGTGGGTGACCGCCTTGGCCTGAAGCGGCCAGAAGCTGCTATCCTCGCCGTAGTTTTCTATCCATTCGACGATGGCGCGCTCCACCGTGCCGCGGTCGCCGTAGTGTTCGGCCATCCAGTCCCAGAAGGCCCGGGGCGCCGCCTTGTGTCCAAAGGCCAGCGGGCGCATGTCCGGGCCCATGGCCGACCAGGGGCCCTCCGGGTCCACTCCACAGCCGGCATCGTCCACCAGCTGGCTTTCAATGGTGGGGAAGGTGACATCAAGCAGCTCGCCTGTGATGGCGTCGATGTCCACATAGGCGAAATCGGAATCCGGGCAGACCTGTATCGGCGGGTCGCCCAGGCTGATCAGGTCGATCTGCCAGGTGCGGCTGTCCCTGCCATAGAGGTGGAAGGTAAAGGAAACCACGGTTTTAAGCCCCTCGGGCGCCTCGCCGCGGCCTTCCGCTTGGGCCGCGGCCAGGGCGGCCTCCATCGCCAGGTTGACGGCTTCCTCCTGCTTCAGGTCGCTCTCATGGGGGATGCCGGGGAAGGCCTCGCCGGGGCTGATGTCCTCCTTGTAGTTGATCATATAGTACATGGACTGGTACTCTACCGGCCAGTAGCGCTCTTCCGGGCCGTAATCTCGTTCCAGCCGGCCCATGATGCCGGCGGCGGTCTTGTTGGTATAGCCCAGGTCCCGCAGGCGCTGCCAGTACCAGGCCGGCGCCAGCTCCGGGTTGTCCCGGGTGAAGGGCAGGGGCGAATCATCCTCCATGATACTGTAATCAAAGACGATCTCGGGCCAGGGCGTGGCATAGGCGCGCAGGTCCTCGGGCAGGAGGTCGTCGAGCACGTAGCGGCGGTTGATGTCATTGCCGGGGGAATACACATCGCAGACCATCACCCGGCCGCTGAGCGCGTCGATTTCCGCCAGGTAGTCGTGCTCAAAGCTGACCTTCCAGCGCTGCAGGCCGCCTGCCTCCAGGTAGATGGCATAGACCTGCGTCTCAGGCGGCAGCTTGCCCTGCGTTGTGTCCAGCAGCTCCGCCCTGTCCGCCTTGAAGCGGTCGCTGACCGCGCCGGCCGCGATGTCAACGGCCTGCTCACGGCTGATGGCGCCCGCGGGCGGGGTATAGTTCTGGCTGAGGATATTTTTAAGGTCGCCGCGGGCGGCCTGGGCGGGGGTCAGGCCCGTAGCGGCCATGCCGTCCCTGAGCGCCTGCCAGTCCTGCTGGCTCCAGGCGTCCCAGGAGCCGTAGATATTGGAATACTCGTTGGTATAGTGGGCAAGCAGGCGCCCGGCCTGAATTTCGGGATCCGGGCTGTAGACCTCGTCCAGGTTGTCGCTGTAGTCAATGACCTCGCCCTGCGGCGTCAAGGTCATGATGATGATGGGCGCGTCCGGCACGCGGGGATCAAACTCCAGCTGCCATTCACGCAGGACGTACCAGGGGTTTTCCCGGGTGGCGGTAAAGCTGCGGCTGACCAGGTAGCGCTCCGGGTCGAGCACGTCATAATCCTTGCCGGTCATCTCGAGGATGTATTGCCTGGCGACGTCATCGATCTGGTCCTGGCTCAATTCGTCCTCCCCGGGCAGGGTATAGTGGTTGATGATGTCCGGGTCGATGCTGTTCCAGAACTCGCCAAACCAGTACTGGTCTGCAACGCTCCAGGAGTCGGGGTAGAAGCCCAGGTCCTTCTTGGCGAAGAGCATGGCCAGCTCCTCCTTGAAGTAGCTGCCTTCTTCCCGGAGGACGCGCAGATGGACCTCGTCCAGCTCAATGCCGTGTTCCCGGGCGGCGGCCAGCACCTCTTCAACCTCTTCCCGGGTAAACCACATGCTGTCGTTCTTTTGGGCCAGGGGGGCGATAATGCGGTCGACCACGTCCTTGCCGCAGCTGATGTCCGCGGCCTGGGCCGCGCCGGCCGCCAGCAGCAGGGCCAGCGCCATTGCCAGCGCCAGGGTGATGTTGCGTTTCATGGGATTACCTCCTTTGATTGCCTGTCGGATGTTCCGGGCGTCGCTCCTGTTCATACATCCCTTCCTACACTTGAATGAACGCATGACGGGCGGGGTTCGTTCATTGACGGTGAAAACTTACAAAAAGAAGGTCCAGGTTTCACCACACGCCTTATTGTAGCAAAAAGGCCGTGACTGCACGACCTTTTTTGGCGACCCGGGGCAGGGGCTGCTGACAGCCCCTGTCCGGTTTCGTTGTGATATCCGTTTATTTGATGACGGTGATCCTGCCCTGCGGATTGGCATAGTCCTGGCCCACCACGCCGCCAAGCACCGTGGTGACATAGTTCACCAGCGCGTCTTCCAGCGCCACGCCGGTCTTATAGCCGCTGGTAGCGTTGGGATAGCGGAAGGCGTAGTAGGTATCGCCGCCGGCGGCGGTGAAATCGTTGGTGGCGATGATGTACAGCGCCTCCGGGTCAAAAGGCTGCCCGCCCACCGATTCGATCTTCACCCGGCTGCCGGGCTTGGCAGGGGCGTAATAGGTGGAATCCGGGTACTGCTCGCCGTTTTCATAGGGCACTGTGGTGTCAATGCTGAACACGATGCCGGACACCTGGGGGAAAGCGCCAAGGGCCTTGGGCGTGGCGCTGGTAGCGGCCTCCAGGGCCTCCAGCAGCTCTGAACCCTTCACCTCCAGGACGCTCACTTCATTGCCGAAGGGGAACACGGTCTTCATGTCGTTCATGGTGATGTCGCCCACCTGGATGCTGGCCCGGATGCCGCCGCCGTTGGTGATGGCGGCCGCCACCTGGTCGCCCAGCGCCTGCTTGGCCGCCCACAGGATGGCGTCGGCGGCAAAGTCGCCCAGGTTGGTTTCCTCGGTGCGGTTGCCCGGGTCGCGCTCGCCGTTGAGGAAGACCTCGGTCTTTGCGAAGACCTTGGACAGCTCTTCCTTCACCGCCCGGTTGGTGCTGTTGACAAGCTCGGCCACCTCAGGGTCCAGCTTGGCGCTCAGCAGGGCGCTGTAAGGAACGCCTTCCACCTCCACCACGGCGCTCTTGCCAAGGCCTGCAAACAGGCTGGCTGTGAACTTCTCCCCGTCATAGACCACCACGCCCAGGTTCTGGCCGTTATAGCCGGTGGAGACCACCAGGGTATCGCCCACCTTCTTGCCCTTTTCAAGCAGGGTGTGGCTGTGGCCGTCGATCACCAGGTCGATGCCCGTCGCATTTTCCAGCACGTCCTGGCTGCGGTTGGGGGCGCTTTCCTCATCCATGCCCAGGTGGCTGAGCAGCACAATGATGTCGGCGCCCGCCGCCTTCAGCTCCTCCACCTGCTTCCGGGCCGCCTCATACAGGGCCTCCCCCTGGAGGAAATCAATGCCCCGTACCTTGTCCGGGTGGGCCTTGGTCATGGTTTCAGGGGTGGTGAGGCCAAAAACGCCCACCTTCATGCCGTTTGGCATGTCAAAGATTTTGTGGGCCACAAAGGTCAGGTCGCCCTCCAGGTGGTTGATGATATTGGCGGAGAGCATGGGGAAATCAGCCAGCCCCGCCAGCTGCCTGGCATTGTCCAGCCCCCAGTCAAACTCATGGTTGCCGGGCGTGATGGCGTCATAGCCGGCGGCGTTCATAAACTCGATGGCGGTCTTGCCCATGCTCAGGTTCACCAGCGGCGTGCCCTGGCTGGCGTCGCCCGCGTCCAGCAGCAAGACGCTGTCCCCTGCCGCCTCCAGGTCCTTTTTATACTGGGCGATGGCCGCGTAGCCGAGCACCTTCCCGGCCGGGTCGGCCACGGCGCGGCCATGGACGTCATTGGTGTGCAGAATCACCAGCCTGCCCTTGGGCGCTTCGGCGAAGCCCGTGACAGCAAGCCCGAGCGCCAGCGTCAGCGCCAGTATCCACGCAAGAATTCTTTTCATATTGCTGATCCTCCAAAAGTTTTTGTGCCATGCACATCTATATTAGAATATACCACGCTTTATGCCCGAATAGTCCGAATAAGTAAAAATGGAATAAAAATGGAGCAAAAAGCATGTAATCTGTCAAAAAATCCCGCGCTACTCTCTCCCGTTCAAATGCTCGAAGAAATCATCACCCTGCACATCCGGCCCCACCAGCGAACGGTACAGCCCGAACCTGGTGGGGCTGTACCTGCCATAATCAACCACCTTGTAGATCGGGTCGGCCGACCGGTGCTGCTCAAAGGCGTCCGCACACACCTGCAACGCGGTTTTGCCGCCGCGCGCGGCGATGGGCTGCTGCCAGGGCATCACAATGGGGTTTTCGCCGTACAGGTGGAGATACGCTTTGGGTACATCCCAGACGCCGTGCTGCGCCGCGCTGTCAGGAAACTGACGGGCGTCAGCGGAGGCCTCCAGCGCCTTGAGCACCGCGCGCGCGGTGACGATGTGCGCCGGATGCCCATACTCGCCGCGCAGATCATGTGTAAGCACCACCTGCGGCTGCAGCTGGCGGATCAAGCGCGTGACATGCGCCGCCGCCTTGTCCTCTCCGCCCCAGGCAGCCTGCACGCCCTTGACGCCGTTCTTGCTGGCGTCGCGGAAACTGCCGATGAAAGGATAGTTGCAGACGCCTGCCGTCCACAGGCCGTTGAGCAGCTCGCTGCGGCGCAGGTGGCTGGCGCAGGTCATATAGGCCACCGCCACCCGCTTGCCGCGCTCCAGGGCATAATACGGGATGGCGCCTCCCATCCACAGCAGCTCATCATCCGGGTGCGCCACGATGATGAGCAAATCGGCGCGCGTAAGCGGCGACTGCCATCGCTGCACCCAGTCCGGCGGCTGAGCGCCGGAAAACACCCTGAACTCGCTGATGGACACGCCGTCCTTGCCGCCGCGCAGTTCCAGCGTCAGCGGTTCATCCCCGGCAAAAGGCACATAGCGGTGCGCGAGACCTGCCCCCTGCCGGCGGTAGATCTCCCGCCAGCCGGATTTGACCGCCATCTCTTCGGGCTCGGTCTGAAAACACACGTACAGGCCGCCCTCCCGCGTGCCGGGCGGGGCTTGCAGGGTGAGGACGCAATCCTGCTGACGCTTATATGTCCAGGCGCTGTCATACCGGCCATCCGCCGCCTTTGCCCATGCCGACTGCGAGCCCGGCGCCGTCACAAGGCATTCCCTGGTGATGTCAGTGGCCAGCGCCATGCCTGCGCACAGCAGACACATCAGCGCGCTCACCAGCAGGGTCTTGAGAACAAAGCGCATATTGCTTCTCCGTCCAGTAATCTTCCAATCGGGGAAGTCCGCAGGCCTTATAGCCTCATTATAACATGTGCTGTGAAGAAGGCTCGTTTTTCAGTTTCCTGCCGAAAAAACCTGCCGAGAAAAAACGATTCAGAAGAAGAAATGCCAGATCTTAGCTGTTTTGAGCTGCTCTTCTCCGCTCACATCATCTTCTGCCCGTTGATGACCAGGCCGAAGCTGTAGCCAAGCTTCTCGGCCGCCTTGCGGCAGAGGATCATGCGCGAGAGGAAGATCTCGAAGTATTCGGAGATCGGGCTGGAGGCCGTGTCGATCGACAGGTTGAGGCGGATCTCCTTTTCCTCAGTCAGCACCTCCACCCGGGAGTCCACCACGGCGTAGTTGACCCGGTCGTGGATGTCAAAGGCGATGGAGGCCTTGTCCCGCACGCGGGTGCGGCGCACGTCGGTCTTGTCGGCGATCATCAGGGCGGCCGCCACATCGTTGACCGGGAAGGCGGTGGCCTCGTCGTGGTTGCCGATGGCGGTGACGATGGTGGCGATGTCCTCCTGCGCCGCGCCCATGTCATTGAGCAGGTGAAAGGCCATCAGCGCGCCAGAGGTCTCGTGCCCCTTGCGGTTGATCATGTTGCCGATGTCGTGCAGGTAGCCGGCGATGGCGGCCAATTCCCCGTCCCGCTGGCTGTGCCCGGTTTGGGCCAGGATGTCCCGGGCGGTACGCGCCACCCGGGTGACATGGGCGAAGGAATGCTCGGTATAGCCCATGGCCATCAGGGACTCGTCGGATTTCTGGATGTAGGCGCGCACCGCGGGGTGCTGCCTGACCTGTTCCAGGGTGATGCTCATGGTGATCTCCTCCGTATATCTGCCGGGCGCTGATGTCTGGATATATTTCTAAGCATTCGGGTCCGCGCGGCGCAGCAGCAGCTGGCCGCGCAGGTGGGGCGGATGGTCATACCGGCTGCTTTGCGCGCGCAGCGCCACCTGCCGGCCGACAGCGGGCAGATACAGCGCGAAGCCCAGCGCGTCCGGGCCGGAAGACAGGTAGCTGTCCTGGGGGACGCCGTCCACCTCCAGCCAGACGCGATTGAGGCGCAGGGCGTCATGATAGCCCGGGTGCTGCGCGAAGCGCAGGGCGTATTGCCCGGCCTCCGGCAGATAGGGGCTGAGGTTGAAGGCCCAGTCCGCCTGGCAGCTGCCATGGTCAAACTGCCCGGAGCCCCATTCGCCCACGGCAATCCAGGCGCTGTCAAGGGGACGCAGGGCGGCCGGCGGCCGGCCCGCCCGGAACGCGGCCAGGGTCCTGAGGATGGGCGTTCCCGCGGACTCCAGCGCCGTAAAGCGCAGCGCCTCGGCCGGAAGCGGCTCAAAGCAGTCGATCTTCTTGTAGCCGATGGCGCTGCCGGCGCACACCGCGCGCCATTGCCCCCCGCTCCGCGCGGCCACCCGGTAGGCGCGCACGCGCTGCCCCTGGCTGATGTCCTCCTGCAACACAACGTGATCGATTTCCTTTGGGCCGCCCAGGTCCAGCTCCACCACGGCCCCGCTGCCGGAACCGGACGCCAGGGGCCGCGCGAAGCGCCGGCGGATCTCATCGCCCAGCTCCTTCATGCGCGCCATGTCCTCGGGCAGGATGTGGCCCTGGGGATGGGGCGCCTGGTTGAGCAGCAGCACTGCGCCCCGGCCGACGGAGCCGTAGTACATGGCCAGTAGCTCATCCAGGCTCCTGAGCGGGTTGTCCGCCAGGTCATGGTGGAAGCCCCAGTCCCGGCGAAGGCGCGCGTCGCATTCCAGCGGCAGCCAGGTATCGCCGTCCGGGTCGCCGTGGCGCTGGGTGGCCACGCCTGAGAGGGCGTCCTGCCGCCATACGGCATGCCAGGCCGGGTCTGCGGCGTAGCCTTCCTCCTGGCCCACCCAGCGGATGGTGGCATAGGGGCTTTGAAAGACCATCGCGCGCGGGGCATAGTGTTGCAGGATATCGCCGACCTCAATGGCCAGAGAACCGTCAAACCAGACCTCCACAATGTCGCCGTAGCGGGTGAGCAGCTCCTTCAGCCAGGCGCGGTAGACGCGCGTGTATTCCGCCTGCCGCGCCGGGTCGCGCGTCAGGCCGCGCGCGCCGGCGTCCATGACCATGGTGTCCGCCGCCAGGTAAACGCCCAGCCTGATCCCGGCCTCGCGGCAGGAGGCGGCCAATTCCGCCACCACGTCGCCCCGCCCGTTTTTCCAGGGGATGCGCTTCATGTTGAAGTCGCCCTCATCGGTCTGCCAGGCGCAAAAGCCCAGGGCGTGCTTGGCGACAAATACCAGGTACTTCGCGCCCAGATCGGTTGCCGAGCGCGCCCATTGCCGGGTGTCCAGGGTGGCGCAGGTGCAGCGGGCCAGCAGCTCCGCGCGATAGGCCGCGTCGCTCAGGCGCGGCTGGTCAATGTCGTGGTACCAGCCCATGGGAAACCAGTGAATGAACAGGCCCAGCTCCATTTGCTGCCAGGCTGCCTGCTGCGGGGTGGGACGGGCCTGCGGGACAGGATGAAGTTTCATAGGCCTCCTTTGCCGGGCGGTTTATGCCAAAGGGCGCGCCGCGCGCCCCCGGCTGTCCTTGCATTATACGCGAACGCGCGGAAGGCGCAAGCCGTCAGGCCGGCCTTCCGTGACAGATCGCCCCGCGCGTGGTAAAATACAGCTTACTGATTTGTCGGAGGTAGGCTTTGAACCGGGACATGGGCCAGCGCCTGGAAATGCTGCTGGAGGAGGTACAGCGCCCCGCCCGCTACACGGGGGGCGAGGTGAACGCGATAAAAAAGGAATGGCGCCCGGGACGGACCGCCTTTTGCTTCGCCTTTCCGGACACCTATGAGGTGGCCATGAGCCACCTGGGCATGAAGATCATCTATGAGGCGGTCAACGCCCGTGAAGATATGCTCTGCGAGCGCGTCATGATGCCCTGGGCGGACATGGCGGACGGCCTGAAGGCGGCGGGCATCCCGCTGTACTCCCTGGAGAGCCGCCGCGCGCTGAGCGAGTTTGACGCGGTAGGCTTCACCCTGCAGTATGAGATGAGCTACACCAACATCCTCGCCATGCTGGACCTGGGCGGCATCGCGCTGCGCGGCGGGCAGCGCGGGGAGCGGGCGCCCTTTGTCATCGCCGGTGGCCCCTGCGCCGCCAACCCCGAGCCGCTGGCGGAGGTTGTGGACGCCTTTTTGATGGGCGACGGCGAGACCGCTACAGTGCAGATGCTGGAGGTGATCGGCGCCGGGCGGCGGGAAGGCCTGCGCAGGGAGCGGATTTTATTGAGGCTGGCCGGCATCCCGGGCATATATGTGCCCTCGCTGTATGAAAGCGTCTGGCATGAGGACGGCACCCTGGCCGCCTTCACGCCCAAAGTTGAAGAAGCGCCGGCCCGCGTGGTCAAGCGCGTTGAGACGGACCTGGACGCCGCCTGCTTCCCCGCCGCCATGCCCCTGCCCTATACCGAGGCTGTGCATGACCGCATCGTGCTGGAGATCATGCGCGGCTGCACGCGCGGCTGCCGTTTTTGCCAGGCCGGCATGCTCTACCGCCCGGTGCGCGAGCGCAGCCCCGGGAAGCTGCTGGAACAGGCGCAGGCCCTGTTTGAGGCCACCGGGTATGAGGAGATCAGCCTGTCCAGCCTGTCCACCGGCGATTATTCTCAGCTTCTGCCGCTGATCCGCGGGCTCAACGAGCGCTTTGAGGGCCGGCGCGTCAGCCTGTCCCTGCCCAGCCTGCGCGTTGACGGGCCCCTGCAGGAGGTGCTGGCCGACAGCGGCAGGGTCAAGAAATCCGGCCTGACCCTAGCGCCGGAGGCCGGCACGCAGCGCCTGCGGGATGTGATCAACAAGGGCGTCACCGAGGAGGACCTGCTGCGCGCGGTCAGGGAGGCCTTTGAGGCCGGCTGGAACAGCGTCAAGCTGTACTTCATGATCGGCCTGCCCACCGAGACCGATGAGGATGTGCTGGGCGTCGCCGCCCTGGCGCGCAAGGTGGTGGACTGCTATTACGCCCTGCCCCGGGAGAAGCGCGCCCGCGGGCTGAAGGTGGTGGTCAGCGCCTCCACCTTTGTGCCCAAGCCCTTCACGCCCTTCCAGTGGGCGGCCCAGGACAGGCTGGAAGAGATCCGCCGCAAGCAGGGCCTGCTGCGAAACGCGCTGAACATCCGCGGGGTCACCTTCAACTGGCACGACCCGGAGACCAGCTTTCTGGAGGCCTGCTTCGCCCGCGGCGGGCGCGAGCTGTCGCCGGTTTTGCTGCGCGCCTATGAGCTGGGCTGCCGGCTGGACGGCTGGAGCGAGCATTTCAATTTCCAGGCCTGGCTGCAGGCCTTTTCGGACGCCGGGGTTGACCCGGCCTTCATCGCCCACCGCGCGCGCGAGAAGGACGAGCGCTTCCCCTGGGACTTTGTGGACATCGGCGTGACGCGCGGCTACCTGTGGCTGGAGAACGAGCGCGCCCTGCGCGGGCAGACCACGCCGGACTGCAGGGAGGGCTGCGGGCACTGCGGCCTGCGCCGCTTTGAGGGGGTGTGCCCGGAATGAAGATGCTGGTGGTCTACCAAAAGCTGGGCCTGCACCGCTTTTTAGGGCACCTGGACCTGCAGCGCGCCATGCAGCGCGCGCTGCGCCGCAGCGGGCTGCCGGTGTGCTATTCCCAGGGCTTCAATCCCCATCTGCTGCTGAGCTTCGCCGCGCCCCTGTCCGTGGGCATCCAGGGTGAGCGCGAGGTCATGGAGCTGCCGCTGGGCGAGCCCGTGGCTGAACAGGACTTCCTCCGGCGGCTCAACGCCGCGCTGCCCGAAGGGCTCAAGGCGCTGCAGGCCAGGCTGCTCGGCGATGACGCCGCCCCGGCCATGGCGCGGCTGGAGGCCGCCGTGTACACCATCGTCCCGCGGGAGGCCGCGCCGGAGCTGCTGGCCGCCGTGCCCGGCTTTCTGGCGCAGACTGCCATCCCCTGCCTGAGAAAGACCAAGTCCGGCGAGCGCATGGACGACCTGCGCCCCCTGGTGTACAACCTGCTGGTCAAGCA
>Ga0255342_1001224_pt1 | contig 37984 bp, 41 predicted proteins | sample wastewater_treat_3_FD_192416 | JGI IMG/M metagenome (GOLD analysis project Ga0255342, IMG submission 192416) | Wastewater microbial communities from Lulu Island WWTP, Vancouver, Canada - plant14 | ecosystem: Engineered > WWTP > Wastewater > Unclassified | place: Canada: Vancouver, British...
AAATAATGCGAAAGAATTTGTTAATAAAAACTTTTCTAAAGAAAAAATGATTAAAGACCAATTTGAAATATTTAATAATTTGTTTTTGCAATATTCAATTAAAAATGGTAATATTAATAAATAAAAATATATGATGAAATTATCTTTCTTTTATATTGTTAGTGTGTTTTCTTTGATCTTTTCAATATTAAACTTTTTAAGATTAATGTTTGAAAAGTCTGTATATTTTGGAGACTATTTGATTCCTGGATGGATAAGCGGTATTTTTGTTATCTTAGGAATACTTATGGCATATTGGGCAATAAAACTATCTAAAGAACAAGAATGAGATCTCTTTTTCTGATTTTAATAATTGTTCTTGGTGCTTTATTTATTAATAATTCAATTCAACCTGAGATTGTTATTGAAGAACCCGAAATATATTTAAGTATAAGTGAAATAATTGATGAAACAAACAAACAAAGAACTACACCATTAAAAGAAAATCAACTGCTCAACTCTATTGCCTTGTTTAAAGCCGAAGATATGCTTAATAATCAATATTTTGCTCATATAAGTCCTTTAGGTAAAGAAGCTAAAGATTTAGCCGACAACTTTAACTATAACTATATTGTAATAGGGGAAAACTTAGCAATGGGAATGTTTGAAAATAGTGCTCAATTAGTCCAAGACTGGATGAATAGCCCTGGCCACAGAGAAAATATAGTGAGTAATAAATACACTGAAATTGGAGTTGGAATTGTAAGGGGAGTATATAAAGGAGAGGATACATGGATGGCTGTTCAAATATTTGGAACTCCCAGAGATGTATGCCCCGAGCCTAATTCAAATCTTTTAAACCAAATTAATAACTTGCAATCAAGCCTTGAATCAATAGAAGTAAAGATAAACAACATTAAATCTAAGATTAACCAAGATCCATATAATAACCAATATATATCTGAACATAATAATTTAGTAAACGAATATAATAAAATACACGATCAATTAAAGCCACTGATTGATGATTATAATCAACAAATTAACGAAAATAATCAGTGCTTATCTAAATATGGAATTAATTGACAAAATAAGAATATCGCATTCTGCAATTACTGATTTCAATAATTGTCCTAGACTATATTACTTTAAAAGTATTTATCGAAATCCCAAAACAGGTAATAGGATTCAAATAGTAAACCCTTATCTTTCTTTAGGTTTAGCAGTCCACGAAACAATAGATGAATTGATTGACATTGCTCCATCTAAAAGAGTCAATAAGAAATTAAGTAAAAGGTTTGAAAAAATATGGCAAAACTATTCAGGTAAAATTGGTGGTTTTACTTCTAAAAAACAAGAAGAAATATTTAAAAAAAGGGGACACCTAATGATTAAAAAAATAGAAGGTTCTGCAATTTTATCCAAAAGATCTCTTAAAAAAGAAAAAGACTTTCCCAAAATAGAGCTTTCCGATGATATGAATCTTATTGGTAATTTTGATTGGATAGAGTTAATGAAAGATGGATCGTTACATATAATTGATTTTAAAACTGGAAAAAGCAAAGAGAAAAACGATTCTCTACAATTACCAATATATCAGGTTTTAGCCGAGAAAAACTATAATCGCAAAGTTAAAAAATTAAGTTACTGGTACTTAGAAAAAGATACTAAGCTTACAACAAAAAAAATAATAAGCACTAATAAATGTCTAGATATTATAAATAAAAAAGCTAACGAAATAAAAAATTCAATTGAATCTAGGAGTTTTGGTTGTAGTTCTAAATATAGAAAATGTTTTTATTGCAAGAATTATGAAACAATACTATCTGGCAAAGCTGAGTATCTAGACACTAAAAACGAAAGAGACCTATACTATCTAGCTAATAGTAAAGACTTACTAGATAAAATATACGAGGAAAGTTTTTTAAATAATAAAGAAAAAGAAATAGTTTGTATGAAAATGAATAATATAACAATGGATGAGACAAGAGAAACACTAAATATTTCTAAAATTGAAATTAAAAAAAGCGTAGAAAGTATTAAAATAAAACTTAAAGAAAATTTAGAACAAAAAGAATTAAAAATATTTATAGAAGAGCTTTTAAAAAAAGAAAATAAATTTGATGCTTGAAATGGAACAAATTAAAGAGGATGTATTGAAGGCTAATTTTAATTTAGCTATTTTAAGAAGGAAGAATAACCTTTTCCCAGTGATTGGAGAGGGAAATCACAATGCCGAAATAATGTTTATTGGCGAAGCTCCTGGAAGAAACGAGGCGATAAGCGGTAGACCATTTTGTGGCAAAGCAGGACAAGTACTAGACAATTTATTATCTGGTATCAATATTTCAAGAAGCGATGTCTATATCACAAATATTGTTAAAGATAGACCACCTAACAATAGAGATCCTTTGCCTGAAGAAATAGAAGAATACGCTCCTTTTCTAGATCGACAAATTAAAATAATCAAACCAAAAATTATTGTAACGTTGGGTAGATTTTCGGCTCAATACATATTATCTAAGTATAGAATAAACAATACTGAGACAATAACTAAGATAAACGGAAAAGTGTTTGAAGCTGACGGATTAAAAATAATCACACTATTACATCCAGCAAGTGCAATTTATGATAACAAAAAACAAAAAATGCTTGTTGACGGATTTAATATTGTAAATTACACTATCAAACATTATAATTAAAAAAATAAATGGAAGTAATTTTTGAATTAGCAATTATTGTCTGTATTGCCGCAACGCTTGGAATTATAGCTAAAATATTAAGACAACCCCTTATTCTGGCATATATTGTCACGGGAATTATAATCGGGTTAATACAGATATTCTTTCAATCTTTTTATATCGGAGAAAAAGAAGTTTTTGATTTGTTTTCAGAGTTAGGAGTAATGTTTTTACTCTTTTTAATTGGACTAGAAATGAATTATAGTTCTTTAAAAACAGTAGGAAAAACTTCTATTGCAGTAGGATTGAGCCAAATATTGTTTACTTTTATTTTTGGATTTTTAATTGCTACTGTCCTTGGATTTACACAAATAAATGCCGCATATATTGCAATAGCTCTAACATTTTCTTCAACGATAATAGTGGTTAAACTTTTGTCGGACAACAAAACTATTAATAGTTTGTACGGTAAGATAAGTATTGGTTTTTTGTTAGTTCAAGACTTTGTTGTTATCTTCATGCTAATAATACTAGCCGGACTAGAAAGTGGTGAGGGATTTTCAATCAAAACACTAACTTACACCTTATTCTTAGGAATAATATTATTTGGAATAATGATTGCTATTGGCCGAAATATATTTCCTTATATCTTTAGCAAAATTGCTCGCTCACAGGAGCTTTTGTTTATCACTAGTATTGCTTGGGTATTTGGTCTAGTAGCTTTAATTGAGTTTTTAAGAATTAAAACAGGTATTGGTTTCTCTATAGAGATAGCTGGTTTCTTGGCTGGTTTAGCACTAGCTAATTCATCAGAACACTACCAAATTGCTAATAGAATAAAACCACTAAGAGACTTCTTTATTCTTATCTTCTTTGTAATGCTGGGTTCATCAATAGTATTTTACGACTTTAGTGCCATTGGCTTGCCAATAATTGTATTGTCTCTTTTTGTTCTGATTGGTAATCCATTAATAGTAATGGTGATTATGGGATTGATTATGGGTTATCGTAAAAGAACCTCTTTTATGTCAGGAATTACAGTTGCTCAGGTATCCGAATTTAGTTTAATCCTAAGCGCTTTAGGTTTAAAGCTCGGCCACATTAACGAAGAAACAATGGCTCTTATTGTTGCGGTAGGAATTATTACTATAACAACATCAACCTATATGATTGTATTTTCTGATAAGTTGTATTCTAAACTATCTCCATTATTGTCGTTTTTTGAACGAAAGAACCCAAGAAAAGAATATTCTTTTGAAGATAATAAAAAGCCAATTATTCTAGTTGGTTATGACAGAACTGGTAAAAGTATAGCTGCAAGATTAGAAAAAGAAAAAATGTTAGTAATTGACTTTAATCCAGACATAATAAAAGGATTAGAGAAATTGGGCTATTCTTGTATATACGGAGACATTATTGATCCACTAATATTTGAAAACGTTGATTTTACAAGCGCTAAAATGGTAATATCTACAAGCCCCGAATTAAAAGATAATATTAATCTAGTTTCAGGTATTAAATTGTCTGGATCAAAAGCCAAGATTATATCTAGAGCCGAATCAGAAGAAGATGCCAAGATACTTTATAGCAAAGGATGTGATTATGTGTTTTTGCCTCTTTATTCTTCTGGCCAATATCTAGGTAAGATTATTGATTCTGATCCCGAACTTAAAGGCTTGCAAGAATTAAAAAATAAAGATATAATGTTTATAAACCAAATTAATAAAAAATAATATGTTTGACAAACTAAAACAAATAAAACAACTAAAGGCTCTTCAAGATTCTTTAAAAAGCGAAATGGTAGAGTCAGAAAACAGGGGAGTAAAGGTCGTTGTTAACGGTAATATGCAAGTTGAGAGTGTTAAATTAAATAACGATCTTTCTTTGAGTGAACAAGAAAAGATAGTTAAAGATTGCATTAACGATGCATTTAAGCAAGTTCAAATGTTAGTAGCTCAAAAAATGACTAAAATGCAATAATATCCGCTGTCTCAAAAACTAAACCCTTTTAGAATACTCTCCAGTTTCAGTGTTAACTTCTATAACGTCCCCTTCTTTAATAAACAGTGGCGCTAATATCTCTACTCCCGTCTCTAGTTTAATTACTTTGTTTCCTGATTGAGCTCGGTCTCCTTTTATTCCAATTGGAGCGTCTATAACCTTTAGTTCTACTTTAATTGGAGCAACAACATCAAGAATCTTATCTTCAAAGAATACTCCCTCTACAATATCGCCTTCTTTTACAAAGCGAATAGAGTTGTTCAGGTTCTCTTCTACTAATTCAAATCTATTCTTAGGGTTATTCTCTTCGCAGAAAAAACATTTACCTTTGTTTTTATACAAAAACTTAATGTTTTGTTTTTCAACTTCGGCCTCATCAAAAATGTCCGATGGTCTAAATGTTTTAGCCAAAACATTACCCGTTTTAAGGTTTTTTAATTTTGCCTGAATAACAGATTGACCCCTTCCTTTTACAACATGAGTTGTTTCTAATATCTCATAAGGATCTTTATCTATTATAATTTTTACTCCCCTCTTTAATTCGTTAAATGAAATCATATTTTTATTTTAATACTACACCAATTAAATTATTATTACCTCTTAAATATTCTTCTGTTTTCATAGCTTTCTTGCCTTCTAGTTGAAACTCTTTTATTACCAAGAAATCTTTACCTGTTTGAACTACAATTGTTTCGTTTGAGCCAAGATAAACCTTGCCTGGAGTACCAAAGGGTCCATTTCTGGTTTGCTCTAAAACATCAGCATCTAAGACTTTAATAATTTTATCTTTTTGATAGGCATAAGCACCAGGCCAAGGGTTAAAAGCTCTAATCTGTCTTTCTATCTTTTCAGCAGGATCTTTCCAGTCTATTCGGCCATCAAATCTATTTAGTATTTTAGTATAAGTGGGAAAAGGTCCTTGTTTTTTTGGTTGAATCTTACCCGAAACCCAATTAGGTATAGTTTTTACTAATAAGTCTCCACCAATTAAAGCTAACTCACTAGATAATTCTTGGTAAGTTGTTTTGTTTTTTAAAGCAACCTCTTCCTGTTTTAATATATCTCCGCTATCCATTTCTTCTTCTACTAGCATTATTGTAACTCCGGTCTTTTTATCATTATTCAATATCGCATATTGTATTGGGGCGGGTCCACGATATTGAGGGAGTAGAGAGGGATGAACATTTATTGTTTTGTATTTTGGAATATCTAGAATATTCTTAGATATAATTTTACCATAACTAGCAATTACAATTAAATCAGGATTAACCTCTTTCATTTTGTCTTCTAATTCGGTCATTGTCTGAGGTTTAAATACATTAATGTTGCTTTTACTGGCTACATTAGCCACAATAGATTGTTGTATCTTTTTGCCTCGACCAGCTGGTTTATCGGGGTTAGTAACAACTAAAAAAGGACTAATATCACTATTAATCATTTTTAAAAGGATAGTGGCTCCAAACTCTGGAGTTCCCATAAACACTATTTTTAAATCATTTACCATAAGATATTTTTACCTGAAAAAGAATAAAAAAGCAACTATTCTTCCCTGTATTCTATCTTGTCCTCAGTGTCGGCAAACTCAAGCCAAGTATTAGTTTCGTCAACAACAAACCACTTCTTTTTTGCCTTAGACCAGACAAGGGGATTACCATTGTAATATGGTTTTTTAGCTAGCTTTTTTGGTTTAAGACGATCTAGCTCTAACCAACGTTTAAACACTGTTTCTATAGTATAATCTAATTTACGAGAATTTGCCCAAGCGGCTACCTTGTCTATAGCCTTATTGGCATCAACTACACTTCCAGAAAGTTCAATCAACTGCTTAGCAGGTTTAGTATATCTAGAATATACTATATCTCTTTTTTTAGAACTTGCTTTTAATTGACTAAGACTAATTCCTTTTGTTTTAAAATAATGAGTAACCACTTGCCTTATCTCTGTCTCTTCTTTTAATTCTTCTAAATATTTTATTTTTCCTTTTTTAAGATATTCTTCTATCTTTAAGGCAATGCTCTCGCCAATACCTTTGATTTTAATAATTCCTTTTAAACCACTTTCTTCGTATATGGTACCAATATCGTCATTTAGACCTAAAACTGCCTCAGAAGCTTTTCTATAAGCTCTAATGCGATACAAATGACCACCCTTAATGTCTAAGAGATCTGCAATTTCATTTAATTTTTGAGAAACCTTTTTATTCATTTTCTAAAAAACTTTTAATTCTCTCTACTTCTTGCTCTAGCACTGATCCGTCATAGTCGGCATTGTGTGCTCTAACACCAGCATATACTGTTTTTCTTTGATCAAGGTGAATATTTAGTATTGCGTCTTTGCCTTGGTCAAACCTCACTAAAGCATGAAATCGGGGATAGCCACCACTACCAAGAGAGCGAACAAAAGAAAACTCAGCATCATCATTACCTCGACCCAAACAAGTATAACCAATTCTTTTCATTGAGCCAATAGCTTGTTCTTTTTCAAATCCTTTAATATGTATTTTCATAACACTTCTATTATACTACATTTTGTGGTATTATGCCATCAATGAAAAAGAAAATACATTTTATTGGCATCGGTGGTATTGGTATGTCTGCTTTGGCTAGATACTTTTTATCCGAAGATGATGTTGTAACCGGTTCGGAATTAGTAAAATCAGAAATTACAGATGGATTAGAAAAAGCTGGTGTTTTGATTACAAAAAAAATTAAAGATGTAGATTTAGTAGTTTACTCTAATGCAATAAGAGACAATAACTCAGAACTTAAAAAAGCAAGGAAACTTGGCATAAAATGCATTACTTACCCTGAAGCATTGGGCGAGCTAACTAAAAAATACTTCACTATTGCAATATCTGGAACTCATGGTAAGAGCACTACCAGTGCCATGACTGCACTAATATTGATTAAAAATGGCTTAGACCCAACTGTAATAATTGGAACTAAGCTTAAAGAATTTAACGATTCTAATTTCAGAAAAGGAAAATCTAATTACCTTGTAATAGAAGCTGACGAATACAAAGAAGCTTTTCTAAACTATAACCCGGATATAATAGTTTTAACAAATATTGAAGCTGATCATCTAGATTATTACAAAAACATTGATAATATCTTAAATGCTTTTGAAAAGTATACTAAAAGATTATCAAAAGGTGGCACTATTATTGCAAACAAAGACGATTCAAATATTTTACGACTATTAAAGAACAAAAAATTCAAATCTTTTTCTTTAAAAAACAAAGATGCGAAAGAAGTTTCAAGTGTATTAAAAGTACCAGGAGAATACAATGTATCAAATGCTTTGGCCGCCCTAGAAGTTGCAAAAACTCTAAAGATTAAAAAACTAGATGCGATTAAGGCATTGTCCGAATATCATGGCTCTTGGCGAAGGTTTGAGATATTTAAAACAAAAGATTTAATAATCATATCTGATTATGCTCATCACCCAACAGCATTTTTAAAAACACTAATAGCCACAAGAGAAAAATTTAAAAATAAAAAGATTACTTGTATATTCCAACCCCACCAATACCACAGAACATATTCATTCTTTAATGAATTTGTAGATGTTTTTAGGGTTGCTCCAGTAGACCAGTTAATAATATCAAAGATATATGATGTGGCGGGGAGAGAGGATAAAAAAAGCAAAGCTAATGTTAATTCTGCTAAACTGGCAAAAGCAGTTAATAATCCAAGAGTTGTGAGTATGGAAAAATTTGAAGATATCAAAAAGTATGTATATGATAATTGTAAGAAGGGAGAAGTTGTTGTTGTTATGGGAGCAGGAGATATATATAATCTGTTTTCAGATTTGACAAAAAAGTAAAAATATAAGATAATGGGGTCAGTATTATAAACCAATAAAAAAAATATGAAACTAAGCACAATTGTAGTTATATTAATAATCATTGCACTGGTAGCGGCATTTTTCTACATTAAGAAAAAAGATGTCAAAGCGAAAAAGACCCTTCCTGATGATGGAGGATCTGAGGAAGACATTGAACCAGCAAATTATAAAGAAGATTAAATATTTTTAAGGAGCCACTCTTGTGTGGCTCTTTTTTTTATATCAAAAACTATGAACAAAAAAGATCCTGAGAAATTATTAGAAACTTTAGAAAGGTTAGGTAAAATCATTGATCCGACAATAAAAGAAATTTTAACATTAGAAATACCAGAAGAATTTCATGATTTAACGGTTCATCAAATAAATGCTGGGGGAAAAAGACTAAGACCAGCCTTTTTATTCACTTCATGCTATCTTTTAGGGGGAAAAACAAAAGATGCAATATATCCTGCTACAGGAGTAGAAATACTACACAACTATACTTTAATTATTGATGATATTATAGATAATTCGTTAACAAGAAGAGGAAGGCCAACTGTATGGAAGAAATATGGAACATCTATGGCTGAATGTGCTGGCTCTTTTTATGCCTCATCAATATTTGAAGCCGCTCAAAGATCAAGACATCCATTAATTACTTCTCAAATATTCTCTAAAACACTAAAAACTATCATGGTTGGAGAAATTGATGATGTTTTGTGTGATCGTGGAGAAAAGAAAAACGAACCATTTGTAAAAGAAAACAAATATCCAAGTGTTGATAAAAAGGTATATCTCAATATGATTTACAAAAAAACTGCTAGTCTTTTTGAATCTTGCTGTGCTTTGGGAGGAATATGTGCTAATGGAAAAAAAGAAGACATCAAATTGTTAAAAGAGTTTGGACTTAATTTAGGTCTAGCATTTCAAATTCAAGATGACATATTAGATATATTCGGAGACCCTAAAAAGTTTGGTAAGAAAATCGGAAAAGACATACAAGAAAGAAAGGGAGGAAACATTGTAATTCTCTATGCCCTAGAAGAACTAAATCAAAAAGATAAAAAAGAATTCTTAAATATTATTAATAAGCCAAAAATATTTAATAGAGACATTGAAAGGGGGATTGAGCTAATTAAAAAAACAGATGCCAAAGCAAAAGCAGAAAAGCTTGGCAACTACTATAATCAAAAATCTAAAAAGGCCCTGAAAAAATTACCTCAAAACGAATGGAACCAAATAATGGAATTTCTTTCTGATTTTACAATGCAAAGAAATAAATAGTTGATTTCATACGAAAGATATGTTAGATTGGCATTATGCAATACAAAATAAACGATAAACCAAAATCAAAAAAAGAAATAGAAGTAACTATATCTCCAAAAGCAATGGAGAACTGCATGATAAGAGCAGCAGAGAAGCTTTGTAGCGAAAGTCCGATTAAAGGATTTCGTCCAGGCAAAGCTCCTTTTAATATTGTCAAAAAAACATTTGGAGACACAAAACTATGGAATGAAGGTTGCTACGATGCAATCAACAAGAGCTATTTTAAAATAATAGAAAAAGAGGGGATTGAAGTCATATCTCCACCACAAGTAGAAATAGTTAAAATGGTAGTTAACGAGCCATTAGAGTATAAGGCTACTGTTGAGTTCCTTCCAGAAATACAGTTGCCTGATTACAAGAAAATAGCTAAAGATATATTAAAAGATAAAAAAGAAGTTAAGGTGAGTGCCAAAGAAGTAGAAAATACTCTTAAAAGTATACAAAAATCAAGAGCCAAAACAGTAAGAGTTACAAGAAAATCTAAAAAAGGAGACGAGGTTGTAATAAACTTTCAAGGTAAAATAGATGGAGTAGCCCAAGAAAGTCTAAAAGCTGAAGCTTTTCCTATTATTATAGGAGAAACTCAGTTTATAGACGGTTTTGAAGAAGAAATCACCGATGTTAAAGAGGGTGAAAAGAAAATATTTAGCGTTGAAATGCCTATTACCGAAAACGAAAAGAAAAGAGTTGAATTTGAGGTTGATATAATATCGGTTAACGAAAAAGAGTTGCCCAAGATAGACGATGATTTTGCTAAATCTTTAGGAGAATTTAAGGATGCCAAAGATTTAAAAATCAAAATAGAAGAAAATATTAAGCTTGAAAAAGAAAACAAAGAACAAGAATCTATTAGAATTAAAATAATTGAAGAAATCGGCAACAAGTCTAATGTTGATTTACCCGAAATACTAATAGAAAAAGAGACAGAATATATGCTTCAAGAGTTTAAAGCACAAATCACACAATCAGGTGGTTCATTTGAAGATTATCTTAAAAGAATAAATAAAAAAGAAGAAGATATTAAAAAAGAGTGGACTCCTCAAGCAAAAAAAAGAATCATGGTCTCTTTGGTATTACAGAAAATAGGGGAATTAGAAAAAATAAAAATAAATCCAGAAGAAATAGAAACAGAGCTCAATCTATACTTAAGCCGATTTGGAAATGAACTAAAAGACACAGAAATAGATAATATAAAAATTCATATTTCTAATATGCTTAAGAACAGAAAAGTATTTGAGATTCTTGAAAAATAAATTACTTGATCTGAGATTGAATATTTTTAATAAAGTCCTCCTTAGATATTTTGTAAGTATTTTTACTTCCTCTCTCTCTAACATTTAATAATCCAGACTCCATTTCCTTGTCTCCTATAACTAAAATATAGGGGACTTTTTCATTAACTGCCTTTCTTATCTTATTCCCTACAGTTTCACTGGCATCATCAACCTGAGGCCTAAAATCCATTTGTAAGAACTCTTCTGACAATTTGTAACAATAGTCAATGTGATTGTCTGAGACGGATATAATTTTAATTTGAATAGGAGATAACCAAAAAGGAAAGGCTCCAGCATAATGTTCAATTAAAATTGTGCAGAAACGCTCTAGAGAACCAAATATTGTGCGATGAATCATTATTGGAGTATGATCTTTTCCATCTTGACCAATATATGTCATATTAAACTTAGATGGTAAATTCATATCTAGCTGAATTGTTGGACATTGCCACTCTCTACCAATAGCATCAAATATCTTAATATCTAGGGCTGGGCCATAAAACTTAGCTCCGCCTTCTTCTAATTCGTACTCAATTCCTTTTTCAACTAATATTTCTTTAATAGTTGCCTCGGCAATATCCCAAACATCAGAATCACCAACATACTGGTCAAGATTTTTAGGATCCCTAGCAGCTAAATAATATTTAAACTTAGTAAAACCAAAATTAGAAAATACATTTAGAGTTAATTCTACCACTTTTCTATACTCGTCTTTGAACTGCTCTTTAGTACATATTATGTGAGCATCATCTTGAGTAAAACCCCTGGGTCTTGCAAGACCATGAAGCTCACCAGATTTCTCGTAACGATAGCAAGTACCTAACTCGTTCCACCTTATTGGCAAATCACGATAACTTCTTCTTCTAGATTTATATATTTCAACATGAAAAGGACAACTCATTGGCTTTACATAATATTCATCTTTTGTTTCTTTATCAGAAAATGGAGGAAACATAGAATCTTTAAAATATCCTAAATGACCCGATTCTTGCCAAAGCAAAGAACGACCAATATGTGGCGTATAGACATAATGATATCCATTTTGACGATGAACTTTTCTCCACCATGTTTCTAAAACTTCTCTTGTTTTAGAAAGATTAGGATGCCAGAGTATAAGTCCCTGACCAACTTTATCACTAATACTAAATAAATCAAATTCTTTAGCTAATCTACGATGATCTCGAAGCTCGGCTTCTTTTAGAAGCTCAGTATATTCGTTTAAATCTTTTTCGGTTTCAAAAGCTAGAGCATATATTCTAGTAAGCATCTTGTTATTCTCATCTCCTCGCCAATATGCTCCAGCGATCTTGTTAAGTTTAAACGCTTTTACCTCACTCGAAGATTTAATATGCGGTCCTCGACATAAGTCTTCAAAATCTCCTGTTTTAAAATATGTAACCTTTTGTGTTCCTTCAGATTTTAAATCTTCTAATAGCTCTACTTTGTAAATCTCACCTCTTTGTTTTTCTTTATCTATTGCCTTCAAGATATCTTCTTCATACTTTTCAAATGGCAAATCTTGAGCAATAATACTCTTCATTTTCTTTTCAATCTTTGCAAAATCATTTTCATTAATAACAGTATCTCCAAAATCAAAGTCGTAGTAAAAACCATTGTCAATTGCTGGTCCGATAGCAAGCTTAACATTGGGCCAGATATCTTTTACTGCTGCTGCCATAATATGAGCGGCTGAGTGTCTTAATGTTTCCATATTTTTTAAATTAGTTTAAAGTTATTAAATATATTGATAATTCCATCTTGATCCACGTCACCACCTATAAAATTATTCTTGTCTTTATCAGATAAAACCAAATCTTTCAATTCTTTTTGACCATTTTGTAGTGTTGCTCGATAATCACACAACTCAATAAAAGACCAATCACCAAGACTATCTCCAATACCAAGAGATTCACTAAAAGATACTCCGTAATAATTTGCCACTTTCTCACAAGCAGTTCTCTTAGAAACACTTTTCTTAGTAATTATAACAAATAGGGTATTGGGAAGTATTGGATGAGTAGATGCCTCGTAATTAATATCACTAGACAATGATTTAAAATGGTTTAATATCTCTTCGGTATTGTCTACTTTTTCATAAGCCACAATTATTTTTACAATATCTTCCTTTTTCGACACCAAAGCCAAATCATCAACTAACACCGCACTTTGCTGATGATCATATTGTGCTTTTTGAGTAATTTCAAAGCTTTGCTTTTTATCAAAAAAATAGTTGTCTTTAGAATAAAGACAGATATACTTCTTTTTTCCAAAACACTTATTAGATAATTCTTTAACAATATTTGAATCTATACTCTGAATATCTAATATCTTTCCATTAAGGTCTGCTATAACAGCACCACCATCGGCAATATGCATACCCGGAAGGTCTAGATTAGATAATATCTTTTTAGTAGAAAACAATGGTTTGGCGGTACAAAGAGTAATGCCAACGCCACTTTCTTTGATACTTTTGATAGCCGAAGAAACGCTAGAGCTAGGAAAAGGAAAGTTCCTGTTCAAAATACCTCCTGTTATTACACCATCAATATCTGAAAATATGTGTTTGATCATAATGCAGATATAATACACTATTTTACTTAATTTTACTAGTTGACAAAACAATATATCTTGTCATAGTTGGAATAAAGGGTACAGAAATGAAAAAGGTTAATGTAGTTAGAAGTGATTTTCTTCATATTACAACCGCGTTACAATAAAAAAGAAATGCATTGTATTTACCCCATTATTTTTATAACACCTAGTTTAAAAAATAAATTTGTGATAATATGCAATTATGAAAAATGAAAAAGTCAAAGAGTTATTAACTAGGGGAGTTGACGAAATAATTGATAAAGCTAGCCTAGAAAAAAAACTAAAAAGTGGCAAGCCACTTAGAATTAAGTTTGGTACCGACCCAACAAGTCCCAACATACACTTGGGTAGAACTATACCAATATTAAAATTAAGAGACTTTCAAGAATTGGGTCACAAAATTATATTTATTGTCGGAGACTTTACTGGGTTAATTGGAGATACTTCAGACAAAGAAAGTGAACGACCAATGTTATCTGAACAAACAGTTAAAGAAAACCTAAAAACATACATCAAACAAGCTGGGAAAATAATTGATATTGATAAAGCCGAAATACACTATAACAGCAAATGGCTCGGCAAGTTAAAATATATGGATATTGGCCGCCAAGCAAACTCGTTCTCTTTAAACGAATTCATTTCTCGAGAAAATATCAAACGAAGACTAGACAAAGGTAAGAGAGTTTCTCTAAGAGAGCTATTATACCCACTAATGCAAGGATACGACTCAGTAGAAGTAAAAGCCGATGTTGAAATTGGAGGCACTGACCAACGCTTTAACTTATTAGCTGGAAGAGATCTTCAAAGACTCTACGATCAAGAACCTCAAGATATTATTACAAATCCTTTAATTGAAGGGCTAGATGGAAGAAAAATGAGCTCTAGCTTTAGAAATACTGTTAATCTATTTGATACACCTAATGATATGTTTGGAAAAATAATGTCTTTGCAAGATAGTTTAATTATTAAATACTTTATACTCCTCACACGAATAGACTTAAAAGCAATTAAAAAATACGAAAACTCAATTACTAATCCTCGTGATTTAAAAATGAAATTAGCTTTTGAAATTACTAAAATGTATCATTCAAAAAAAGATGCTGAATTGGCCCAAGATTATTTTATTAAAACATTTTCTAAAAAAGAAATACCTAGTGAGGTTGAAAAGTTCAAACCCAGCAAATACGACATTGTATCCATATTAATTGAATCTGGCCTAGTTCCTTCTAAATCAGAGGCTAGAAGAACAATTATTCAAGGAGGAGTAAAAGTTGATGGGATAGTTGTAAAAGATGTTTCTTGCAGTGTAGCTCGCAATTCAATTATTCAAAAGGGCAAAATTAAATTTATTAAAATAGTCTAGCTTTTAAACAATATTTATTATATAATATCGGTATGAATAAAAAATTAGAATTAATTAAAGCAGAAGCTCTTAGAGAAATCGAATCTTCAAAAGACGAGAATTCTTTAAACAAGATATACAAAAAACATTTCAAAGAATTGTCTTCTATTTTCTCTCAAATGGGGACGCTAAGTCCAGAAGAAAAAAAAGTTATTGGCGTGAAAGCTAACGAAATCAAACAAGCAATTACCATTTCTTTTGAAAACAAGAAAAAAAACTTTACAAAAAAAGATAAGACTAATTCTGAGTTTTTTGACATTACTATTCCTGGCAAAAAAACAAAAGTTGGTCATCTCCATCCAATAACTCAAGCAATAAACGAAGCAGAAAACATATTTAGAGGTATGGGATTCTCAATAGTTGAAGGACCAGAGCTAGAAGATGAATGGCATAATTTTGATGCTCTCAATTTTCCAGAAGATCATCCAGCCAGAGAAATGCAAGATACCTTCTTTGTAAAAAATGAACCCAAGAAGAGATTATTAATGAGAACACACACATCTCCAGTACAAATTAGATATATGCTGGACAACAAACCACCTTATAGAATTATTGTTCCAGGAAGGGTTTTCAGAAACGAAGCAACCGATGCTAGCCATGAAGTAAACTTTCATCAGATAGAGGGATTAATGGTAGACAAAGAAATATCGGTTGCTAATTTTAAAGCTGTAATTGAAGAATTTTGTAGAGAATTTTTTAACCGAGATGTTAAGATAAGACTTAGACCATCTTTTTTCCCTTTTACCGAACCGTCTTTCGAAGTAGATATGAGTTGTTCTGAATGCAAGGGAAAGGGATGTTCACTATGTTCTCAAACTGGATGGTTAGAAATATTAGGCGCCGGAATAGTTCACCCAAGTGTTTTTAAAAACAGTGGTGTTGACCCTAAAAAATGGCAAGGATTTGCCTTTGGTCTTGGTTGGGATCGATGGGTTATGCTAAAATACAAGATCAACGACATTAGGCTCTTCTATAATGGAGATTTAAGATTTTTAAATCAATTTTAATTATGAAATTTTCATACAACTGGTTACAATCAATTATAATAAAGAAACTTCCAAATCCAAAAGATTTGGCAGATATAATTACCATAAGATTCTTTGAAGTAGAAAGTGTAGAAAAGCTAAAAGATGATTGGATTATTGATATAGATGTTTTGCCAAACAGAGCCGGAGATTGCTTGTCACACATTGGAGTTGCAAAAGAAATTGCAATTATACTTAACAGCAAAATCAGAAAAGAAGCCTTAAAGTTAAGAGAAGTGTCTAGAAATGCTAAAGACCTTGTATCTGTAGAAGTATTAGACTCTCTTAATTGCAATCGCTACACTGCTCGAGTAATGATAAATATTAGCGTGGCTGAGTCTCCAAAATGGATTAAAGAAAGACTAGAATCGTGTGGAATTCAATCAATTAATAATGTGGTAGACATTGCTAATTATGTAATGCTTGAAATGGGTCAACCATTACATATTTTTGATTTAGACAAATTATCAAATAAAGAAATAGTTGTAAGAATGAGTAAGGCTGGAGAAAAGATTACTACTCTGGACAACAATAATTTTGTTTTAAACAAAAACATCCTATTAATCACAGATAACAAAGACCCGCTAGCAATTGCCGGAATCAAGGGAGGTAAAAAAGCAGAGATAGATTTAAAAACTAAAAACATAGTTATAGAATCGGCTAATTTCAATAGGACAAGTATTAGGAAAGCTTCAGCTCAATTAAAACTTAGAACCGATGCATCTCTAAGATTTGAGCACGGACTAGACCCCAATATGACCAATATCGCAATAGATCGAACTGCACAAATGATACAAGAAATTTGCTCAGGACAAATTGCCAAAGGAATCATAGATATTTATCCTAACAAAAACAAACCTAAAAAGATTGACCTAAATTTGACAAAAGTTCAAAAAGTTTTAGGGATAACTATTAAGGCGGATAAAATTAAAAAGATAATCAATGATCTAGATTTAAAGATAATATCTTCTAAAAAAGATAACCTTTTAATTGAGGTTCCAACTATAAGGCAAGATATTACAATTGCCGAAGATATTATAGAGGAAATTGGAAGAATTTTAGGATACGATAAAATAAAATCCGAATTACCATCGCTACCCATAACACTACCCATAAAAAACAAAGATTTCTTTTGGAAAAACGAAATTAAAGAATTGTTGAAATCTGCTGGTCTTACTGAAGTATACAATTCTAGCTTTCTAAGCCAAGAACAATTCGAAACTTTTAAATATGTTGATTTAATAGAAATAGAAAAACCAGCAACAATTGATCAACAATACTTAAAACCATCACTAATACCTAATTTAATTAAGAATATAGAATTTAATAGCAAATTCTTTGAAGAAATAGAAATATTTGAAATTGGCAGTGTTTTTTCTAAATCTAGAGAAGAAGAACATTTTGCAGTAGCCCTTAAAAACAAAACATTCTTTGACGCAAAATCAATATTAGAACTAGTAGCGGGTAGAATGAATTTAGAATTATCTTTTAAGTTAACAGAGAATAATTTATTTGATAATTCGGCTGAAGTATTTCTAGGATCTGAAAAGATTGGAATATTGGGATACAATTCAAATTTATCAATATTTGAAGTAAACTTTGACAAAATGAAAAAACTAGCGGTTAACAAAAAGCAGTATTGTCCCATACCAAAGTTCCCCGAATCTAGTCGAGACTTAGCTATAATCGTTCCTAAAGAAATCACTTACGAAAACATTGTTAATGAGATCAAAAAAGCAAACATACAATTGTTAGAAGATATTTCCCTTTTTGATATTTATTCTGACGATAAACTTCCAAAAGAAAGTAAAAGTATGGCATTGAGATTAATTTATCGTGCAAATAGAACTCTAACCAGTGAAGAAGTTAATGAGATGCATAGTAAAATTATTAAACACATTGAAAAAAACAACAATTGGATCGTAAGAAAATAATATGAGAATAACAAAACTATTTAGTAAAACTAGGAAAGACAGCCCTAAAGATGAAACTAGTAAAAATGCACAGCTTTTAATAAAATCGGGCTACATCCACAAAGAATTAGCTGGAGTCTATACCTATCTTCCTCTAGGCCTTAGAGTGATTAATAAAATATCAAATATCATCAGAGAAGAAATGGATAATGCCGGTGGTCAAGAAATATTGATGACTGTTCTACAAGATAAAAATATTTGGGAAAAGTCAAAACGTTGGGACGATAATGCAGTTGATGATTGGTTTAAAACAAGACTTAAAAACAATACAGAATTGGGTCTTGGATTTACTCATGAAGAACCATTGGTCAACTTAATGAAAAACCATATTAACTCATACAAAGACTTACCAATATACCCATACCAAATACAAACAAAATTTCGTAATGAATTAAGAGCTAAGTCTGGAATAATGAGAGGAAGAGAGTTCTTAATGAAAGATATGTATTCATTTTCTAAAAACAAAGAAGAGCATAATTTGTTTTACGAAAAAATGAAAGAAGTCTATATGAGCATATTTAATCAATTGGGGCTAGGGGACAAAACATACACTACAATATCTTCTGGTGGATCTTTTTCAAAATATTCTTATGAATTTCAAACAGTATCCGATGCTGGAGAAGATATAATATATATTATAGACCAAGAGAAAAAATTGGCCATCAATGAAGATGATTTTAACGAAGAAACTCTCAAAGATTTTGGATTAAACTTAAACAAGAAGACTCTCCGATCAGAAAAATCAATTGAAGTAGGGGATATATATAGTTTGGGCTACAGATATTCTAAAGCACTGAACTTAAAATATACTAACGAAAAAGGATTAGATGAATTTGTATATATGGGCTGTTATGGAATTGGAATATCAAGATTAATGGGAGCAATTGTAGAATTAAATAGCGATGATAAAGGGCTTGTTTGGCCTAGAGAAGTATCCCCATTTGATATTCACCTGATATCTCTTTCTAAAACAGAAAACTATGCTAATAAAATATATGATGAGTTGGTTAAAAGAGGCTTTTCGGTATTGTTTGACGATCGCCAAGACACAACAACTGGAGTAAAGTTTAACGATGCTGACTTAATAGGAATTCCAAAACAAATAATTATTGGAGAAAAAAGAATAAAAAACAACGAGGTAGAAATAAAAGATAGAAAAACTCAAGAAATTAAAATTATTTCAGTTGATTCTTTATACGATTTATTGTAAAATATAAGGACAAAGATGCCACCAACTAATAATAATACTACTTGCATTTTATTTAGTGTTAATGATTGCCGGTTTAATTGATAAACAATGAGCTTTGGCATTAATACTGGGCGTCTTCATTTGTTATTAACGCTGCAATATTATTTATGTCAAAATAATATGATAAACATCAAAGTCAAAGAAATTAAAAATATTTGGCAAAAAGATAAAAGAATTGAAAAAATAAGAAAGAAGTTAACCCCAATGGTAGTTAAAAGTTTGCATTGTTCTGATATTAAATACGATAGTCAAGATTTAGAGCATCAGGTTTTATTTAGAATGACTACTGGTGCAAACATAAAAGAAGCATTTAGTGAGCAGGAGTATATTGTTAAAGAGAGAATGAAGAAGGCTAAAATACCACCAGATAAACTATTTAAGTTTGGGACAATAAGAGAGGAACACGACTGGAAAATGGAATGGGGTATTGGCAAAAAAACACTATATGCAACAAATGGCAAAGAAAAAAAGATAAATCATATTATATAGAAAAATGAAAAAAATAGAAATAGAATACAAATTCAAAGTAGAAAACCCCATTGAGCTTTTTAAAATAATAAATGGGGTAAAACCAAAGATACTTTATATCCAAGACTTTATTTATGGTAAAAATGATGGGTCTAAAATTAGGAAAAGGGTTGTCTTTGATGGTGCAAGGGTTGAGGAAATATACCAGAGAACAACACTAATAGACGGAGAAATTAAAAAGACAATAGAAGAAGATTTAAAAGAATTGCCAGTAGGATATGTTTTAGAAAACTCGTATGACAAAATAAGGTATTACTACAAAAGGCGAAATTACGAAATAATGGTAGACTTTTATACGGTTGGTATCTTTTGTGAGATAGAGGGTAGTGAAAAAGAAATTAAAGAAATCGCCAAAAGTCTTGGGTTCAAACTAAAAGACAATATAAAAGAAAACATAGACACGATATATTGCAAAAGCACCGATACTCCAAAAATGAATTGGGGTTTCGCAACATTGTGAAACAAGCAATCTAAGTTATGAAAACACCAAACAAAACTTGTAAAAACAAATCATTACGAATAAAGCTCTTTGATAAGGTGTGGAAAATGACTAATGAATATGTTAGAAGAAAATATAATATATATTATAGATCAAAAAAAGAAATTAGCTATTAATGAAGATGATTTTAACGAAGAAACCGTCAAAGATTTTGGCTTAAATTTAGATAAGGAAGCTCTCCAATTAGAAAAATCAATTGAAGTAGGGGGTATATATAGTTTAGGCTACAAATATTCCGAAGCGCTAGATTTTAAATATACTAAGGGAATTAAAATTATTTCAGTTGATTCTTTATACGATTTATTGTAAAATATGAATATGTTAGATATAAAATTCATAAAAGAAAACGCTAGCCAAATTAAAAAAACAGCTCAAGATAAAAAGATTAATATTGATATTGATCACCTTTTGTCTGTAAACGAAAACAGAGTTAAACTGATTAGCGAAATACAAAAAATTAAAACCGAACAAAACAAACTATCTAAAGTAAAGCCAGACCCGGAAACATTAGAGAAGCTAAGAAAATTTAAATCTGAAATCGTAACACTTAAAGAAAAACTAGATAGCATTGAAGAAGAATGTCTAGACTTAATGGTAAAGGTTCCCACAATACCATCACCAGATGTTCCTTTCGGCAAAGATGATAGTGAGAATATAGAGATATACAGGTGGGGAGAGCCAACCAAGTTTGACTTTGAACCAAAGAGCCATATTGAGCTAGCAGAAAACCTAGATTTAATTGATTTTACTAGAGGATCTAAAGTTGCAGGATATCGTGGCTATTATGTAAAAAATGAAGCTGTAATGTTGCAAATGGGTCTAATGATGTATGCTCTAGACAAGCTTATTAAAAAAGGATTTACCCCAGTTATACCACCAACACTAGTAAAAGAATTTGTTTTGTTTGGCAGTGGATACTTTTCAAGCAGAAAATATAATCCTAAAGTTGACGAAGTATACAAAATTGAAAACGATGAAGAAAAAAACCCTGACGGAACCATAAGTAAAGAATCTAAGTTTTTAGTCGGCACAGCAGAACCATCAATTTTAGCATATTATTCAGACGAAACACTAGAAGAAAAAGATTTACCAATGAAAATATGTGGTTTTTCTCAGTGCTATAGAAGTGAAATAGGGAGCTATGGCAAAAACACAAAAGGAATTTATCGGGTTCATGAGTTTATGAAAATAGAGCAAGTTGGTATTACGCATGCAAACACTGAAGAAGCTGAAAAGATTCATCAAGAATTAAGAGATGTCGCTAAAGAAATTCATGAAGATTTGGGCATACCATACAGAGAGCTCATTATCTGTACTGGAGACTTAAGTGCAGGAAAATACAAACAATATGATATTGAAGCATGGATACCAAGCATGAATAGTTATGGAGAAACAGGGTCGGCCTCCAACTTTCTTGATTGGCAATCTAGAAGATTAAATGTTAAATACAGGGACAAAGATGCCACTAACTATGTATATATGTTAAATAGTACGGCTATTCCTAGTCCACGAATGCTTATTGCAATAATCGAAAATTATCAACAAAAAGATGGAACGATACTTGTTCCAAAGGTTTTAAGACAATATGTTGGAAAAGAAATTATTAGTTTAAAAAAATAAATAATATAAAAAACAAAATTATTATACCTAAAGAGTATAAAAAAATAATTGAAAAAAACGTAAAAATATACGAAGCAAGTATAGATAAAAATATTAAAACAATAGAAAAAACTTTAAAAAAGTTTGAAGTGAAAAGTGTCCCAATAGAGATATATAAAGAAATATTATCTAATACATCATTAATGGTAATAAATAAGTGGAAGACTGGACGAAAATATACAAGAACAGCATTTACTCAACGAGCCTTTGATAAAAAATATCCTACAAAAAACTTAGAGGTTTCACTAGCCGCTGATGCTATGGTTAATTTATTAGATGATTTATTAGACGAAAAACTAAGCGACAAAGAAAAAGAACAATACGTGCTTGAATTTTTAAGAGTTTTTGCAATATATAGCAAAAACAATATACCGTCTCTAAATAATTGGATGGGAGATTATATAAACAAATTAATTACATTAGCTGTTGCAGAACAAGTATATCAGAGTCAAATATTAAAAGAAAAAAAACTAAAAGAATTAACTCAAAAATCGAAGGAATTGCTAACTTGCCGAGGTGTTGATATAGAAATATTTGTTCAAATTGCTTTATCGACACACAAAACATCTAATAATGTTTTTGATAAAATGCTAAGTATTGCTCGAATCTTTAGAGGAATGAATATCCTCAAAAAAGATATTCATGATATAGAGCACGATATCAAAATCGGAAACAAAACAGCTGTTTTGTTAGTTTTAAATAAGAAAAATATATCTTTTAGAGAATATGCAGACGAATTAACTAAACTACTCTTAGAAGAACAAGAAAAAAACATTCAGTCAATTGCTAAAGAATTGAAAAAGTATAAACTTGAAAAAGTTGCTGAAAATTTTAGACAAATGACAACAGAAGATCAAAGAGAAATAATAAAAAAATCTAAGGAACTATAATTATGCCAGGTTTATACGGCGTAGAAATTGTAAGAATAGCCCTTCTTTTTGTAAACGCAATTGGTTTGTGGTTTGTTGTTTTAATTAACTCTCATAAAACTGATAAAAAGATCTCTAATCTTTTCAGCACCATGGTTATTTTAATGTTCATTTGGGTTAACCTGGCATATTTTTCTAGAATACTAGATATTGAAATTGGAATAAAATTAATTAGAATAGCGTGGTCGGTAACTCCATTATTTTTTACCACAATATTATATTTTATTTTAGAATTCTTAGGTGAAAAGAAAAAAATTTATCAAAAAATAAAATTAGCATTTTTATTAATATCTATTCTTTTTGTCTTCATAACATTATTCACTTCGGCCATAATTGATAAAATTTATTTCATAAATCAAATACTTCAAATTGAATATGGTATTTTGTCGTGGGTATTTTTTGGAACAGTATGTGTCTTAAGCTTCTTAAATATTTTCTTATTATTAAGAAAGCGATTCTCAACGTCAGAGAATAATCAAAAATTTGAGACAAACTGTTTGTTAGTGGGATTTTCTTCTTTCTTTCTTCTAAATGGTATATATAATATTATCCTTCCAGTATTTTATCAAAGATTTAACCTATATTATTTAGGCGATTATTCAACTATCATTCTAATATCTTTCATTGCTTATGCAATACTAAAAGCAAAGCTTTTTAAACTATTTATATCTCTTCCAACACTACTAATGGCAGCGATATTTATAATACTCTTCACGGATTTGATATTCCTTACCCCAGATCCAACATTGAAATTAATTAAATTAATATCCCTTCTGACAATAGCGTATATAAGTTATCTTTTAATGAAAAGTGTGCAAAGACAGACTGAACAAAGAGAAGAAATCGAACAACTGGTCCAAAGACTTGAAAAAGCTAATAAAGATCTCAGGATGGCAGATAAAACAAAATCAGAGTTTATCTCTATTGCTTCTCACCAATTAAGAACGCCACTAACAAGCACAAAAGGATATTTATCTATGATTGCAGATGGAACTTATGGAAAAGTACCTCCAAAGATAAAAGAGAAAATAGATTGTGTTTTTTATAGCAATGAAAGGTTAATTAAGCTTGTTAATGAATTATTAAATGTTTCTAGAATTGAGGCCGGAAAGATAAAATACGAACCAGAAAAGAAAGATCTAGAAAAAATCTTGTATCAAATAATTCAAGACTTCAGAATTGTAGCGAAAGAAAAAGGATTGACAATAAAATTCAAGAAACCAAAAGAAAAACTACCTGAAATGCTTTTAGACGAAGACAAACTAAGACAGGTAATATTGAATATTATAGATAATGGAATAAAGTATACGAATAAAGGAGGAATAACGGTTTCTCTTGAAAAGAAAGACAACAATGCTTGTATAGCCATAGCTGATACCGGAGAGGGAATAAGAAAAGAAGACTTAGAGAAAATGTTCCAAAGCTTTTCCAGAGGTAGCACTGGGGTAATGTTATCTAGAGAAGGAGCTGGATTAGGTCTATACATAGCTAAAAAGTTTATTGAAATGCACGATGGTAAAATATGGGCTGAATCAAAAGGATTGAAAAAAGGAAGTCAATTTTATATACAAATACCAATTAAATAAAAAATATGAAAAAAACAATATTTATAATAGAAGACGAATTAATGTTAGCAGACATGTATAAAGAGAAAATGGAAATGGCTGGTTTTGAAGTTATCCAAGCATTTGATGCTGAAGAAGCTCTAAAGAAAATAGAAGGCACAAACCCTGACATAATACTGTTAGATATATTACTCCCACGACAAAGTGGCATATACTTTTTAGAAAGAATAAGAGAGAAAGAAGAATTTAAAGAAACTCCAGTTATTGCTTTTTCAAACTTTGATGATAGTGAAACAAGAAAAATGGCTTTTGATTTAGGTGCCAAAGACTACCTTATTAAAACTAACTATACTCCTCAAGAGATATTAGATAAAGTAAAAAAATATATAAAATGATTGAGATATACAATACACTCACAAGAAAAAAAGAAAAGTTTATTCCATTAAAAGAAGGCGAAGTTAAGATGTATGCCTGTGGGGTAACTCCATACGACGAAATGCATATTGGCCATGCCCGTCAAGCCGTAGTGTATGACTTAATAAGAAGATATTTTGAATATTCGGGCTACAGTGTTAAATATATTAGAAACTTTACTGATATAGACGATAAGATAATTAAGAAAGCAAACAATCAAGGCAAAGAAAGTAAAGAGATAAGCGAATACTATATCCAACAAAGCTATATCGATTTAGAAAAACTAAAAGTTAAAAAAGCTACCCATGAGTCAAAAGTATCTGAGTGTATAGAAGAAATCATTCAATACATTCAGGTTCTAATTGATAAAGATTTCGCTTATGTTGCAAATGGAGAAGTGATCTTTAGTATTGATAAATTTAGCGAATATGGGAAATTATCAAATAGAAAAAGAGAAGATTTAATAAACACTGAAGAGTCACGAAACAAAAAAAATCAAAACGATTTTGTGCTATGGAAGCCAAGCAAACCAGGAGAACCATCTTGGAACTCTCCATGGTCCAGTGGTAGGCCTGGTTGGCACATAGAATGTTCAGTTATGGCTAATAAATACTTGGGAGAGCAAATAGATATTCATGGCGGTGGCCTTGATTTAATATTCCCACATCACGAGAACGAAATAGCTCAGAGCGAAGCTTATTCAGGCAAACAATTCGCAAAATACTGGGTACACAACGGCTTAATAATGATTGATGGAGCAAAAATGAGTAAAAGCCTAGGAAACTTTTTAACCGTTAAAGATGCGCTAAACAAATATCTTCCCGAAGAAATACGCTATGTAATCCTCATTCACAAATATGACTCTGATATAGATTTCTCAGAAGAACTATTCTTAAATGCCAGAAAAAGAATGGCATATTTCTACACCACAATAGACAAACTAAATAACTTAAAAGAGGGAAGTAACGAACCAGCAACTTCATTTCACCTAAAAGAAAAGTTTGTAGAGTATATGAACGATAACTTTAATACATCAAAAGTAATTGCCGAAATTGGTGAAATATTCAAAGAATTGAATAAAATGATAGCCTCGGGTAGTTATTCTCAATCAACAATTGATGATTTTTTAAAAGAATTCAGAGAAGTATCGTCAATCTTAGACTTATTCAACGAAGATCCAAAACAATATTTAAAAAATTTAAAAGAAAAAGTATTAGACATAGATGAGAGCTATTTAAACCAGAAAATAGAAGAATATAAGAGAGCTAAAGAAAATAAAGATTACTCAAAAGTAGACGAAATAAGACAAGAACTGAAAGACAAGAAAGTGTCTATACAAGATAACCCAGACTCAATAACTTGGGAAATGATATTCTAAAAAAGAATGGGAAAACAAAAACGAAGTCATTTCTTCGTTTTTGTTTTTGCCTCTTTCAAAAAAACCAAAATTGAGTATAATCAAATATTATGAAAAGAATTGCAATTAAGCAAACATTAAAGCAAATAGGGGAGAGTGTGCTAATTAAAGGATGGGTTCACAACATTAGGTCTCATGGTAAGATAGTTTTTATAGATTTAAGAGACGAATCGGGCATTATTCAAGTTATTTTTAAATCTGATGATATAAAAGAAATACGTCCAGAATGGGTTGTTGCCATAACAGGAATAATCAACCAAAGACCTCAAAACATGATTAACCCCGATATTGAAACCGGAACAATTGAAATGAAAGCTGAAAGTATAGAGGTGTTATCAAAAGCAAAAACAATCCCTTTTGAGATAGATTCTCCAGGCAAAGACATTAACGAAGAATTAAGACTAAAATACAGATACATTGACCTTAGAAGGAAAAGACTACAAAAAAATATCAGAAAGAGGTTTGAAGCTCTACAATTTTTTAGAAATTATCTTGGTGAACAGAAATTTATTGAAATAGAAACTCCAATACTGAGTAAATCAACACCAGAAGGAGCAAGAGATTTTCTAGTTCCATACAGATACTCACTAGGTGAATTTTATGCGCTACCCCAGAGTCCTCAACAATACAAGCAATTACTTATGGTTTCTGGTTTTGAAAAATACTTCCAAATAGCAAGGTGTTTTAGAGACGAAGATTCTCGAGCTAACCGTCAAGCAGAATTTACTCAAATAGATATGGAAATGTCTTTTATGGACCAAGAAGAAATAATGGAAATCGTTGAAAAAATGGTAATTGAAATGATTACAAAAATATTTCCTGATAAAAAAATAGCCCAAAAGCCTTTTCCGATAATAACTTATAATGAAGCAATGGAGCAATATCAAACAGATAAACCCGATATTAGAAAAGATAAAGACGATTTAGCATTTTTATGGGTGATTGATTTTCCAATGTTTGAATGGTCAGAAAAAGACAAAAAATGGGAAGCAATGCATAATCCGTTTTCTAGAACAGTAGAAACTGACCCAAAAAAAATAAAAGAAGATCCAAAACAAGTAAAAGCATTTCAATATGATTTAGTATTGAATGGAGAAGAAGTTGGTGGAGGAGGATTGCGTTCGTATAACAAAGAATTATTAGAATTGGTATTTGAAATTCTAGGTCATAAAAAAGAAGAAGTCCAGTCTAATTTCGGCCACCTACTCAATGCGTTTGATTATGGAGTTCCACCTCATGGTGGACTAGCTTTAGGATTTGATAGATTTATATCAATTCTTCTCAATGAAGATAATATCCGTGAAGTGATTGCATTTCCAAAAGGAGGTGACGCAAGAGACTTAATGATAAACGCACCATCAAAAATAAAAAATCAGCAATTAAAAGAATTAAATATAAAAATTATCAAAGATGAAGAATAAAAAAACCGTTATCAGAATATTTTTAATTGCTTTTATTATTACTGCAATATGGGTAGCCAATTATATAATAAAAGCAACTAATGAATTAGCCTCTATAGTTGAACCAAACCCAAATAACCCATATATTGAATATTATAAATCTTTTGTACCACTAAGAGACTGGACTATTAGCTCTCCCGATATTACTGCAAAAGGAGTTTTAGTCACACTAACCGATTTAGAAAATGACAAATTCCTTTTTGAAAAAGACCCTGGCAAACAACTTCATATAGCAAGTATTACCAAACTAATGACAGCTCTAATTGTTTTAGAAGAATATAATTTGAATGAAGAAATCATTATAAGCGAAGAAGCTTTCTTACAAGATAACTTCGGTTTTTATCCTGGTGAAACATACAAAGTAAAAGATCTTTTGTATTCAGCTCTAATAGGCTCTAGCAATACTGCCGCTTATGCCTTAGCTGAAAAAAGAAATCTCTACAACTACGATAAAACTGCCGAACCATTTGTTTTAAAAATGAATCAAAAAGCTAAGGAGTTGGGTATGAATAAAACATATTTCTCAAATCCAACTGGACTAGATTCTAATCAATCTAATTATTCTACAACCAAAGACTTGCTTATCCTTACCAAAAATTTAATAAATTATCCTATAATCTGGGAAATACTATCCACTAAAGAATTTACTTTAAAAACATCTGATGGGGCGTTTAAAAAAGAAATAACAAACACCAACGAATTATTATTTGGAGAAAACAATAATATAATTGGTGGTAAAACCGGATATACGGTTAAAGCGGGTAAGTGTTTATTATTGGTATTTGAAAAAGATAATTATTATTTAATAACAATTATACTTGGATCTAGTGATCATTTTGGTGAAACTAAAACACTAATCAACTGGATAAACCAAGCATATAATTGGCAAACATGGATATAAATTCTATTGATATTATTAAAGTATTGTTTTTAGGATCTTTAGGGTTTTTAGTTGCCTTTTTGATAACCCCTTGTTTAACTAATTTCTTATACAAAAATAAGCTTTGGAAAAAGAAAGTAAGAGATATTTCGATAGACGGAAAAGATATTCCCTTTTTTAAAAAATATCATTCAGAAAGAGAGGTAAATGTGCCCAGAATGGGTGGTATATTAATTTGGGTAACAACTCTTATTTTGGCCTTTTCACTATATTTCTTATCATCAATAACTGATATCGCATGGATAGACAAGCTCAACTTTCTGAGTAGAGAACAAACATGGTTACCATTATTTGCCCTAGTATTTGCATCAATAATCGGATTATTTGATGATTTACTTCAAGTTGCACCAGAACCAAAAAACAAACTGTTAAAATCTTTTTGGAATAAAACTAACAAATATATCGGAGGAGGTTTTAGTCTAAAATACCGATTAGCACTTATGGGGTTGTTGGGTCTTATAGGAGGACTTTGGTTTTATTACAAATTAGGCATCACCACGATATATATTCCAGGAATGGGTGATGTTTTCATTGGCTTTCTGTACATTCCCTTATTCGTCTTAGTTATGGTTGCAACCTATAGTGGGGGAGTAATAGATGGTCTAGATGGTTTGGCTGGAGGTACATTTGCTTCAATATTTGGAGCCTATGCTACAATAGCTTTAGTACAACAACAATTTGATTTAGCAGCTTTTTCAGCAATAATCGTGGGAACAATATTAGCATTTTTATGGTACAACATACCCCCAGCCAGATTCTATATGGGAGAAACAGGAATAATAGGTTTATGCGCGACACTAACCACAATTGCATTCTTAACAGACGCTGTTGCGGTATTGCCAATTATCGCATTTTTATTAGTTCTTTCTTCAGGTTCAGTTATCATCCAACTATTTTCTAAAAAATATTTTAAAAAGAAAGTTTTCTTAGCTGCCCCAATACATCACCATTTTGAAGCATTGGAATGGCCACCATATAAAATAACTATGAGGTTTTGGATAATAGGCGTAATATTTGCTATTATTGGTGTAGTATTAACATTAATAAAATGAATGAATCAATTTTGTTAGCTAAAATATTAGGCATAATTTTAACAATCATTCCAGCACTATACTGGTTTGATAAAACAGAGTTTCTAAAAAATATAAACCTTGAAAAGATAAAAGAACATACTTTTCCATTGGGACTATTAAGTATTGTTATTGGTGCAATAATAGTCGCCATACATAATATCTGGGAATTAAATTGGACGCTCGTTATCACCATTTTTGCTTGGGCTTCAATAATCAAAGGAATGGTATATATTACTAAACCAAGAATAGCTATAATTTTCTTGTCCAAAATGATGAATATGAAGATCTATATGATATTAATATTCATTATAGGTCTTTTCTTATTAAGGAAAGGATTTATTGCTTAAAAAATGAAGATTGAATATTTGAAAAACAAAAGGATATTAATCTTAGGTTTTGGAAAAGAAGGCCAAGATACTTTTAATTTTTTAAAAAAACACTGCAAAAATATCACAATTGCAGATAAAAAAATCAAAAATAACTATTTAGAAAAAATAAAGAGCTGCGATGTGATTATAAAATCACCAGGAATATCACAAAATTTAATAAAACCACTAATTAAGAAAAATCAAATAATTACATCACAAACAGATATATTTCTAAATAATTGCAATGGCATTGTAATTGGTATTACTGGAACTAAAGGTAAAAGCACTACTGCTTCGTTAATTTCTAAAATACTATCATACAAGAAGATAAAAAATTCACTAATAGGAAATATTGGAAATCCTGCATTGAAAAATATCAAAAAAGATAAAAACCATGTATATGTATACGAAATGTCTAGTTTTCAATTACAAAATATAACTAAAAGCCCCCACATCGCAGTATTGCTAAACCTTTACCGAGATCACCTAGATCAACACAAAAACATTAAAGAGTATTATAATTCTAAAGCCAACATTGTAAAATTTCAAACATCTAAAGACTTTTTAATATTTAATAGCGATGATAAAAATATTATTAATATAATTAAGAATTCAAAAGCAAAAAAAATACCATTTGATCCTAAAAAACAAAATCTCAAAATTCCCGACAATATAAATGTTTATCACGATTTAATAATAAAATTAGCTAAACTGTTTAAGATAAGAAGAGAAGATGTGGAGATTGTTGCTAACAAATTTAAAACACTACCATATAGAATGGAATATGTGGGTAAATATAAAGGAGTAATATTTTACGATAATTCAGCAGCTACAATACCCGAAGCAACAATATCATCAATAGATAAATTAGGGGACTCACTCAAAACATTAATTGCAGGAGGGTTAAACAAAGGATTTAATTTAAAAGAATTATCAAAAAAAATATCACTAAGCAATATTGAGAACTTAATATTATTTCCCGATACCGGAATAAAAATAGCTAAACTTGTTAAAAACAAAAATATTTATCATGTTAAAAATATGAAAGACGCTGTAGAAATAGCTATTAAAAAAACTCCCAAAAATTCAATTTGCCTATTAGCTCCCGGAGCTTCTAGTTTGAATATGTTTAAAGATTACAAAGAAAGAGGAGATTTGTTTAAAAAATATGCGAAACAAATACGCTAAAACAATAATTACATTGATTGGTAGTATTATAATAATCGGCATTATTATATTGGCGAGTGTTTCTACTATATATTCTCAGCAAAAACTAGGGACTCCATATTATTTTCTCACTCGGCAAGTAATATACCTTCTAATTGGAATATTTGGAGCATATATTATATATAAAATAGACTTAGAAAAGATTAAAAAATATTCTTTGTTTTTGGTTTTAGCCAACATTGCACTATTAGCGGCCGTATTTATTCCTGGAATAGGATGGGGTTCTGGCGGAGCAAAAAGATGGATAATATTAGGGCCACTACAGCTACAACCAACCGAATTATTAAAATTAACATTTATTATCTTTGCTGCAACTTGGCTTACTAAAGCTGTAGAATCATTGAGAAGCAAAAAAATAACTATTACTAATTTTCGCCATTTAGCAATGTGTTGTATCGTTTTTGTAGTAATTACAGTGATATTAAAAAAACAACCAGATATTAGTAGTTTTGCAGTTTTATTCTCTATTTTCTCTATCATGCTATTTGTATCTGGAATTCAATTAAGATATTTTCTAGGTATAGCGACACTAGGATTAACAATATTAATTTCAATCATACTTACAATGCCTCACACGATTAAAAGAATAGAAACATTTTTAAACCCTACCGATGATATTTTGGGAGCAGGATACCAAATACATCAGGCAGCTATAGCTATTGGCTCGGGTGGATTATTTGGTTTAGGTCTGGGAATGGGCAAACAAAAAATGGGGTTTTTACCAGAAACATTGTCCGACACAATATTTGCTACATTTGCCGAAGAAACCGGTTTTGTTGGGTGCATTGTATTAATATTGCTATTTATCGCTTTTACTTGGACTGGATTTAATATTGCTAAAAATACGAAGGATAAATTTTCTTCTATGGCCGCTGTAGGAATTGTGAGTTGGATATCAATACAAGCATTTATTAATATAAGTGCTATGTTGGGTATAATACCACTAACTGGAATTGCACTGCCATTTATTAGTTATGGAGGATCACATTTAATTACCGAATTGTTTGCAATAGGATTATTACTTAATATTGCTAAAAAATCATGAAAATATTATTTGCCGGAGGAGGAACGGGCGGACACATATTTCCAATTATTGCTATTGCCCGTGAACTAAAAAAAATAAACCCGCAAACCAAATTATACTTTGTTGGTCCGGTTAATGAAACATATTATAATTTACTACAAAAAGAAGAAATAATTATTAAAAAAATATATAGTGGCAAGATTAGAAGATATAAAGAACCAAAAGCTATAATCGAAAATATTATTGACGCTACAATTAAAATACCACTGGGAATAATTCAATCATTTATCTATATGTTCTTTTTGTGTCCCGACGTAGTGTTTAGTAAGGGTGGATATGGATCAGTACCAACGACAATAGCAGCTAAATTACTTAACATACCAATATTTTTACACGAATCGGACATTACTCCGGGAAAAGCAAATAAATTTATATCTAAATTTGCTCTTGAAATATTTACTTCATTTCCTAATACAGAGTTTTTCACCAAAGAAAAAATGATATTAGTTGGAAACCCTATTAGAATCAACGAAAATATAAATTTAACAAATGAAGAAATCAAAAAAGAATTAAATATCAAAACAAACAAACCAATAATATTTGTTATGGGAGGATCTCAAGGAAGTGAAAGAATAAACAATTTAATTTTACAAATACTGCCACAACTGCTAAAATTATTTGAGGTAATACATCAGTGCGGAGCAAACAATTATAATAACATATCAATAGAATCTGAATTTTTAATATCCAACGACCTAAAAGAATCTTACCATCTAACACCATTTTTAAACGAAAGAAATCTAAACAATGCAATTAATATATCAAATATTATTATTAGCCGAGCTGGGGCAGGAAGTATTTTTGAAATTGCTAATGCGGGGAAAGCAAGTATATTAATACCATTACCAGAGTCTGCACAAAACCACCAAATAAAAAATGCTTACGCTTATGCCGATTTTGGAGCTAGTCTAGTTATTACCGAAGAAAATCTAACACCAAACTTTTTTCTTCATAAAATATTAGGTATTATTAAAAGCCCAGCAATACAAAAAAATATGGAAAATAAAGCAAAAAGATTTTCCAAACCAAAATCAGCTAAAATTATAGCATCATATATCTTTGAATTTTTGAATCAATAAAAATATGGAAAAAAATATTAGAACTAGATACGCACCATCTCCAACGGGATTACTTCATATCGGTAATGCTCGTTCGGCTCTCTTTAGCTATATCTTCGCTAAGAAAAACGATGGCTCTTTTGTTTTAAGAATAGAAGATACCGATAAAGAAAGATCTAAAAAAGAATACGAAAATATTATTTTAGAAGACCTAAAATGGCTTGGAATTAATTGGGACGAAGGACCATACCGACAAAGCGAAAGGGAAGACTTGTATAAAAAATATATTGAAAGGCTTTTAACAGAAAACAAAGCATATTATTGCTATTGTAGTCCTGACGAGCTAGAAGCACAAAGACAAGACCAAATGAGTAGAGGAATAGCACCTAAGTATAATAGGACTTGCAGTAATAAGCCACTAGATAAAAGCAAACCCTATGTAATTAGATTAAGGGTTATGGATAATAAAAAGATCAAATTTAACGATATAATTCGTGGTAATATTGAAGTTAATTCGGACACAATAGGGGATATTGTAATAGCTAAAAACGAAACAACCCCTTTGTATAATTTAGCAGTAGTTATTGATGACTACGAAATGAGTATCACCCATGTTATTAGAGGAGAAGATCATATACCAAATACACCAAAACAAATATTAATAGCCGAAGCTCTTGGAATAGAACACCCTAAATATGCACACTTGCCACTAGTGTTGGGAACTGACAAAAGTAAGCTTAGCAAAAGACATGGAGCAGTATCAGTTACGGAGTATAAGAATATGGGATATTTACCAGAAGCAATGGTAAACTTTATGGCTTACCTTGGATGGAATCCTGGAACTGAACGAGAAATATATGAGATGGAAGATCTAATAAAAGATTTTTCTATTGAAAAAATACAAAAATCAGGCGCAGTTTTTAATATTCAAAAACTAGATCATATCAATGCATACTATATTAGAAAAAAAGACATTGCTGAACTAACAAAACTATGCCTCCCATACTTAAAAAATATAAAAATTAAAGAAGATAAATACTACTTAGAATCTGGAGAAGAAATAACTATTGAATATATCCAAAAATCAATTGCCATATACCAAGAAAGAATGAAAAGACTATCTGAAATAAACGAACTTAGTGATCATATGTTTAAAGAAATAAATTACGATAAAGAGCTATTAAGATGGAAAGATATGACCGATGAAGAATTGAGTCAATCTCTTGACATAATAATAAATACATTACATAAAATAGATAATTGGAATTTAGAAAACTTAGAAAAAGAAATTATAAGTGAGGCAGAAAAAACAGGGAACAGGGGAGGCATATTGTGGCCAATGAGAGTAGCGCTATCTGGTAAAAAGGCTTCAGCGGGACCTTTAGAAATAGCTAATATCTTAGGTAAAGAAAAAACAATAAAACTTATTGAAAACGCCAAAAAGAAAATATGAAGAGGATACTTATCATCATCCTCATCGCTGTAATAATACTAGGGTACTATCATCTAAATCCTGACGAGGTAAATAACTATATCAATATAAGCATAGAGAAGCTCAAAACCGCACTCAAAGGGGATATGCATAGGGTATTTGAAAAAATAAAGGAAGTATGGTATACTTCGCATAATGATACTTTACCGAAGTTTGAGATATGACAAAAAGCAACAAGCCATTAAAAGACCATATTAGGCCCTTTTTAGAGTATTTGGATATTGAGAGAGGTCTAAGTGTTAAGACACAAGAAACATACTTGCGACTGTTGTCTAGTTTTGAAAAATGGTTAAAGAAAAATAATTTAGAAAACATACTTCCCCACGAATTAACTGATAAAAATATTTGGGACTACCGAGTATACCTCTCTCAAAGAATAAATCCTGCTACTAATCAACCACTTAAAAAGACTAGCCAGAATTATCACCTAATAGCCCTCAGATCGTTTCTAATGTTTCTAATGGATAAAGACATCCAATCATACCCGCCAGAAAAGATAAAACTTACTAAAATTAATCTTAGCGATAGACCAATAAAATTCCTTAATTTAGAGCAAATAAAAAAACTCTTAGACTCTCCTAATACATCTACAATACAAGGACTAAGAGACCGTGCCATACTAGAAACATTCTTTTCTACTGGTTTACGGATATCTGAGCTAACTTCGCTTAATGTAGAACAGATTAAAATAACTAATACTCAAGATGACTTAGAGCTTGTCATAGTTGGCAAAGGAAATCGCCCCAGACCCGTTTATTTATCCCCTAGAGCTCTCAAATCACTTTCAGAGTATTTGAGTACCCGTAAAGATAAAGAAAAAGCCCTTTTTATCAATTACAAAGGACCAAAAGATGCCGATAAAAGACTAACTCCTAGATCGGTTGAGAATATCGTTAAAAAGTATTCTAAAATAGCGGGACTCCCCTCTTTTACTGTGCCTCACAGTATTAGGCATAGTTTCGCAACTAACCTGCTATCTCAAGGAGTAGATTTAAGAGAAATACAAGAGTTTTTGGGCCACAAAAGCATCGGAACTACTCAAATATATGCTTCGGTTACTAATAAAAGATTAAAAGATATTCATCGCAAGTTTCACAACAAAAGCCTGGAGTAAATAAGGCGCTTGGATTAAGGCGCTTGGCGCCTTAATCTGATATTAGTCCCGAAGGCAGCGGACCGAAAAACCGTTGCGCCCAGTGTAAGTGTCGCGGTTCACTCCAGAATTATCTGAGCTCAGGCCGCGCCTATAACTAGATGCACCATCATACGACCACCAGAACCCGAATGTGTCAACATAGCGGATACGCCCATTATTACTGCGATCACCGGACAATAAACCGTTCCAGCCAGATGAGCCACCACTTTTAAGCGCAGTTCCAGCAGGTTCACAGTCCCAAGCATTAACTCTACTCGCATCACATGTCCCTGTTGCGAAATAACTTTCTAGGGTGTGCCATTCTTCATCGGTTGGCAAGTGCCAGCCTTGCGGGACAAACATTCATAGCTGCAGACCATTGGTAGAGCAAACCATATCCTTCTTGGGGAATACAATCCACTCCTAGAGTACAGTCATCTGGTAATTGAGGTAATCCACACCAACCTTTATCAATGCCATTTTCCCACACCACTTCTGTACAACCATTATCGTGATTAAGGTTCTCCGCCATCCACAACTGATCCCCGATTAATACAGTCTTGTAAGCATTACCATCTCTGGGATCAGTGAAAGACCAATTACCTATTTGTATAGCTCTGGTTTCAGCTTTAGATGCATGTATGGCTGGATCAGAACCATAAGTGAAGATACGGTATCCTGAACCATTGGTTAGTGTTCCTCCACTAGGGTCTATGGGTATAGCTGATAGATGTCCACCTGTAAGTAGTGGCTCTAGGTTAACTAAACCCTCACATGTTGATGTGACTGCACATATTTCTGTTGGTGTTGGTGGTATGTTTAGTCCAGACAAGTCACCATGATTAGATACCATATATGAGAGTATGGCTTGGTTTAATGAATTAATATGTCCTTGTCTGGTGGCATCTCTGGCTTGGGCAAACTGTTGACCAGGATTTATTGCAATAATGATAGAGACCGCTAGTATAGCTATGATACCTATTACTATTAATAACTCTATTAATGTGAAACCACTTTTGTTGTTTTTCATATATTTATTTTAATTTATTTAATCTTGATATATTAGTTTACTGTATTAGGGTTGGTTTTGTTAATAAGTTTTTTATCAAAATATAATTGTTGTAGCTTGTCATAAACCATAGCATACATAAGATAGACCATCGGAATAGCAAATAATACACCGACTACTAATAGCAAGAAACCTAAAATTACTAATGCTGGGACAACAATCAAATTAAGAACAAAAAGTTTAAGGGTGTTGCCTTTAGTAATCTGATAACTTTCTTTAATTGCCTCTATCGCTCCCATATTCTTATCCACTATTAAATATGGAATAAACTGCAACCTAATTAAAACAAATAATCCTGGAACAATTAATAACAAAAACCCAATAGTTATTAGTATAAAATAGATGACATTTGCTACCATAATACGAACAACATATTTTGTCTTGCCTAAAAAGTCATTAAAAGAAACTGATTCCCCTCTAGACGCTTTAAGAGATATTGTTACTATCCCTGGAGATATTATTGCGCTAATTAAAAAACTTAAGAGAAAAGAAATTAGTATGATTATTGTATATCCAAAGAGATTAGTGTCTTTAATAGATTCTGAATAAATATTTAATGGCAATGTTACAAACAAAGATACGAAGATGATAAATAAAGTAAAGCCTACAAAAAATAATAACTTTTGTTTTACTTTTGAAAAAGAAGACCAAAATATTTCCCGCAAATTAAATGTTTTTTTCATTTTTGTAATTAAAATTAATTTTTAATAGACTTCTATTCTTTATTGTAAAATACAACT
>Ga0255342_1001243_pt1 | contig 37613 bp, 35 predicted proteins | sample wastewater_treat_3_FD_192416 | JGI IMG/M metagenome (GOLD analysis project Ga0255342, IMG submission 192416) | Wastewater microbial communities from Lulu Island WWTP, Vancouver, Canada - plant14 | ecosystem: Engineered > WWTP > Wastewater > Unclassified | place: Canada: Vancouver, British...
TGTTGAACTCGAAAGGGTTCCCAGGGTTCGAATCCCTGCCTCTCCGCCTTCGGTTCGCTGAAGCGAACCTTCGGCGAGACACAGTCCGCCAAGGTTTGCGAAAGTGACATTTGTAAAGTACGCGCATATAAAAACATGCATTACGTATATGACCTCAAATGTAGGAACGGATATTATGTGGGTTGTACAGATAATATAAATGAAAGGGTGTTGCGACATCAAAGAGGACATGTCCCTGCAAATGCAAACCGTTTGCCAATAGAGCTGAAGTTTTATTTTGCCATTCAGAATAAGCATACAGCTTTTGAATTTGAGAAATATCTCAAGACGGGATCTGGTCGAGCTTTCATTAACAAACATCTCAATTGATTTTTGCGACGGCAAAAATTTAGTCGAGGCCCCTAACCTAAAAACTTTAATTTTGAAAATTTGCGGTACCTACTGGACGAAGTTCGAACTTTTTTGCGGAAAATCCCGAAAATTAATTTGGACTCGGCGGGGCAAACTATTTTTCTGGGGGAATGGAATTGCCCCGCCTCGGCTTTCTTCCCGCCCGCAGGAGTGGTCTGGGGAGGAATGCGGGCGGGATTTTAAACCTTTCCTTTTTCGCTTCCGAATTTCGTATTTTGCAAGGTAAAATGCGCCACCAAAAGAGATGTTACCCTTGACCCACCCAACCCATTCGCGGGCAACACTAAGGAACTCCCTAAGATTTTTCTTTGACTAAATACTAAAAAATTCATATACTAACTATTGATAAGTGATATTTTTAATACTATACAACTATAATAGTAAAACTATACGAATATGTCAAAGGAAAAATCCACAATCGGAGACAATATAAAGAAATACCGAAACAAGCTCGGCATTTCGCAGGATCAGCTTTCAAAGAAAGCGGATTTGGCTTTTCATACGATTGCTAAAATTGAGGCGGGGTCAACCCCTAACCCGACAATTGATACTGTCAAAAAAATTGCGGACGCTCTCGGCGTTTCGCTCGATGACTTAATGAAATAAAAATATGGCATTATTCAAAATCAACAATTCAGCAGTTAAAAAATTAGTCGCTCGCGACCTTGATTTGGAGCGCAATCTTCAAGAGCTTTTTGAAGCAAATTTAGAAGAAATTTTGAATATTGTTTTTCTTGCTCATGAATACTCAACAAGTTTTGGTGGACGAATTGATACTCTTGGCATAGATAAAAACGGCTCACCTTGCATTATTGAATATAAGAAAAACCAAAATGACAATGTTATCAATCAAGGATTATCATATTTACGCTGGCTTCTTGACCATAAAGCCGATTTTGAAATTCTATGTCAAAACAAAAAAGTAGATATTGAAATTGATTGGGACTCTCCTCGTGTTATCTGTATTGCCGAGAGTTACAATAAATTTGATCTTGATACAGCAGACATTTTACCAATAAATGTTGAGCTTTTGCGTTATCGTATTTATGATGAAAATATTTTGTATGTTGAGCCAGAAAACTATCAAAAAGTTAGAATTTCAACATCAGGAATAGTTAAAAAAGCAAAACAAGGAAAAGAGAAAATCGAGCGGCTACAAAAAATTTACTCCATTGATGACCATTTGGCCGGTTTTAACAAACAAGCAGTAAATTTATTTCAAGCCCTGAGAGAAAAAATCTTGTCTTTGGATGAAAATATAATTGAGGAAGCAAAGGCAAAGTATATTGCTTATAAAACATCAACAAATTTTACTGATGTTCACCTTCAACAATCGGGAGTAAAAATATATCTTAATGTGAAAAGTGGCGAATTGAATGACCCACGCTCAATGGCACGAGATCTGACGAAACCAAAACCCATTGGCCATTGGGGTAACGGAGATTACGAGGTCAAACTTGAAAATGAAGACGATCTAGATTCTGTTTTTGCACTTATTAAACAAAGTTATGATTTAAATAAATAGAATTATGAATAATACGATCAAGCAATATTTGGACAAGCAAAAGATCAAGGTTGTTGAAACCTATGATTTTGAGAATAAAAAAGTAAAGTATTCTGAAAAGATCAAAGGTTGGAAGATTGATAAATTTAGAGGCGATGAAGAAATCGTCAGAGCTTTTGTTCTTGCCAAACTTGTAAATGAATTGGGCTATAAACCTGAAAATATTGAGCTTGAAAAGCAATACGATATTGGAAGACCAAAAGTAAACAAACCAAGAATTGATATTATTGTCAGAGATGATAAAGGCGATGCTTTTCTTTATGTTGAATTAAAAAGTCCACAAGATTACGAAAAGGACAAAGACGAGGTAATTGAAAAGCAACTTTTCAACCTTGCCTCACAGGAGAAAGGACAAGGCAACAATGTAAAATATCTTGTTCTATATACTTTTGAACAAAACGAAAGCGAAATCAAAGACAAATGTATTTTGATTGATTATGAAAAATTTACTTCTTTTGATTCATGGAAAGAAGTCAGAGATTTTGCCGATGAATTACCTGAAAGATACGGAAAAGCACAAAAAGAGCCATACATTAAAAATGGTAAAAAAGATTTAGAAACAAGTTTTACTCACGAGCAATTAGACGGCCTTAGAAAAAATTTACACAATGTTCTTTGGGGTGGCGGAGGAACTGATGACAATGATGTTTTTTCTTCTTTGGTAAATATCATTCTTGCCAAAATACAAGATGAATCAGAAAAGAAAAAAGGTGAAAAATATGACTTTCAGATTTTCTCATTCAAAGACGGAGAAAGTTTTGAATCTAACGAACAACTTTTTGAAAGAATAAACGAGCTTTACAGAAGAGCCTTAAAACAAAGATTGAATATTGTTGATGAAGCAAAACTTAGAAAATCTTTTGTTATAGACGAAAATAAGTTTTCACTTAACAAGTTAAAATATACAGTCGCAGAACTTGAAAGATTTAGTTTTGTAGACGGAAAAAATAGTTTTAACGGAAAAGATATTTTAGGAGACTTTTTTGAAGGAATTATCAGAGAAGGATTTAAGCAAACCAAAGGACAATTTTTTACTCATATCAATGTAGTAAAATTTCTGCTTTGGGGCTTACAACTTGATAAATTGGCTATTGATAGAGTAAACAACGATTTGGAAATTCCATATTTGATTGACCCAAGTGCAGGTAGCGGAACTTTCCTTATTGAGTACATGAAATTTATCACTGAAAATGTAAAAAGAAGATTTAAAGTTAAATTACACGAAACAAGAGATGTAGAAGATAAATTTCATCAATGGTTTATGCCAGACCATAGAGAAAATAAATGGGCTTCAAATTTTATTTATGGCGTAGAAATCAATTTCAATCTAGGAACTGCGACAAAAGTAAATATGATTTTGCATGGAGATGGCTCAACTAATATTTTTGTCAAAGACGGACTTTTGCCTTTCAAATTTTACGACAAAGAAACTGCTCCAAACTTCCTAAAACAATACGAACAAGACAAAGTTTATTTTGACAAAGAGGTAAACGGACAATTTGATTGTATTATTACTAATCCGCCGTTTAGTGTTGATTTAGATAATGACACAAAAAAGAATGTCAAAAATGAATTTATTTTTGGCGACAAAAAGAACTCTGAAAACTTGTTTGTAGAAAGGTGGTATCAACTTCTTAAACCAAATGGGCGTTTTGGTGTAGTTTTGCCTGAAAGTGTTTTTGACACAACAGAAAACAAATATATCAGACTTTTCATTTACAAATATTTCAAAGTCAAAGCGGTTGTTTCTTTGCCACAGCTTACTTTTGAACCATTTACCAGTACAAAAACAAGTTTGCTTTTTGCTCAAAAGAAAACCAAATCAGAAATTGAAGAATGGAATAAACTTTGGAGTAAATATTCAAACGAGTGGAACAATCTTAAAACCAGATGTGAAAACTTATCCGCAGTTTATCTTGACGAAAAAGACCGCAAAAAATTGCCTTCAATCAAAGACTTAACCGAAAAAGAAGAAAAAGAAATATTAGCAAAAATGCTCAAAGATTATATTGAAAAAGACGATCAAAAACTTTCATCTAAGGAACTTGTAGAAAAATACAAAGATGAACTAAAAGAGCTTTGTAAATATGACAATGACACAAAAGAAGTTTTTGGGTTTGTAAATACTTGGTGGGTCTTTGGTGAAGTTGCCAAAGAACTAAACTATAAAATATTTATGGCAGAAGTGGAAAACATCGGCTACAAGAGAACGAAAAGAGGCGAAAAACCAATGCCGAATGAACTTTATCGTGTGAACGAAAAAGGCGAAGTCTTGGTTGATGATGGTGTGAAAGAAACAGCTTTAGATCATTTAAGAGATGTATTATGGGATTAAAAACTTTTACAATAAATTTTTCCGAATTAGCTATTGATCCAAAAGTAGGATTAAAGGATTATTCTTGTTTGTATAAAAACGGCATCCGTTTGAAAAGTTTTTTGTTGGACCAAAATGTTCAAACTGGTATTAAATCAGGAAGAACACCATCAAGATTTAATGAGGATTATTGGAATGGTGAAAATGAGTTTCTAACAATGTCAGATGTAGATACTCTTACATTTTCAATCAATTCAGAGTGCGTTGATAAAATTACAGATTATGCGATTGAAGAAGAGAAAACTCTTTATCAAGCAAAACAAAACTCTTTAGTCGTTTCAAATGCAATGACTGTTGGTTTATCTTTTCTTTTAGATAGATCAGTTTTTATAAATCAAAATGTATTTGAAGTTAATTTAGATGAAACGAAAATTAATAAGAAATTTGTTTTATGGTATTTGAATTTAATTGTCAGACCACTATTTCAAACAACATATACATCAAAATATTTATCTAAAGATGAACTTGGAAGAATTAAAATACCTTCAATTCCAAAATCAAAACAAGATCAAATTGTTGCTCAAATAGAACCGATTGAAGAGAAAATCAAGGAGCTAAAAGCACAAATCACACCACCACAAGAAGTTATCAATAAAGTTTTTGCCAGAGAATTTGGGTTTGATGAAAACCTGTTTAATGAATTTGGCAAAGGAATGACCGCAGGAACACAAATTGCACATAACAGAACTTTAAGAGTTTTTGAAACTTATTTTGAAGAGTTATCAAGAAGTGGAATAGTCAGATTTTCAACAAGATTTCACAACCCCCCAACCAAGAAGTTAATGAATTTTTTAGATAGTATTGAAACTTTGCAAGTGAAAGATATTTTATTAAAGCCTGTTCATCGTGGAGCAAGTCCAAAATATAATCCTGATGGCGAAATTCCTATTGTAAAAACTGGACACTTAAAAAATGGCTATATTGAAATTTCGCAAGAGGAATTTGTTGATTATGATTTTTATAATTCCTCGAAAAGATCACAAGTAAAACAAGGCGATATTTTAATTGCTTCTACTGGTAAAGTATCACTTGGGAAAATTGATTTATTGGAAGAAGATCAAGATTTAGTTGCAGATGGTCATGTTTCTATTGTAAGAATTGATGATGAAAAATATTCTCGCCAGTTTTTTGCTTATTTTTTTAGAAGTATTTTAGGGTACTTTCAAATCGAAAGAGATTTTACAGGTGCAACAAATCAAATTGAACTTTATGCTGATGAAATCTCAGATTTCCAAATCCCAAATATTTCTTTAAAAGCTCAACAAAAGATCGTTGATGAAATCAAATCAGAATTAGACAAGCAAGAAGAAACCAAAAACAAGATTGAAAGCGAAAGAAACAAGATTGATGAAATTATTGAGAAAGCAATAACGAATTAAAAGAGGCGCGCCAGTTTTCAACTGGCACGAAATTCGGAAGCGAAAAAGGAAAGGTTCAAAATCCCGCCCGCATTCCTCCCCAGACCCCTCCTGCGGGCGGGAAGAAAGCCGAGGCGGGGCAATTTCATTTCCCCAGAAAAATAGTTTGCCCCGCCGAGTCCAAATTAGTTTTCAGGATTTTCGTCAAAAAAAGTTCGAACTTCGTCCAAAAAACACCGCATCCAGTTTACTTAGAGCAAGCCTCCGCTGTGATATAGCTTGTCGAGATTTGCGAAAGCAAAATCAAGCGAGTCTTGAAATATGAATAAAACAATCATTGAAGTTGAAAATTTAAACAAGGACTTTCGAGTCAAGCAAAAATCCGCCGGATTTTTTGGTGGGCTTTCAATTAATCTAAAATGTCTTAGGTATTTTCTTTTATTGGGTAAAAACTTTTCCATAAAATCTTTTGCTTAAAGTGCAATAAAGGAGTATCTCTTTAAAATATTTTTTTGACAAATCAAAAAGGAGGCCGTTTCCGACACTCCTATTTTTGTTGCGCGGCGTTTGCCGCTAACTCTTTCCGAAAGCATGATTAAGTTTGAGCGCGCATTCAAGTTTTTTCTCGGGACATCCGAAAATGAAAACCGATGAAGAAAGATTTTCGCTGCGTATTTCAATGTCGCATACGCGTCCTTTTGTGGAATGAATCCTCTTGTTGGTTATCAAGATGTCTTTTCCATTAAACCTAACGGTATTACACATCTGCAAATCCTTTCTATATGTGTTCTTATCGTAAAGTAAAACCGGGGAAGCCGTTACTTTCCCGGTTTTGTATGAATCTTTTTATAAGAGCAGATTACGCTGTTGCCGCTACTATGGGACACACTTGCTCAAGGTGTCCTTTGTAGCATGGAAGATGATGTTCTCTCAGTTGCGAAATATCGCATTCGATGTGTACCATCTTGTCAGGCACTATTGAAAACTTGATTTTCAAAGTAACACAGCCTTTCTTTTTTGTTATGCTTGATTCGAAATCTGATCTGATGCCCCTTTTGAGCTGTATCTGCCTGATTACATCATGAAGCTCCGACATAAGTTGTACAGCCTCCTTGTTTTCACTACTGATCATAATCAAAGATCCTCCCTTTTTTAGATTGTTAATTGCTGGTGTTTTAAAAGAACCATTAATGTTTATATCACCGAATGAAATTTATGTCAATGTTAAAATCGAGTTTTTGGCTTTAAAAAAGAAAAAAATACGCCGTTTTTTATGAAAAATTTGATGTTTTGAGACCAAAAACAGCAGCAGTGAATGCTCTGATGGGTTATAATAATAATGAAGAATATTAATTAATAACATGATAGGATTTTTTGATTCAGGATTCGGGGGACTTATCGTATTAAAAGGTGTCCGAAAAAAGCTTCCAGATTACTCATATATTTATCTTGGAGATAACGACAGAGCGCCTTATGGTTCAAGGTGTAAAGAAGAGATATTTTGGTATACGGCAGAAGGAGTTGAGGAACTTTTCAGGCGCGGAGCAAAACTTGTAGTTTTAGCATGCAACACTTCATCGGCTGTGGCTCTCAGGCGGCTACAGCGAGAATGGCTTCCCGAAACTTATCCGGATAAAAAGGTGCTTGGAATTTTTTGCCCGACCGTGGAATATCTGGCGGATTTGAAAGTTAGAAACGTAGGCATATTTGCAACTGAAGCTACAGTATCGTCAGAAGCCTATATCAGGGAAATTGGAAAAGTAAGTCTCGAAACATTAGTGGTGCAACAGGCTTGTCCGCTTTTGGTGCCGCTGATTGAATCAGGTAAACTTGATAGACTTGAAATTACTGTAAAAAATTATGCAGATGGTCTTCTTTCCAAAAACAAGAAAATTGAAGCCGTGATTTTGGGTTGCACGCACTATGCCACTATTGAAAATATTTTTCGCAGACATATCCCAGAAAGTATCAAAATAATTTCACAAGAAGACGTAGTAGCTAAAAGTCTTGAGAATTATTTGGCAAGACATGAAGAAGTTGAAAGTATGTTGAAAAGGGGAGGCGATTGTGAATTTTTGACAACCGGAAATTCCGCGCATATTTAGGGCTTGGCTAAAATTTTCTACGGCGATAGTATTGATCTTAAACATGTGGCATTAAGAGCTAAAAGCGAAAACTATGTTTGAAGTTGAGAAAAAATATGTCGTGACGGAGAAACAGAAGAAGAGGCTCATCAAGGGAGCAGAATTTTTGGGCGAAAAAATCATCGTGGATGAATATTTTGATACCGAAGATTATAATCTTACGCTGAACGACATGTGGCTGCGGTGCCGCAACGGGACATTCGAAATCAAACTTCCGATGGACAAAAACGGCAAGGGATTTGCCAATCGGTATCAGGAAGTGGAAGGCGAAGACAAGATCAGGCAGATTTTTGCCATTAATCCTGAAAAGAGCTTCAGGGAAGACATCAGGTCTTTCGGCTATGAAACTTTCTTAAGATGCAGCACCGAAAGACGCGAATATAAAAAAGGCAAATTCAAAATTATTTTTGACGAAGCGGATTTTGGCGACTTCAAATTTTCCATAAGCGAAATAGAGCTTATGGTTGAAAATGCTGGAGAGATACAAAAAGCAAGCGAGGAGATATTTGAATTCAGCAGAAAGCAGGGGCTTGTTAATAAGAATAATCAAGGTAAAATTATCGAATATCTCAGAGCGAAAAAACCAAAGCACTTCAAGGCTTTGGTTGAAAGGGGAGTTGTTGTGGAATAGGTTCTGATTCCCAGCTTGCAACTATTATTACGGGAATGCAAATTTTATAAATTTTAAGAGGCCTTGCGGTCAAGGCCTCCGGAACATTTCAGAAAGAGCGTCTATGCGTTCATTCTTCTTTTTCTCGCTTCGGCGGAGCTTTTTGCTCCGCTGCGTTTGGCGAAAATCATTGAAACTTTTTTTTGATAGGTTCTGAATGCGGGATCTCTCCTTGTCATATAATTTCCGATGCATTGGTCTCTTATCACTCGGAAATCATATTTTTCTTCCGGTTTGTTTTCCTTATGATTTTTTATTTCTTTCTCTATCGTCAATAATATCGAAGCTAAAATCTTATCCTGTATATTATTTGCCATAATCTCCCTCCACGTATTTATTTGTGCAAGAACTACTACTATATTATATCTTAACTTTTAATTATACATCTTTTTAACATTTTTGTCAATGTATATGCCGACAAAGCTTTATTTAAAGGAAAAAACGATATTTGGATTTTCTGTAAGTAGAAGCTAACGGTTATTTTTGATTTCTTGCCTTGCTACGACAATTGCATAGATTTCTTTTGCTCCCGCGTCTTTTAGCGCTCGCGCGCATTCGAATATGGTCGAGCCTGTTGTGGCTATGTCGTCGACCAAGAGTATCACTTTGTTTTTGACTGCAGATTTGTCGCGGACGGCAAAAGCCTTTTTGATATTGCTTTTTCTTCGCAAAAAGTCTTTGATTCCCATTTGGGGAAGCGTGTAGCGAATCCTCTCCAATATGCAGTCCGAAAAAGGGATCTGCATGCCGGCGAGAAGTTTTTCGGAAAGATATTTTCCTAAAAGGGCGGATTGATTGAAACCGCGCCAGCGGAGGCGTCTCGGATGAAGCGGTATCGGGACTATTAGATCGGGAACGGGAAATTCGGTTTTTTGAAGAGCTTGCACAAGAAGAGTTCCAAGCGGAACGTGAAGATCTGACACAAATCTGTATTTGAAAAAGTGAACGAGTTTTGACACAGCCTGATCCTTATACGAAGCCGCAACAGCCATTCCTGAAAGCGGATTTTTTCTTTTGCATGAATGGCAAGTGAGCCCTCCTGGAGTGATCATTCTTTCGCAAACAGGACAAACATGATCATTTTTCAGACTAATTTTGGTCAAACAAGATTTACAAACCCATTTTTCTTCTTTTCCGCACAAAACGCATCTTATCGGAAAAAGCAAGTCAAGGATAAATATGTTTATCTTTTCCAAAAATTCCGAAGCTTTTTGTTTGAGAAAAGAATGCATTTATTGTTTACTTTACAAAAATATGTTAAGATAATTATATCTCAAAAACTTTCCGAATAACACAAATACAAAAAATGTTTGATTTTTTTAAAAGCAAAAAAAACCATTTTGTCGGAATCGATTTCGGCACTTCAGCGATAAAGATTATCGAGCTTTGTTATAAGGATCAAAAAGCCTATCTGGAAAACTACGGAATCATCGACATGGAATGGCTGGCTCGCGAAGGGCAGGGCGGGCACAGCGCTTCGTATGAGCAGAAGATAAACTCAGCTTTGATTGCTTTGATCAAAAAAATGAAGCTTAAATCCGGATCCGCCTATGTTTCCATTCCCGGGTTCAGCGGGCTCATAACGATCATAGAGCTTCCTCAGATGCGGGATGACGAGCTGAAGAGGGCTATTCAGTTTGAAGCGCACAAATATATACCAAGCTCGCTTGACGAGATTGCAATGAGTTGGGAAGTTATCCACCATACTGGCTCTAGCAAAATTTCCGGAGTCGGCGGAGCTGAAAAACTCAAAGTTCTTTTGGTTGCGGCTCCTAAAAGGGATATAGAACGATATGAGCGATATGTGCTGGGAACTAACCTTGGGGTTAGCGCCATCGAGCTTGAAACTTTCTCAATCGCCAGAGCGCTTGTCGGAGAAGATTCAGGAAACTTTTTCATAATTGACATCGGCTCCCGTGCGACAAACCTCATCCTTGTCGAAGGTGGAACCGTGATTGTTAACAGGAATATAGACGCAGGCGGCAATGAAATAACAGCGACCATTTGTGAAAGCATGAATATTTCCAGGCAAAGAGCGGAAATTTTTAAAAAAGGAGAAAAGGATATCCTGAACAGCAAAGAATCTCCGCTTGTTGTGCCGGTGCTTGAGTTTATTTCCAGTGAATCTAAAAGAATACTGGGAGCTTATATGGGAAAAAACAGCGGAGCCAGAATTGATGGAATTATTCTTTCGGGCGGAACATCCAAAATGAAGGGAATCGAGGAATATTTTTCAAATATGCTTGGAATCAGATCAACTGTGGGAGATCCCTGGAGAAGAATCAGCACGGACGGTGAAGCTTCGGAATTGGTCAAAGATTTGGGAACTTCCTTTTCTGTTGCTATCGGGTTAGCTCTCAGAGGAGTGGAAGATTACAAGCGTGACTAAATCAAGGCACATAACTTTATTAATAAACTCCGATCCGCCGGTTGCGAGCAATTGCGCTAAGCAATCAGCCATTCGCAAATTAGACAGGTTGGAGAAAATAAAATAAAAAAATGACAACAATAAATCTCTATCAAAACCAACCGGAGACAGGAGCGCAATTCAAGGTAAAAGGCGTTAATTCCGGGCTAATTTTTTCAATATTCCTGATAATGGCTTCGATCGCTCTTGTGGGAATTTTGAAGGCCTCGGTTTCCTATCTGGAAAAAAAGGACAATGCGGTCCAGGATGAGATTGGGCAAGCGCAAAAGGGACTTGCAGGGATCGGCAGCCTGGAAATGGTTCTTGATTTGCAGGATCGCATCAAAAAAATCAAAAATAATTTGCAGGTGGCAGGCGGGAAGGTTCAAAAAGTTGACGTGGCGGCCGTTCTTGGAAACCTGGAAAAAGATTTAAATACCAATATCACATTAAGTTCGTACGAATACACTGATGGAAAAGTAATCATAACTTTCAATTCCAGTAATTTCAATGATGTTGCGCATCAGATACAAAGCTTCAAAAAATCCGGCAATTTTTCGGGTGTAAGCATTTCTGACATCAAGCGGACAGAGGCAGGAATCGCATGTAAAGTGGAAATGGTAATCAAAAACACAAATAAACTTTAAATAAAATCCGGATTTAGCTTGTAAAGCTTTGTCCGGAACCAAAAAAATGCGTCTAAAATATCTTTTCTTTCCAATAGCTGTCATAATAGCCATCTGCATTTTTATCGCATATGCCTGGCCGGAAATTACAAAAATCAGGATGCAGAATGAAAAAATTCTCGAAAGCAATGGAAAACTTCAGAACGTTATAGCAAAGAATGATGCGATAAAAAAAATGAGTTCTATGATAAATGAAAATCAGAGCGATAAGCAGTTGATAGAGGATTATCTGCCCAACAAAAGGGTTGAGGAAAAAATAATAAGCAGCCTGAATTTTTTGGCTACTGATTCTGGAGTTGCATTGGTTTCCTTAAATCTTAAAAGCGTAGATGCTGCTCCATCGAAACAGGCTCGTACGACTGCGCAGACAATCTCTGACGCGAATAAGGTCAAGAACACTCTCGAAATCCCCGATGATTCAAATAATTCGCGTTCATCAACATCAACTTCCAATGACGAAAGTGTAAAATATACCAAAGTGATTTTGGCTGCAAGCGGGGAATATGACAAGATAAAGATATTCTTGGATCAAATACAGCGAATGCAGCTTTTCAATAATATCAAGTCAATAAGCATTACCAAACCTCAAACAACGGAAGGTTCGTCAACCAGTTTGATTGCAGATGTTACAGTTGATTTCGGGCATTTAGAAATGACGCAAAGCGACAGCAGAACAGCATTTAATTTCAGCAATGAATTTGACGATGAAACAATTTCAGCTCTTAAAGAATACATTTCCAATAAATCAACATCTGTCCTTAGCAACGAACAGGCGCAGGGCAAGGCGAATCCCTTCCTGCCTTAATTCATGAAACATGTCTGTCAATTCTCCCAGATCAGACATGTTGTTTAACCGCATTTGAATTTTTATGAAAGATGCAACAATAGAAAAAGAAAAAGAAAATTCAGTTTTGAAAAAAAATACTTTAGCAGCAAATCTGTCTTCCCGTCCTCCCAAAACAGCCTCGATCGATTTGGATGTTCTTGTCAAAAAAGCTGAAAAACTCGGCATACCTTATCTTCAGGAAATTCCCAAAATAAGCGAAGAGGTGCTGAATATAATATCTAAAGATATTTCGCGTCAGCACAAAATAATTGCCTTTGAGCAGAATGGAAAAGTTGCAAAGGTGGGAATTGTCGATCCAGGCAACACGGATGCGCTCAATGTGTTGCGTTTCATATCTGAAAAGAAAAAACTTGAATTCGATCTCTACCTAATAAGCGAACAGATGTATGAAGACATGGCTGAGCAGTATCTTGGAGGAGCAGAAAAAGCCATCGAAGAGGCGATGGAAATGTTCAAGGGAGGCGATATTGAATTGGAAGACACTTCTGCGACGGAAGAAAATGTCAATGAAAAAGAAAACGTCCAATCGGCTCCCGTAACCAAGCTGCTTAGTGTTATTATCAGGCATGCGGTAGACGGGAAAGCAAGTGATATTCATATTGAGCCCATAAACAAGGAATACAGGGTAAGGTTCAGAGTTGATGGAATTCTTCATTCCTCGCTCTCTGTTCCAAAAGGCGTGGGGCGCGCTATAGTATCGAGAATAAAGATTCTTTCGAATCTGAAGATAGACGAAAAGCGCAAGCCGCAAGACGGCCGCTTTAAGGTTGTGGAAGACGGGCATTCAATCGACTTTCGTGTTTCAACTCTTCCTGTGATAGACGGAGAAAAAATTGTGCTGAGACTTTTGGATTCGCAGCAAAAAATGATTGCGATTGATGAAATGGGATTGGTCGGAAAGGGAAGTGAGATATTGCTTAGAAATATCAATGAGCCTTACGGGATAATTCTTATGACTGGTCCGACCGGCAGCGGAAAATCCACTACGCTCTATGCTTGTCTCGATATTTTAAATAAGGAAGAGCGCAACATAATAACACTTGAAGATCCCGTTGAATATTCCATTGGAGGAATAAATCAAAGCCAGATTAATTCTGACATTGGCTATACATTTGCGAGCGGACTTCGTTCCATATTGCGTCAGGATCCGAATGTTATTATGGTAGGCGAAATTCGTGACAGTGAAACTGCGGAACTTACGATACATGCCGCTCTTACCGGACATCTGGTGCTTTCAACTTTGCATACCAATAGCTCTATTGGTGCTATTCCGAGGCTTATTGACATGGGAATTGAATCGTTCCTGCTGGCTTCCTCGCTTAGAGTTGTCGCTGCGCAACGCTTGGTCAGAAGAATCTGCACCGAATGTCGGCATGAAGCCGAGGCACCTCAGCAAATAAAGAATTATATGGAAGAAATGATACAAAATTTGCCGAAAGAAGAAATGGAAAAATATGGAGTTGACATTTCAAAAGGCATCAGGCTTTTTGAAGGCAAAGGCTGCGAAGCATGCGGAAATACCGGCTATAAAGGAAGAATCGCCATTTTTGAAGCTCTCGAAATTGATAAAGAAGTCAAAGAATTAATATCAGAACACAACGGTTCGGAAGCACAAATACAGGAATACGCCAATAAACAAAATATGATTTCCATGAAACAAGATGGAATTTTGAAGGTGATTTTAGGATTAACGACACTAGAAGAAGTAGAAAGGGTGACGGAAGGAAGCCAGACTGTCGGAGGGGAGATTGAAGATGACAGAGGATGATCGGGACTTTTCGGATGGAAAATTTGGATGCGGACTTGAGTTGTAGTTAAATAAAACTTGAATTATTATTGAATCAATAAATATTATAATAAAAATTTGAACTGCAAACCATAATTCTAATCTAAAAATATGTCCGATGAAAAAAAAATAGTCTTGATTGTAGAAGACGATGCGTTTATAAGAGATATTTATAGTGTTAAATTTAGTCAGGAAGGATACCAAACCGAGATTGCTACGAATGGCATAGAAGCTCTGAGCAAGCTTGAAAAAATTTTTCCTGACATAATTATTCTTGATGTTGTAATGCCGCACATGGACGGCATGGAGACTCTTAGAAATATCAAGAAGAATGATCGTTTGAAAAATATCCCCATAATAATGCTTACTAATGTGTCTGAAAAAGAAAAAATTGATGAAAGTATGGAAGGCGGAGTTGAAGAGTATCTAATCAAGTCTCATTTTGCTCCGTCGGAAATTGTGGAAAAAGTCAATTCTTTGTTAAATAAGTAAAAGTTTGGTATAATTAATAAGGTTTTGAATATTTCTTCAATTTTTCATAAACATGGATCTAAATTTTTTGTTAACCAAGATTCGCTTTAATATATTGTACTGTCAGAAATTATTAATTTTATCAGGAAATACAAAAATAAAAAATGGCTATCGAACACGCTGAACAAAGAATGAAAAAATTATTGCGCTTGGTGGCGCAACAGAATGCTTCTGACTTGCATCTGGTGGTGGGACGCCATCCTACAATACGCCAAGATGGCAGATTGTATCCTCTGACCCAGGAGAGTATCCTGACCCCCGAAGATACGGAAGCGCTTAGTTATGTTTTGCTGAGTGAAGAGAACAAGAAAAAATTCATTGAAGACGGCCAGATTGATTTTTCATATAATTTTGAGAATAAGGCACGTTTCAGGGTGAACATTTTCTTTCAGCAGGGAAATGTCAGTGTGGCAATGCGTCTGGTTGTCGGTAAAATACGTACTCTTGAAGAATTGAACATTCCTCCCGTGCTGTATGAGTTTACTCATAAATCTCAGGGGCTGTTGCTGATCACAGGTCCTGTAGGTCATGGAAAGTCGACAACTCTTGCCGCTCTTATAGATTTTATTAATAAAAACAGCGACAAGCACATCATCACAATCGAAGACCCGATTGAGTATGTATATGAACAGGATAGGTGCATAATCAATCAGCGTGAAGTTGGAAGAGACACGAAATCTTTTGCGGATGGGTTGAGGAGTGTTTTTCGCGAAGATGCGAATGTTGTTCTTATAGGTGAACTTCGAGATTTGGATACCATTAGTACTGCCATGACTGCGGCGGAGACAGGACATCTTATCATGGCAACCCTTCATACCAACGATTCTTCACAGACGATCGATAGAATTATTGATGTCTTTCCTTCGCACCAGCAGAATCAGATAAGGTCGCAGCTGGCGAGCGTTCTTCTTGGAGTTATTTCACAAAGATTATTGCCACGCGTCGGAGGAGGAAGGGTTCCTGCTCTGGAAATCATGATAAACAATCATGCGGTGGAAAATCTTATAAGAGAAAATAAATCATATCAGATAGACTCGGTTATTGAAACAAGTCTCAGGGAGGGAATGATAACTCTTGATAAATCGCTCGCAGATCTCATTCAACGCGGACTTATTGCCGCTGATGGCGCCTTTGCCTATACGAAAAATAGGGAGTATCTTCAAATGCTTATAAATAAAAAATAATTCAAAATTTGTAAAACTAAAGGCCTTTAAAATCTGACAAGGAAAACCTCAAAGAATTTATAGGCTTGATAGATTTAAAATTCATATGCGTTTTTCATTTAAAGCAAAAAATTCAGCAGGGCAGATTCGCGAAGGAAGCATAGAAGCGACAAGCAGCGATGTTGCCGTTCAATTGCTGCAAGAAAAAAACCTTGTTCCCATATATGTTGAGAAGCAAAAAGATGTTCCGGGAATCATCAAAGATTCGCAGCGTTTGTGGGAAGGCGTGAATTTGCGCGAACTATCAGTATTTTTCAGGCAGTTGGCAACGCTTATCGAAGCCAAAGTTTCCATCATTACATCGCTTAAAGCCGTCGGCGATCAAACTTCCAATGCATATCTCAGAACCATCATAAGAGAAATGGTAAATGACATCGAGGACGGAATGCCATTCTCAGGAGCCATGGCTAAACATCCGGATGTTTTTAAGCTGCTATCGGTGAGTATGATCAAGGCAGGCGAAATCTCAGGAAATTTGCAGAGATCAGTGGCTTTTCTTGCCGACAATTCCGAAAAAAACTATGAACTTAATTCGAAAATAAAGAGCGCATTGGCATATCCGTCTTTTGTTTTTGCCTCTGCCATTGTCATAGGATTCATTGTATTCACAATGGTATTGCCGAAGCTTACGAACGTATTCAAGGATCTTAATGTTGAAATTCCCTGGTATACGACAGTGCTGATGAAACTCGGTAATTTCATGTCATCATATTGGTGGGCGATAGTCTTTGGCGCTATTGTTGTTGCGGGAATGTTTATCTACTATATAAAAACAGAGGATGGGAGAAGAGAATGGGATCTTATTAAGATGAAAATACCGTTAATAGGAAATCTTTTGCAGTGTGTTTATATTTCCAGATTTGCGGAAAATCTCTCAGTGCTTCTCAACGGAGGGATCCCGATTGTGCGCGCTCTTATAATCGTAAGCGAGGTGGTAAACAGTACGGCATATGAAAGCGTCATCTTGCGAGCGGCAGATGAAGTCAAAATTGGGGGCAATATGAGCAGTGTTTTTGCCCGAAGTACCCAATTTCCGCAAATAGTTTCACAAATGATAAAGATAGGTGAAGATACCGGAAAAGTCAGCGAGGTCCTCCAGAACGTTTCTAGTTTTTATTCGCAGGAAACAGACAGAATAACAAGAAATCTTTCTTCGCTGCTTGAGCCGATTCTTATAACACTTCTTGGTGTCGGCGTTGCCATTTTGGTGTTTGCGATTCTTGTTCCGATATATAATATCGCGGGAAGCATATAAAAATTTGAAAAGTTATCCGCATCATTTAATTTATAATATATATTGTGATATAATAAATCTATGCAAAAACATATTCCACAAAAAGGATTTACTCTTGTCGAACTTATGGTTGTGATTGCAATCATCGGCATCATGGCCGGTGTGGTTACTGTCAACATGAAAGGCTCGGTTGACAAGTCAAAGAGAGCGTCAGCGCTGACAACGGCATCAAGTGTCTTGCCTGAATTGGTCACATGCGCTGATGATGGTGGGGTTGCTCCTTCGTCTCCAAGTGAAGATTCGGACGATAATTCCAACAAGATTTGTTGCGACGATGAAAGTTGCGGATCTTTTGTGAGTGGCCATTCGGCGACTTGGCCTTCGATAAGTTCAAAAACCGGTTTCTCATATGGCAGCACTGATGGAGCGCTGGAAGACGGTGATTATGTTTTTTGCCTGACAAAAGATGGAGAAGATCCCATAAGATGCAGCATGGCCGAAAATGGCTGTGAAACAAGAACTTGTCCTTAATTCGATATTTGACAGGTTTGGATAAAAAATAAAAATTAAACATTTCTCACATTCGGAGATTTTAAAAGAAATTAGTTGTTTGCCGTTTTTCGGCTAAAACGCGTGACGGTCATTTGGTTTAAACCCACGGGTTTCAATCGGAAGTGTGGACGCTCAATTTCTTCAAAATCGAAGATTTTGGGGGATTTGGCGAAAGGAGGTGTGAAATTATGAAAAATATGAAAAAAGGTTTCACGTTGATCGAACTTTTGATCGTGATCGCGATCATTGGTATCTTGGCAGGAGTGATCTTGGTAAGCACAAGCTCAGCAAGAGAAAAGGCTCAAGTAGCAGCTGCAAAACAAGCTTATAAAAGCGCTATGCCTTATGCTGTTTCATGTCTAGGTGGTGGTTCAACGTTGCAAGATGATGATATTGAAGGACCAATTTGCAATGATACAAGCATTACGAACGCTACTTGGCCGGGTACTCCATCGGGTTGCAGTACTCCAATTGTCAGTGGAGCAATAGTAACAATCGCTTGCCCCGGAGGAACATTTACTTGTGATGCAGAGTCAGGTTCCTGTTCAAATGAAGTGCCGACACCGTAGTATTTAATGCGAAAGATTACTCGACAAGTACAACAGGCAGAGCAATCTGCCTGTTTTTACATCCGAAAAAATGTGTTATAATATTAAAATCTTATTGAATCATTTCAATGTTTAATTTAATTTTTGTTTGTATTTGATAGCTGATCGAAAATTAAAAATGATGCAGAAAGAAAAAGGTTTCACGCTGATTGAACTTTTGATCGTGATCACGATCATCGGAATATTGGCGGGAGTGATTACAGTTGTATCAAACAATGTAAGAAACAAAGCTTTGATTGCTGCCGCAACGCAAGTGGCTAAAAGCCTGACGCCATATGCATCAGATTGTATTTTAAATGGCAATGAAGTGTTGGAGCCGAGCGAAGGAAATGACTGGGAAGTTTGCGAGGATTTGAACGGCACTAAATATCCTTCCGCTCCAGAAGGATGCTCATGGTCGAATGGGTCAATAGCCGGACAAACATTTGCCATAACTTGTGGTACGACTGTAATAGAATGTGATGCTGAAACAGCCTCCTGTAAGACTAATGATTAACCGGCTTGATAGATAATTTTTTAATCATTAAGGGGTGTGCCTGTATGAAGGCCTCTTTTGTTTTTGGGATAATATGCTATAATTTTGACATATGACAATAATCTTTTTTTATTCTCTGTCCGATTGTCGGCAGATTCCTGAATGTCGTTGCTTGCGGGCTCAATCCTCTTGAACCGCTTCTCTGCCTTAAGTTGTATTTATATTGGCATACCGATTAAAATCATTCTCAATGCTCATGAAAAGTTGTTGACATCTTTTATGTGTGATTTATAATGGCGTCATGTCCAACAAGAAAGAGATTACAATTGAAGATCTTGCCGGAATGGTTCAAAGAGGGTTTGTCCAAATGGACAAACGCTTTGAGCAAGTTGACAAACGCTTTGAGCAAGTTGACAAACGCTTTGAGCAAGTTGACAAACGCTTTGAGCAAGTTGACAAACGCTTTGAGCGCATGGAAAAGCGTCTCGATAAGATTGAGCGTGAACTGAAAGAAATTCGTATGGATTTGGATGATTTGAAATTGCGCGTGGGTGAATTCGCTTTGAAATTTGAATTAAAGGAAATTGAAAAACGTCTTCGCAGAATCGAGCTTCAATTTGAAATTGAAAAATAGGAAAAAACGCATATACCGCCAAAAAGGAGCTGGACGCAAAAACATGCTCTTTTTATTTTTGGGATAATATGCTATAATTTTGACATATGACAATAATCTTTTTTATTCTCGGTCTTATTGTTGGAAGTTTTTTGAATGTTGTTGTTTACAGGCTCAATCAGGTTGAGTCTATTTTGGGGCGGTCGCGTTGCCCTCACTGCAAGAAAAAAATACGCTGGTTTGACAACATTCCGCTCTTGAGTTTCTTTCTGCTTTCCGCAAGATGTCGCGATTGCGGGGATAAAATATCCTGGCAATATCCCTTGGTTGAGTTTTCAACGGGAGTTGTTTTTGCTCTTATCGGGAACTATTTTTTCTTACTCTACAACTCTTCAACGTGGGCTTTGACGGCATATTATCTCATTATCTTTTCACTGCTGATGGTTATTCTTGTATATGACATCAAATATATGGAAATTCCCATGCTGATTTTGTGGCTGGGAGTTGGAATAACTCTTGCTTTCTTCCTATATTTCGACTGGCGGGATTTCAATGACGCGATGTCTTTTTGGGATTTCAAAACAATTTCGGGCTTGTTTGGAGGACTTGTGGCTTTCCTGTTCTTTTTTGCCTTGGCATCGTATTCCAAAGAAACATGGATGGGATTCGGAGATGCTTATCTTGGTTTGCTGGCAGGGTTTATCGTGGGGTGGCCGAACATCATAGCAACTCTCATGATTTCTTTTGCGATAGGGGCTGCGATAAGCGTGGGTTTGATCATGCTCAGAAAGAAAACCATGAAAAGTCAGATTCCATTCGCTCCATTCCTGATTGCCGGAACATTTCTGGTTGTTGTTCTGCCGCAGATTTTTCCTGTCCTTAAGAATATTTTTATCTATATTTAGATAGTATGCAGCATAAAAAAACAAAAAAAGGGTTTTCACTGACAGAGGCGCTTATAGTGATCGGAATTTTGGTCATGATGACTGCCGTTGTGCTTCTTAACCAGAATGACAATAAGGCAAGGTCGGAAGTTGAGGCAGCGGCAAGAATGATTGCGGCGCAGTTGAGAGCGCTCCAAAATGACGCACTAAGCGGAAAAATGCTGGGCGCAGGTTCGGAAAATATTGTTTGCAATGCCGGTATTAATTTTGTAAACAATGCGGATAATTATATTGTCTATTATGAAAAGAATTGCAACAATGTTACTGGTCCCGAACGGGAAAACGTTCAAACCGTGCAACTGAAAAAAGTTCGAATAAGCGTTCCAAGCAGCGGGGCTGTGTTTTTCAGCACTCCCGTTGGAAAAGTTGACGCATCAGGCATTGACAGCAACAGGATATCGCTGGTTTCAACAAGAGGCGATTCGACAGTTCAAGCTTCCGTATGCATCAGCGATTCAGGAAACATTCAGGAAGTGCTTGGAGAAACTTGTCCGCTTTAGTTTCATAATCGAATTTTTATGCCAGATAAATTCGGAAAAACAAAAAAGAACAGAAAATATGTATTAGTGCAAAAGGGCTTTTCTCTGATAGAAGTTCTTTTTACCATGCTTGTGCTTTCGATCGGCATAACTTCCGTTGCGGCTTTGATGACGGCGAACATTAAAAACTACGCCAATTCGCGCGATCAAATTATTGCTTCCATGCTTGCGCAGGAAGGGATAGAGCTTGCAAGAAATTTGAAAGATAATGGCGACCTCAATGATGATAATCCCAACGTGTGCCACTTTTCCAGAACGGATGAGTGCGAGAGCTTAATAGTTGACGCTATTTCTTCTCAGATTGAAAGAAGTCCAGATAAAAACGAACTGAGGCTTTATCGCAATGTAGATGCAGATGGAAATGGAAATGGTTTATTTGCTCATCTTTTTCCGTCTTCCGAAGCAGAAACCAGGTTTTTCAGAAAATTATCTTTTGATATTGATGGCTCAGTTGAAGATTCGGACAGGATTATGACGGTGACAAGTTTTGTTACCTGGAATAATAAAGGTTTTGTTGAAAATATCGCCGATGTTGAAAATAATCCTGACAGTTGCAACACGGCAAACGAGTGTGTTTCGGTTGTTTCCGTCATGCTTGATTTGGAATAATTTTGAAATTTTATGCTTGATAAACATCTAAAAATCAAAAAGAAAACGAAAAGAGGATTTACTTTGGTGGAAACTCTTATTGCCATTTTGATTTTTGCGATTTCTTTTACGATGCTTGCTGCAACGTTTTCCAGCTTTTTGAAAAACTATAACGAGGCAAAAAGAGCGCAGCGCAATATGGAAAACGCGCAATATGCAATGAATCTTATGGCAAAGACAATAAGAACAAGTTTCGTTGAATCTCCCGGAGATTTTAGTTTGGATTCGGCTGATCTCGACGTTTTTGATTATTCGCAGGGATTATGCGTAAAATATACGCTGGTGAACAACGCAATAATGACCGCTTCAAGGAGCGCAGGAGATCCGAGCGGCTGCAATTGGAGCACTATGAACGCTGATACCGCTTTGACTCTTGACAATATTCAAAGCGCTTATGTCTCCGCAACGCCATCCTCGGGAGAAACCTTGGGAAGAGTTACGGTTTTCATGTCTGTCGGAGATTCGGAAAAATCCTTTCCCATACAGATGTCAGTTTCCTTGAGGCAGTAGCGTTTAAGTCGAATATTACAGGCATGCTTTTGGAGCATGCCTCTTTTTGTTTTGTGGTGTATAATTGTAATGTGAAGCTTGTTAACTGTAATTCTATGAACAAAGCGCAGGCGAAAAGCAGAATAGAAAAACTTCGCAAAGAAGTCGATCATCACAGATATCTTTATCATGTCCTCGATAAGCCGGAAATTTCCGACACTGCGTATGATTCTCTTTTTGAGGAACTTTTGGCTTTAGAAAGGCAATTTCCGGAATTTTTTTCTCCCACAAGTCCAACGCAAAGAATCGGAGGGGAGCCGCTAAAGGCTTTTAAGAAAGTCCGCCATGCTCACAAGCAATGGTCTTTTGACGATGTCTTTGACTTTGAGGAACTCAAAGCATGGGAAGAGAGGGCAAAAAAAATGATTGAAAAATCGAATGTTTTCGGCGGCAGAAAACCTAAAGCCGGAAGCTTGTCGGATTATTGCTGCGAGCTTAAGATTGACGGACTTAAAATTATCTTATCTTATAAAAAGGGAAAGTTCGCACAGGGCGCGACGAGAGGCGATGGCGTTATTGGCGAAGATGTCACCCAGAATCTCAAAACAATTCAAAGTATTCCGCTTGAACTCAAGGATAACATTGATGCAACAGTTGTGGGGGAATGCTGGCTTAGCAAAAAAGAACTCGAAAGAATAAACAAAGGAAGGGAGCAAAAAGGCGAGCCGCTTTTTGCAAACACGCGCAACGCCGCTGCAGGATCTATCCGTCAGCTTGATCCTCGCATTGCCGCGTCAAGAAGACTGGATTCATTTATTTATGACATTGACAATATTGGAGGCTTAGCCTCCACGATGGAGGCTAAGCCTCCACAAACTCCACGAACTCAGACTGAAGAATTGGAACTTTTGAAAAAGCTGGGTTTTAAGGTAAACCCGCACTACAAGCATTGTAAAAGTATCGAGGAAGTGCAGAAATATTATGAGGAATGGACGAGTAAACGAGACAAGGAAGATTATGAAATTGATGGAATTGTCGTGAAAATAAATTCGAAGGAAATTCAGGAAATGCTTGGCTATACAGGGAAGGCTCCGCGGTGGGGAATTGCCTATAAATTTCCAGCCGTGCAGGTGACTACAATCGTTGAAGATATTAAGGTGCAGGTAGGGCGAACGGGCGCCCTTACTCCTGTGGCTCACTTGAAGCCCGTGAAAGTCGCCGGATCAACAGTCAGCAGGGCTACTCTCCATAATGAAGATGAGGTGAAAAGGTTGGACGTCAGAATCGGAGATACGGTCATCATCCGCAAAGCCGGAGATGTTATTCCGGAAATAGTTTCAGTGCTAAAAAATCTCAGAAACGGAAACGAGAAAATATTTCACATGCCGGACATTTGCCCAATTTGTGGAGGACCGGTCAAAAGGCAGCTAGCGGGCAACAAGGAAACTGCCGCCCACTACTGTCTTAACACAAAATGTTTTGCAGTCGAAAAGGAGCAAATTATTCATTTCGTCAGCCGTAAAGGTCTCGATATTGTTGGGTTCGGAGAAAAAATTGTTGAAAAGCTTATGGACGAAGGACTTATTTCAAACAATGCTGATATTTTTGAACTCAAAAAAGGAGATTTGGAGCCCCTCGAACGTTTTGCTGAAAAATCGGCCCAAAATCTGGTTGACGCTATTGAAAGAAGTAAAAAAGTGGCTTTTGAAAAATTTTTATATGCTTTGGGAATCAGGTTTGTGGGAGAAGAAACAGCAGTCCTTATAGCCAATAGTTTGAAAAAGATAAACGGCGGGAAAGTGCGAACATTAAAAGATGTCATAGATATTTTTCCGAAAATCTCAAAAGATGATTGGATGAGCATAAAAGGCATAGGGGAGAAATCGGCGGAAAGCCTGGTTCAGTGGTTTGATGATAGAAATAATATCAAGCTTCTTGAAAGGATGAGAGAGCTTGGCGTTGTTTTAGAATTTCCTGAAAAAGAAGAAGGCGCCAAGAGTCACAAGCTTTCAGGCAAAACGTTTGTTTTGACGGGCGAACTTTCCGGCTTTACAAGAGATGAAGCAAAAGATATGATAAGAAAAAGAGGAGGAAGCGTTTCCTCATCGGTCAGTAAAAATACCGATTATGTTGTTGTCGGAGAAAACCCAGGATTGAAATATGAAAAAGCTGTGAAATTGGGAGTGAAAATTATAGACGAAAATACATTCAGAGAATTATTAAAATAGTTTATTAATAACAAATGACGAATTTCCAATGGCAAATCAAATCCAAATGATTAAATGTCAAATTTGAACTTTGGATTTTGAGCTTGAGTTGTCATCAGTTATTTGAAATTTGGCATTAATGTTTACATATGCTAAGCAAAGATGAAATCCTAAATATTGCTACTCTTGCACGCATCGGCTTGAGTGAAAAAGAAATAGAAAAATATCGAACCGAACTTTCTGCCGTTTTGGACTATTTCAAAAAATTGAACGAGCTTGATGTTTCCGAAGTCGAACCAATCGGCCATATAACCGGAATGCAAAATGTTTATAGGAACGATAGAAATGAAGATTTCGGCGATTCGGGCAGGGAAGCGATTTTCAAAAATGCGCCTGAAACAAAAGACGGGTATATAAAAGTAAAATCAGTATTATAAGGTGACAAGAAGCAAGTGACATGGGATAAGAAGGTGTCAATGTCACATGTCGCGTGTCACATGCTAGTAAAAATGATAAGGGAGCTGCATGAAAAACTGATAAACAGAGAGATTACTGCAACAGAACTTGCGCAGAAATATTTTGACGTGATCGAAAAAAAAGACGGAAAGGTTAAGGCATATCTCACTCTTACGAAAGAACTGGCTATGGCGCAGGCTCAGGCGGTGGATGAAAAAATCGCAAAGGGCGAAGAAATAGAACTGATCGAAGGCATACCGGGAGCGATAAAAGACAATATCTGCATTAGCGGAACAAGAACGACGGCCAGCTCTAAAATTCTTGATAGTTATATTGCGCCGAATGACGCTACAGTCGTGAAAAAAATCAAGGAAAGCGGAGCTGTTATCTTGGGAAAGACAAATCTGGATGAATTTGCAATGGGGTCTTCCACCGAAAACAGTCCTTATCAAAAAACAAGCAATCCCCTTGATGAAAACCGCGTGCCGGGAGGATCATCGGGAGGAAGTGCTGCGGCTGTCGCTGCGGGAGAAGCTGTGTGGTCGCTTGGAACCGATACGGGAGGATCAATAAGGCAACCGGCGTCTTTTTGCGGAGTTGTCGGTCTTAAGCCTACCTATGGCAGAGTTTCGCGTAGCGGTGTCATCGCGATGGCGTCCAGTCTCGATCAGGTGGGGTCGATTGCAAGCAGCGTGGAGGATGCTGCGATAGTGCTTAGTGAAATAGCTGGACAAGATTTGCTTGACGCAACTTCCGCGCAAAGCGCCGATAAAAGATATGAGGATTATCTCTTCGGAGACATTTCAGGAAAAACTGTAGGAGTTCCCAAAGAATATATGGATGGGCTTGATGGGGAAATAAGGGAAGTTTTTGAAAAATCGCTCGAAAAATTCAAAAGTTTGGGAGCTAAGATAGAAACAATAAGCCTGCCAAATTCGGATTATGCCTTGCCTGCATACTATATCATTATGCCTTCGGAAGTAAGCTCAAATCTTGCGAGATATGACGGAATAAAATACGGCTTAAGAGTTGATGACCAAAAAGATTCCAAAGTGAAAGAAAATGGACTGCCAAAAACACTCTTGGAAACATATCTTGATACGAGAAAAATTGGTTTTGGCGATGAAGTGAAAAGGAGAATTATGTTGGGAACCTTTGCCCTGAGTGCCGGATATTATGACGCCTATTATCTCAAGGCGCAGAAAGTTCGCGCGCTTATTCGTAAAGATTTTGAAAACGCTTTTGAAAAAGTCGATTTCATCTATTGTCCTACTGCGCCGGAAATCGCTTTCAAATTCGGCGAGAAATCCAATGACCTGCTCAAAATGTATCTTTCCGACATTTATACGATAACAGCAAATCTTTCCGGAACTCCCGCGATCTCTTTTCCTATAGGAAATGTCAATATTGAAGGAAAAATGCTGCCTGTCGGCGGACAGCTTATGGCCAAGTGGTTTGATGAGGAAGGGCTCTTAAATGCGGCACATACTTTTGAAATAAACTAGTTTAAAATTCTAATACAAAGCGCAAATTCTAAACGATATCAAAATTCGAATGATCAAAATTTAAAACAACTTTTAAATATTTTAATTTTAGATTTTGAATTTGTTTCGAGTTTTGATATTAGATTCGACTTATCTATGTTTTATGATCTCGAAAATTTCATATATTCAATCATAAATTGGTTTGTTTGGTTTTATAATTCTCCATACATGATTGTGGTAAAAATTTTTGTGGGAATATATCTTGCCGTGCTTTTGATTAATATAATCTTTCTTCTGGTTTTGCGCGATATTCCGCAGCATCTCAGAATAGGGATTCGCGGAATGGATATTCCCGCCGCGACCAAAAGCAAAATGCGCAAGCGTTGGGAAAAGGTAAAGTCGCTGCTGGAAAGCAACAATGCTTCTCAATACAAGCTTGCGATAATAGAGGCTGATTCGATTGCCGACGAGATTCTTTCAGGCATAGGATATACCGGCGCTAACATGGGCGAAAAACTGGACAAAATAAACAAGAAAGATCTTGATGACAATCTTGAATCATTAAGGGGCGCCCATCAAATCAGGAACAGAATAGTGCATGAAGCCGACTTTGAGGTTGACTACCGTATGGCACGGACCGTGATCGGAGTATACGAAAACTTTTTGAGGTACTTGGAATTTCTAGATTAATCTTCGAAACGAAAACAGCTCCAAAAGGAGCTGTTTTTATGCGGGGACGGCCGGGCTCGAACCGGTGACCTACTGCGTGACAGGCAGTCGCTCTAACCAACTGAGCTACGCCCCCAGTTATCTGCAGTTTTAAAGTTCTAATGCAACGCATTCATGTACCAGGGGTGAGAATCGAACTCACGACCTTGGGCTTATGAGTCCCACGCTCTAACCGGCTGAGCTACCCTGGCAAAAATCATTGTTAAAAAATAAAAAGCGCAGGAAAAATGTAAACATATCTGTCACCTATATTTTACCGCATTCCACGCTTTTCATGTTGAACCGAGCTTGTTGCGGGGGGCGGATTTGAACCGCCGACCTCGTGGTTATGAGCCACGCGAGCTGCCAGACTGCTCCACCCCGCTGCAAACAAAAATAATCAGCTTTTATTATTATACTCTTTTTTTTGCATATGTCAATTATTGTTTACCGGCCATCTCGATCATTATTTCATATCGAAGCGGATGTTATAGTAGGCGCTTGACAAGAAATGCTATTTTTCTAAAATATAAGTTAGCAGTCATAACTTTAGAGTGCTAATAATTAATCGAAATAAATATATGGAAAAGACAAACGTGAAACCTCTCGGGGAAAATGTTTTGATTCAACCCCAGGGAGCCAAGAAAAAGACCGCGCAGGGAATTTATCTTCCCGAAACAAGTTCGGGTGAGACTCCGCAGGAGGGCAAGGTTATTGCGACCGGCGACAGCAAGGATATCAAGGTAAAAAAGGGGCAGACGGTGATTTTTCGCCGCTATAGCGGAACGGATCTCAAGATTGACGACAAAAAATATATTATCTTGAAAAATGAAGACATTTTGGCAATTGTGGAATAGAATAAATTGTTAAATGTTTCATCGCTCATTGTTATATTAATAACAATACCGCGATGTAATATAATCATATGGCCAAACAAATATCGCAGGGCATAGATGCCAGAAAAAAAATCAAAATCGGGATAGACAAGGTTGCCGATACCGTCAAGGCGACTCTCGGTCCAAAAGGACGCAATGTCATTTTGGATAAGGGTTTTGGATCTCCGACAATTACCAACGACGGCGTTTCCATCGCCAAGGAAATAGAACTTGAAGACAAACTCGAGAATGTCGGCGCGGAGCTTGCAAAAGAAGTTGCCAGCAAGACGAACGATGTGGCGGGAGATGGAACCACGACTTCGATCGTGATGGCTCAGGCGCTCGTTGACGAAGGGCTCAAGTTTGTGGAAACCGGAATAAGCCCGATCGGAATAAGGCGCGGAATGGAAGCGGCAAAAAACGACATCATTTCAATCCTTAAGAAAAATTCCAAGAAGATAAGTTCAAAAGAAGAAGTGGCGCAGGTTGCCACGATCTCGGCGGAATCCAAAGAAATGGGCGACATGATTGCCGAAGTTATGGATGAAGTCGGAAAAGACGGCGTAATTACAGTTGAAGAATCCCAGACTTTCGGATTTTCCAAAGAAATAGTTGAAGGCATGAATTTTGACAAAGGATATATTTCGCCGTACATGATAACGGATGTCGAAGCGCAGAAAGCGCAGCTTAAGGATCCGTACATATTGATTACGGACAAAAAAATTTCCGCGATTTCCGACATTTTGCCGATACTTGAAAAAATTGCGCAGAGCGGCAAAAAGGATCTCGTGATTATTGCCGAAGATGTTGACGGTGAAGCACTTGCCACATTGGTGGTCAACAAGCTGCGTGGCGTGCTGAACGTTCTTGCGATCAAGGCTCCCGAATATGGTGACAGCCGCAAGGCCATGCTTGAAGATCTTGCGACGCTTACGGGCGGGCAAGTGATCAGTCAGGAAAAAGGCATGGAACTTAAGACGGTTGAAATTTCAATGCTCGGAAAAGCGCAAAAAGTCATTTCAACAAAAGATGACACGACCATTGTCGGAGGAGCCGGAAAGAAAAAAGACATTGATGTGCGCGTGGCGCAGATCAGGGCGCAGGCTGAAAACGCCGACAGCGACTATGAAAAAGAGAAATTTCAAAAGCGCGTGGCGAAACTTTCGGGCGGTGTGGCTGTGGTCAGAGTCGGTGCCGCAACCGAAACGGAACTCACATACATCAAGCACAAAATGGAAGACGCTCTTGCGGCGACCCGCGCGGCGGTCGAAGAGGGAATAGTGGCCGGAGGAGGAGTCGCTCTCGTGAAAGCCGCCAACGAACTTCAGAAAAAAATAAAAAGAAGCGAGAATCACGAATACCAGGCGGGATACGAAGCGCTCATAAGTTCTCTCTACGAACCGCTCAAACAGATCGTGCTCAATGCCGGAAACAAGAGTTCGGATGTGGTTTTGGACAAAGTTTCTTCGGAGCAGAAAATCAATTTCGGCTATGATGCGAACGGGGATAAATATTTTGATGACATGATCAAGGCTGGTATAATCGATCCTCTCAAAGTGGCAAGAACCGCGCTTGAGAATGCGGTTTCAGTCGCAGCGATGCTTCTTACCACCGAAGCCGTCGTTACTGATCTTCCGAAAAAAGAAGACGAGCACAGTCATGGAGCCGCTATGCCGGGAGGTTACGGAGGAATGATGTAATTTATAGTCTTTAGTCTTATGAACAAAAAGAAAAAACAGGTTTCCAAGAAGCATAGAAAAAAGAAAGGGAAAAAGGTCAGCTTGAGGTATTAGAAGTGTGCTTTTTAGCTGCAACATGCCCGGCATTCAGCCGGGCTTGTTCTGCTTTTTGATTTGACAAAATATTATTTTTGGTGTATAATTAAAAGATATAGTATTATAACTTAAAGCTCGCAATCTGAAGTTGCGGTCTTTTGTTTTTTGGAGGCGTTTTGTCCTTTATTTTGGGCAAAAAATGTGTCGAAAAACGCTTGCTAAAAGGCTTTAAATCATATATAATGAATGAGTAGACAAACAGTCTGGCAATTGGTGTTCCAGTATGAAAAATGTCATTTTTGGAACAAGTTAGCCGGCTTTGCCTGCTGTCGGTTGCAAAACAAAAAATTAAAAGAAAAAAGTAAAAGCATGACGCTTAGATCATATCTTTGGGGGATGAGAATAAGCTGCATTATTGCGTTTGCAGCTTGGGCTGTGGTAGTTTGGCATCTTGATCCGGAAAAGGCCGGTCTGTCAGGATTGCTCATTTTCTATGTCTGCACGTTTCTTTTTCTCTCAAGTCTGTTTATTTTGCTCTTCACTAGAATCAGAAAAAATTTTGGAACCGGTGAAGAGTGGGCTTTGACAAGTCTGGGCATGAGTTTCAGAGAAGGAATTTTGCTGGCCTTGCTTTCCATTTTGCTTCTGTTTTTTCAGCAAAATAGAATTCTTACATGGTGGGATGGAGCATTGGCAGTAGCGGGAATATTTTTGATAGAACTGTATTTTCTTACAAGAAGGTAGGAATTGGGAATTACGAATTTTGAATTTCGAATCAAATTAGAATGTTTGAATGTTTCAGAATTAAATCATTAAAAATTCATTCAAAATTTAAAATTGGAAATTTAAAATTATTAGCCGAATTAAAAACTGAAAAATAATCATAAAAACTCTAATTATATGGCGAAGGAAAAGATAAAGGGAAGTGGTGATTATGGCGCCAAGTCTATTCAAGTCTTGGAAGGTCTTGATCCTGTCCGCAAGCGTCCCGGGATGTATATCGGAGGAACTTCAACAGAGGGGCTTCACCATCTCATTTGGGAAGTTGTAAACAACTCTATAGATGAAGCAATGGCCGGATTCTGCAATGAAATTTGTATTAAGTTGCTTCCTGACAACGTTATTGAAATTGCCGACAATGGACGCGGAATTCCGGTGGAAACACATCCTCAGACGAAAAAATCCACCCTGGAAACTGTTTTGACAATTCTGCATGCCGGCGGAAAATTCGGCGGCGAAGGATATAAAGTTTCGGGAGGACTTCATGGTGTGGGTGTTTCGGTTGTCAACGCACTCTCGGTTTGGACAAAAGCTGAGGTTCATTTGGGCGGAAAAATTTGGGTGCAAGAATATAAACGTGGCGTGCCACTTTCAAAAGTGAAACCTGTCGGAAAAACAGACAGAACCGGCACGACAATTTCTTTTAAGGCTGATCCTGAAATTTTTCCCGAAATAAAATACAGTTGGACAAAAATTTTGGACTACGTACGGCAGCAGGCCTATCTTACCAAAGGAACAAAAATCATTGTGGAAGACAGGCGCGAAGTTTTGTCCGAGAAAGATGAATATAAAATTCGAAGGCACGGATTTTATTTTGACGGAGGAATAATTTCTTTTGTGAAGTTTTTGAATCGCGGAAAGGAAGTGAAAAATGATGTACCGGTCTATGTGGAAAAAACTGTCGATGATATTAACGTTGAAATTTCTTTGCAATATACCGACGGTTTCAAGGAGCATCTTTTTTCTTTCGCGAACAACATCTATACGGTTGAAGGCGGAATGCATGTGACGGGATTCAAGATGGCGCTTACGCGCGTGCTCAATGATTACGCAAAAAAAAATAATCTGCTCAAGGAAAAGGATGGAAGCATGACTTCTGATGATCTCAGGGAAGGACTTACGGCAGTTATAAGTGTGAAGCTCAGAAACCCTCAGTTTGAAGGCCAGACAAAATCAAAATTGGGAAACGCTGAAGTTCGCGGAATTGTTTCAAGCGTTACATTGGAAGGTCTTGCTGAATATCTTGAAAAGCATCCCGCGAACGCCAAGGCGATGATTGAAAAATGCCTGCTTACGGTACGAGCCAGGATTGCAGCTCGTGCGGCGAAGGATGCAGTGCTTCGAAAAGGCGCGCTTGACGGAATGACTCTTCCCGGAAAGCTTGCAGACTGCACGTCGCGCGACGCGCAAAGGAGCGAACTGTATATCGTTGAGGGAGATTCTGCGGGAGGCTCGGCGAAGCAGGGTCGGGACAGAATGTTTCAAGCGGTTTTGCCGCTACGCGGAAAACTCGTAAATGTCGAAAAAACAAGTCTTGATAAAGTTGTGAAGTCGGATACATTGAAGCCGATAATTATCGCGCTGGGCACGGGTATTGGAGAAACTTTTGACATCAAAAAACTTCGCTACGGGAAAATTATTATTATGGCGGATGCAGATGTCGATGGTTCGCACATCAGGGTACTTCTTTTGACTTTCTTCTATCGCTATTTTGAGGAGCTGATAAGCGAAGGACACATCTATATCGCCCAGCCGCCCCTTTACAGGATCCAAAAAGGTAAAGATATTAGATGGGTTTACAGTGACGAAGAGAAAGATCGGATTGTCGAGGAATTCAGAAAAAAACAGCAAGTTGCAGCTGATAAGGGACAAGCGAAGAATAAAAAACAACAAATGGCGGATGGTAGCGAAGAAATTTCTCAGGATGAGTTGAACGAAGCGGGCGGAGAAATAGAGAAAATAGCAGGAGTAACAATCCAGCGCTACAAAGGTCTTGGAGAAATGAATCCTGAGCAACTTTGGGAAACAACGATGGCTCCCGAAAGGCGAAAAATGATGCAAGTGAAAATCGACGATGCGGAAGAAGCTGACAGAGTTTTCGACATACTGATGGGAACAGACGTGGAACCGCGCAGACGATTTATCCAAACGCATGCTAAAAATGTGAAAAATCTCGACATATAACAAAGTTATTGACATTGATTCGCAATATTGCACAAATGTAAAACATTCGCTTTTCGAGGCGGATGTTTTGTTTTTTGAAAAATAAGTTTGTTTCAATGTGCAATATATGTTAAAATCAATTGTATAAGATGTTGCATAAAATCATGTACATCAATTAATTTGTTTTATATATGAAAATTGTAAGGTGATGAAAGTTACTTTACATTTTTCAAAAATAATCTATGAATCCCGTTGAAGGCTGGGGGCAAGCAGTCGCAAGTTCTCTGATAGATCTTTGGAGTAGATTTATAAACTTCATTCCAACTCTGATCGGAGCTTTGCTGGTGTTTTTGATAGGGCTTGCCATTGCCGCCGCGCTCGGAAAACTTACGCAAAAGTTGATTAAAGCTTTGCGTGTCGATCGAGCGACAGACAAACTGAATTTTGTTGAAAAACTAAAGCAACAAGGGGCCATGACCTCACCATCGGTAATTTTGGGAAAATTTGTCGAATGGTTTCTTATTCTGGTTTTCCTCATGGCTGCGACTGAGATTCTGGGACTTGAACAAGTTACGGATTTTCTTAACAGCATCTTGCTCTATATCCCGAATCTAGTGGTGGCGACAATAATACTCACAATTGCGTTTTTGCTTGGAAATTTTATCTATTCGATCGTTCGCTCCAGCACAAGAGCTGCGGGAGTAATCAATGCGAACTTGCTCGCGAGCATTATAAAATGGGCGGTAATTGTTTTCGGGCTTCTTGCGGCGCTAATTCAACTTGGCATAGCAACTTCGCTGGTCAACACTATTTTTATCGGAATAGTTGCATCAATATCTATTGCCACGGGTCTTGCATTCGGTTTGGGCGGCAGGGAAGAGGCAGCTTTGATACTCAAAAGACTCAGAGAACATATGACACAAAAATAAATTTAAAAATAAATCAAATTTTTAATAAAATTCCGGGCAAAATCCGGATTTTTATTTTTTCAAAAAATGCAATTTTAATTTTAACATTTTAAGGCTTAGTTAAGCCATTAATTGTTGTCTTTCTTTATTTTAAAATCAATTGCAAAAAAGCGGTAAAAAAGATATAATTTAAATGGCTGATTGTGGCCACTTTTTGGCTTACAAAAATTTAAAAAATTGACAGAAAATCAAGAAAAAAAACAAGGAGTTGTTGAGTACATCAACGACTTTCCAACTGAAGAGGAGGAAAGAAGAGCTGCCGCCATAGCAAAAAAGGCGGAGGCTGATTTCCAGCTGGCGCAGAAAAGGGCGGCGCGCAAGAAACTTTTTCTAAAATATCTGCTTATAGCGTCAGTAATTGTCGGAATAGTTGGCGCTGTTTCGCTTCTTGTTTATCGAAGCTTTACCGATTCGGAAATCTCGACAGAGAAGAAAACCGTAAGTGTTCCCATTCCCGAAAATAAGGATCATGTTTTTATAAGTGATAACACTGAACTGGCAAATTTGAATGAGGATGATGGTGAGTTTTCAGATAGTGAAGGAGGTCTTGTCGGAAAAAGTGAAAATTTTCATATCAAGGACATTTCTATCGGCGGAATGGAAGTCATTCTGGCGGCTGAAGCAGAAGCTCTTCCGCTGGCAATCAAAGATGTGCGCACCGAAACATTGCTTTCAAAAGACGGGAAAGAAACAAGGCTGCTTATTTCCTGGAAAACAAACAAGCTTTCGCAAAGTGAAATATCCTATTTGAAGACGGGTGGAGAGGAAAGAGTGCTGAAAGATGATAATTTCGGATTTTCGCACGCGCTTGTACTTAACAAACTTGATCAAGCTACGAGATATTCATTTGTGATTGGAGCAATTGATCGTGGGGGCGCCAAAGCTAAATCAGATACATTTGTCATCTATACGGGTTCCAGAGCGGTTTCGGTTTTTGAACTCATATCGAAGGAAATAGATAAAATTTTCGGATGGATTTTTGCCAGATGATTCATCCTGTTGAAAAAAATAAACAAAAACAATGTTTAAAAGGCTGATTGCACAAAAAAAGAGCAAGCGTTTCGTAGTCCTGCTTTCTTGCGCTTTGCTTTTGGCTACAGCCGTTGTTGGGTTTAAGTCTTCTCAGGCGCAAGTCAATCCTTTGCTCAGCATATCCGCCTTTATTTCAAACAATAAAAATGAGCCTTTGAAAAACGACGAATATGACATAAGATTTTCTATTTACAGATCGGATCGTCAGACCCCGGATCCTTATCCTTCAGATTCCGATGCCTCAAGCCGTGTTTGGACTGAAACACAAAAAGTTTTCATCAGAGACGGAGTGATGAGCACTTATTTAGGATCAGTCAATCCTTTGCCGCGCAATCTTAATTTTAATTCCGGCGAGTATTATTTGGGAATACGTATCAATACAGACAGTGAAATCGTGCCAAGAAGACAAATAGGAACAGTATTTTCGGCAATGGATGCGCTTACTCTCAGCGGCGCTTCGCTTGGAACTTCGGAAGACAACATTCCGCAATTAGGCGCCGGCGGCAAACTTGATATTGATTTGCTCCCGACCGGAACCGGAGATAATCAGCTTGTTTTGGGAGGCGACGGGAGATTTGATGATATACACATTCAAAACACTGACACGGGAACTTCGGAGCTTGTGTTTACGATCGGTGACAGCTCTTCCGCCTCGGGGAGAAATTTTGATATAGCTGTCTCGAACTCTTCAAACAAGCCTGCGTTGAGATTTAATGGAAACATTAACCAATGGCAATATTCCAATAACGGCACGACTTTCAATAGCTTCGGCGAAAGCGTAACAAACGCTTCCGAAATTACTTCCGGGATTCTTGGTGCTCAATATGGTGGAACAGGATTTGATTCATATACTGTTGGAGATTTGCTTTATGCTAGTTCCGCCACAACATTGGCAAGATTAAGTATTGGAAGTGATGGGCAAGTGCTGACGATTTCAGGAGGAGTTCCCGTCTGGAGTGATGTTAGCGGAGCATCTCCTCATAGCTTACTTTCTGCGCTTCATAGAGATACAACAGCCTCTACTGTCCAACGTGGCGCTCTGATAACCGGTCAAGGATCGGGAACAGTCACTTGGTCTCTTTTGCCTGCAGGAACGACAGGTCAGATTTTACAAAGTGACGGCACGGATATCGGATGGGTAACATTCACAAAATCCGACATAGGCTTAGGCAATGTTGAAAATATGGCTCTTTCAACTTGGACAGGTGCAACTTCAATAACAACACTGGGAACAATCACAAGCGGAACATGGGAAGGAACAAACATCTCAATGGCAAGAGGAGGACTAGGCGCCGATGTTTCTGCTTTCAACGGATTTGTAAAAATATCTGGAGGAGTTGTTTCCGCTGTGACTGACAATTCTGCGAACTGGAACGCAGCATACGGTTGGGGAGATCATTCTCTCGTAGGCTACCTTTCAAGTTACACCGAGACAGACCCGATATTTACAGCAAGTAGTGCTTCAGGAATTACAGCAACAGATATTTCCAACTGGAATGCTGCCTACGGTTGGGGAGATCATGCAAGTGCTGGATACCTTACAAGTTTTATTGAAACCGATCCGATCTTTGCTGCAAGCAGCGCTTCTGGAATAATCGCAACCGACATTCTAAACTGGAATGCTGCCTACGGTTGGGGAAATCACGCAAGTGCTGGATACCTTACAAGTTTTATTGAAACCGATCCGATCTTTGCTGCAAGCAGCGCTTCTGGAATAATCGCAACCGACATTCTAAACTGGAATGCAGCCTATGGTTGGGGAGATCATGCAAGCGCTGGATACATAACCGCATCATCGACTGACACTCTTACGAACAAGACATGGAACGGAAACACAATCGGAGTTGCTTATGGCGGAACCGGAACAACAAACGGATCGATAACCGGAACAGGCGCTCTTACTTTTGCGGCAGGAGGATTGAATAACGGAATCACATTGTCTCCGGCAGGAAGCGGAATTGTCTCCATAAATGGTCTGCTGGCGATTCAGGCTGGATCATATCACACGATCTTTCAGAGTAACGGCTCTCAATCTTCTGATGTGACATATGTTCTTCCTCCTGGGCTTGGAGCAGTCGGACAGGTTCTGACTACTGATAGCAATGGAAATCTATCTTGGGAAACGGTAACCGGCGGAGAAGGCGGAATCGGTACGGTGACAAGCGTTGGATCGGGTAACGGACTTACGGGAGGTCCGATCACGACAAGCGGGACATTATCAGTAAGCCTGCTTTCTGCATCTGATGGAACAGGCAGCACTTCTTCATACTCAGGTTTGGAATTCCAAGGAGCCTCAGATAATCAGATGACGCTGATTCAGGGATGTGGAGATAATGAAGTCCTTTCTTGGGATGATGACAATAATATCTGGCAATGCGCTTCTGTTTCCGGAGTTGGAGGAACTACGGGCAGCGGAACCAGTGGCTATGTTGCATATTGGACGGGAACAAGCACTTTGGGAAGCGAAGCGTATTTGAGTATAACGAGAGGCGGAACCGGAGCCGAGACTGCTGCGGATGCAAGAACAAATCTAGGACTTGAAATTGGGACGGATGTGCAAGGATACGATGCGTCTCTTGCTGCAATCGCTGCCGGGACATGGACAGGTACAAGTTCAATTTCTACTGTCGGTACAATTACAAGCGGAACATGGAATGGAACAAACATCTCAATGACAAAAGGAGGATTGAATGCTGATGTTTCTGCCTTCAACGGACTTGTAAAAATATCAGGAGGAGTCGCTTCTGCAATAACTGATAATTCGACCAACTGGGATACTGCCTATGGTTGGGGAGATCATGCAAGCGCGGGCTATCTCACAAGTTTTACCGAAACAGATCCGATTTTTACTGCAAGTTCCGTGTCAGGAATTACAGCAACAGATATTTCAAGCTGGAATGCTGCTTATGGTTGGGGAGATCATGCAAGCGCAGACTACATAACCGCATCATCGACTGACACTCTTACGAACAAGACATGGAACGGAAACACAATCGGAGTTGCTTATGGCGGAACCGGAACAACAAACGGATCGATAACCGGAACAGGCGCTCTTACTTTTG
>Ga0255342_1001258_pt1 | contig 37210 bp, 42 predicted proteins | sample wastewater_treat_3_FD_192416 | JGI IMG/M metagenome (GOLD analysis project Ga0255342, IMG submission 192416) | Wastewater microbial communities from Lulu Island WWTP, Vancouver, Canada - plant14 | ecosystem: Engineered > WWTP > Wastewater > Unclassified | place: Canada: Vancouver, British...
TCCAAAAGGTGCTTGCCAATTGCTGCCAACGACAAAGCAGCCTGCACAAATTGCACAGACTGCTTTTGGTTACTACATAGATTATTTTTGTTTTTTGCGCTGTCTACTTGACAGGGGGCGGGTCACAGCCGAGCGCTCAGGGGAATTTTTTATATCTGTGTTGAGTAGTTGGGAGCTTCCTTGGTGATATAGATATCGTGGGGGTGGCTCTCCTTGAGTCCTGCACCTGTGATGCGGATGAACTTAGCCTTCTCGTGGAGGGTGGGGATGTCAACGCATCCGCAGTATCCCATACCCGAACGGATACCGCCCACCAGCTGGAAGATAGTGTCGGCAACGGGACCCTTGAAGGGGACACGACCCTCAACTCCCTCGGGAACCAGCTTCTTGGCGCCCTCCTGGAAGTATCTGTCCTTGGAGCCGTTTGCCATAGCGCCGAGACTTCCCATGCCTCTGTAAACCTTGAACTGACGTCCCTGATAGATCTCGGTCTCACCGGGAGCTTCTGCACAGCCTGCAAGGAGCGAGCCGAGCATAACAACGTTTGCGCCTGCTGCAAGAGCCTTTACGATATCGCCTGAGTACTTGATACCGCCGTCAGCGATAACGGGGATGCCGTACTTCTGAGCGACACAGGCTACATCATAAACAGCGGTGATCTGGGGAACGCCGATACCTGCAACAACACGGGTGGTGCAGATGGAACCGGGGCCGATACCTACCTTGAGGCAGTCAGCACCTGCTGCGATAAGAGCCTCAGCAGCCTCTGCGGTAGCGATATTGCCTGCGATAACGGGGATCTCGGGGAAAGCTTCCTTTACCATCTTCAGGCACTTGATGATGTTAGCGCTGTGTCCGTGAGCGGAGTCAAGAACCAGAACGTCAGCCTGAGCGTCGATGAGAGCCTTTGCTCTTTCGAGAACGTTTGCGGTAACGCCGATAGCAGCGCCGCAGAGGAGCCTGCCCTTGCTGTCACGGGCGGAATTGGGGTACTGAACGGACTTCTCGATATCCTTGATAGTGATGAGTCCCTTCAGATAGCCTGCCTCGTCAACGATGGGGAGCTTTTCGATCTTGTGTGCGCGGAGAATATCCTGAGCCTGCTCGAGAGTAGTTCCGACGGGCGCAGTGATAAGGTTGTCCTTTGTCATTACCTCTGAGATCTTGGCATTGAAGTCTGTGAGGAAGCGCATATCCCTGTTGGTGATGATACCAACCAGCTTGCCCTTTCCGTCAACTATCGGAACGCCTGAGATCTTGTACTTGCCCATGAGCTCGTCCGCATCGGCAACGATATGGTCCTCTGTAAGTGAGAAGGGGTTAACGATAACGCCGTTCTCGCTTCTCTTTACCTTATCGACCTCTTCAGCCTGCTGCTCTATGGTCATATTCTTGTGGATGATACCGATACCACCCTCACGGGCGATGGCGATAGCCATACGGGAATCGGTAACGGTGTCCATAGCGGCAGTCATGATAGGAGTATTGAGGTGGACAGTCTTAGTGAGCTGAGTACCGATCTGGATCATGTTGGGGGTAACGTTTGATTCAGCGGGTATAAGCAGCACATCGTCGAAGGTGAGACCTTCCTTCTGAAATTTGCTGTTCATGTCGGTCAGCATAATAATTCCTCCTTGCATTGATATTATTAACTTCTATGATACTATTTTTGACGGCTTCTGTCAATAGTTTGGGCAGCGGAGACGGCATAGAAATTTTTAGTTCAAAAAAGGTCGGGTTTTGGCGAAAAAAGCAATTTGTTATAGTAAAGTAACTCAGTGTTAAAGTGACCTTGCGGAAAGTGAAGCGTATTTCGCCAGAATAGCCGAAGCGTCCACCGCATCAACTTTGCCGTCGCCGTTGAAGTCGGCAGCGGTATTCTGCTCGGCTGTAAAAGTGCCTTTCTTGTTTGATGAGAGCCGCGCGTACTCTGCCAGCACCGTGGAAGCGTCCACGGCATCGATGAAGCCGTCGCCGTTGACATCTCCTCTTGGGGTCTTTCCCACCTCGAAGGCGAGTCCCGAGTCCGAGGCATATTTCTCAGCAACAGAGCCCTTTTCGCCCCTTATGATGAAGCCCGAGATGTTCTCGGAGGAGCTGTTTCTTGCGTCGTATCTTCTGCCGAGAGCCTCCCTGCCTATGGTCTTTACAGAGTCGGGGACGTAGATCCCGCTGATATCCGAGCAGCTGTAAAAGGCTTCGCTGCCTATGGAAGTGACGGTGTCGGGGATATCCGCGGTTTTCAGCGATGTGCAGGAGTGGAAGCAGTTTTCGGGGATGGTTTTCACGCCCTTGCCCACGGTGACGCTCTCAAGCTCGCTGCAGCTCATGAAGCAGCCCTTTCCCAGAGTTGTCACCGAGTCGGGGATATCTACGGATTTCAGCGAAAGGCAGCCCGAGAAAGCGTGGTCGTCGATAGTTTTTACACTGTCGGGAAGTGCTGCGGAAACAACGTCAGCTTTGCCGAAGAATGCGCCCTTTCGGATAGTTTTGGTGTTCTTGTTTATGACGGCTTCGGAGCTTCCTGCGTAGAGGAGCAGAGTGTCGCCGTTTTCGTAGAGACAGCCGTCGATATTGCTGTATGTGGCGTTGTTCTTGTTGACGTCGATATAGGCGAGTGCAGGGCAGGCTGTAAAGGCGTAATCGCCTATCTCAGCCACGCTGCTGCCGATGGTTATGGTGCTGAGGGAAGGACAGGCGCTGAATGCTCTTTCGCCGATAGTCTTTACGCTGTCGGGTATGACGCAAACGCCGATATCCTTGTTGCCGGAGAAGGCGTTGTCGGCAACAGCCGTTACGGGACAGCCTTCCAGCTCCGCAGGTATGATGAGAATGGCGTCGCTTCCCGCGCAGCCTGTTACCGTAGCCTGCTTGTCCTCGATGGTATAGCTTAGCACAAAGCCGCCAACGTCCTCTGCCGCAGCCTCGGAAAGAGGGGCGGCACTGAAAGTAATGGCGGCTGATGCCAGCAGTGATAGCAGCTTTTTCATATCATATCTCCCTGCGGCAGACATTGCCGTCTATCATGACGAGCAGCGGCTCCGACATGAGGTCAAGAGGATTGCAGCCCTTTGCATAGAGCTGTAGATCAGCGTCCTTGCCCTCGGAGATGGTGCCTGTGGAGTCGCTGATGCCCAGTATCTCGGCAGGATAAGCCGTAATGGTCATTATTGCGTCGTCAAGGCTGAGACCTCCCTTTACCGCAGCCTGTGCGGACAGGGGCAGGTACTGTATGGGTATTACCGTGTGGTCTGTGCAGATAGCTGTCTTAACGCCGCTCTCGTGGAGCACAGATGCGTTTTTCAGCTCAAGTCCGCGCATTTCGGGCTTGCAGCGGTCACACATAAGGGGACCGCAGATAACGGGGATATTCTCCTCGGCGAGGATATCGGCTATCTTGTAGCCCTCTGTGCCGTGGATGATAACGGGGTCAAGGCTGAACTCCTTGGCGATACGCATAGCGGTGCAGATATCGTCGGCGCGATGGCAGTGGAAGAATGCCTTTATCTTGCGGTCGAGGAGGGGCATGAGTGCCTCGCACTTGATATCGTACTCGGGAGGATCGTAGTTCTCGCTGTCGGAGTAATAGCTGTCCATGTCGTGGACGTAGCGGCGCGCCTTGTAGAGCCCCTCTCTTATGAGAGCGGTTATCGCCATACGGGTAACGGGAGTCTCCTCCCTGCCGTTGTAGACGTTCTTGGGATTTTCTCCCAGAGCGAACTTTATTCCGCAGTTTCGTATGAGCATATCATCGATGCGCCTGCCGTAGGTCTTTATGGCAGCTATCTCGCCGCCGCAGGCGTTGGCGCTTCCGGGACTTGATGCCGCAGCGGTTATGCCGCGCATACGGGCTTCCTCAAAGCAGCGGTCGAAGGGATTGATACCGTCGATAGCCCTCATCTGAGGAGTGAAGGGGTCTGTGGACTCGTTGCAGTCGTCTCCCTCGAAGTCAAGACCGTCCTCGATGATGCCGAGGTGGGTGTGGGCGTCAATGAATCCGGGGAGGAGAAGTCCTCCGCAGGCGTCAATGCTGTCCCCGGGGATCGCCTCGGGAGAGCCCTCGCCCAGAGCCTTTATCTTGCCGTCCTCGACCTCCAGCCAGCCGTTTTCAATGGAGCCGCGGGAGTCCATAGTGTGAATTTCAGCGTTATAGATAAGCATAGTCTGCTCACTTTCTGACAGCCTCGGCGATGCGCTCCGCATTTTCAACGGGCCTGCCGTTGCATTCGAGTCTTATGGTGGAGTGCTTCAGATATACGTCCCTGCGCGCGTTGTACAGGGCTTCCAGCTCCTCCTTTGTGGACTTTACCACGATGGGACGGTTCGTATCGTCCTTTATGCGCTCATAGCAGGTCTCAAAGGGGACGTCAAGGAATATAACGGCGGCACCTGCGTCCTTTGCAGCCTTTGCGGTATCGGGATTGAGCATAGCTCCGCCGCCGCAGGCAGCAACGGTAGTCTTGCCGCAGAGGGACTTCACGATCTCAGCCTCTGTCTGACGGAAGAAGGGCTCGCCCTTCTGCTCGAATATTTCGGGTATCGTCATTTCGAGGGTCCTGACTATGATGTCGTCGGTGTCGCAGAAGCCGCAGCCCAGTTTCTTTGCCGCGAGCTTGCCGATAGTTGATTTTCCGCAGCCCATAAAGCCGCATAAAAATACAGTCATATATTTCTCCTTATATAACGGAACTGCCCGTATCGGGGACAGTATCATATTCCGAAATGTATAACGAATTTGTTTTCGCGCTGAGCCTCGGTCAGCAGGGCTGTCAGCTCCGAGAGCTGAGGGCAGCCGAGAGTGGCTTCGATAAAGCCGCCGAGGGACTCGGGCGGTATTAGGGTAATGCCGTAATAAGCCGGTCCGTATTCGGGACGGTCAAGGCTGTGCCGGAAGCATTTCAGCTCCCCGAGCTTCGGGAATATGGGCAGGATATAGTCATCATGCACCGAAATACAGCCGTATTTCTCAGGCTCATAGCTGATATAGCTCCCTTTTTCGGGAGTCTCCTGCATTATTCCGAAGTCATGTGCCAGCATGGTCTCACCCTTTTCTCTCCATCTTCACCAGCGGCACCCATTCGTCCTCTATCATCTTCTCGCCCGTGAGCTGAAAGCCATGGCGCTCATAGAAGGCTATGCCGCGTGTGTTGTATTCAAGTGCCCAGAGGTTGTCCGCGCCGAACTCCTTAACGGCGAACTCCAGAAGCTCTGCGCCTATGCCGCTGTTCTGGAACTGAGGCTCCACATAGAGCTTCACCACCTCGGTGCCGCTGACGCGGATAATGCCCTTGACAACGCCCTCGTCGTCATAGACATAGGTGTTTTGCAGCTCCTCGGAGCCCTCGCAGTATTCCGCCGCCATATCCACCACATTGAGCTCCCCGAAATAGAAGGGGTCATTGCGGAAGAAGGGGTAGAAGATCACGCGGTAGTTGGTTATGATTATTTCTGCGATACGGGAGGCATCGCAGGCTTTTGCGGGTCTTATCATTTGTTCATGCTGTCAACAGCGTTTTCAACGTCAATGATTATCTTTGAGATATCCTCAGCGGAGAACTGTCCGCCGTACCATATCTCATGAGCCTTCACAGCCTGATATACCAGCATTGAAGCGCCGCCCACAGCGGTCTTTCCGAGAGCTCTTGCCTTTTTCATGAGCAGGGTCTCGGTGGGGTTATAGATAACGTCAAAGACGCTGAGGGAGTTCTCGATAACGGTATCGCTTACGGCGCAGGCGTCCACCTTGGGGTACATACCCACGGGAGTAGCGTTTATGAGCAGGTCATAGCTGCCCTCAAGTGTGGATATATCGGCAATTCTCACGGAAGCATCGCTGCACTTTGCAAGTATCTCAGCCATGAGGAGCTGAGCGTTCTTTACGTCCTGAGGGATAACGGCGAGGGTGATGTTTCCGCCGTGGCGTGCGACCTCAATGGCTATCATCCTGCCGACACCGCCGCAGCCCAGTATAGCCACATTCCCGCCGATGGGGAGCAGCTCCGCAGAACGGAGGAAGCCGTCGCAGTCGGTGTTGTATCCTGTGAGCCTGCCGCCGTCGTTGCTGATGCAGTTTACGGAGTTATAGCGCTGAGCGCTGTCTGCAAGCTCGTCCACCAGAGAGATGACAGCCTGCTTGTGGGGGATGGTCACGTTGAGACCGCGGAGGCTTTCAAGAAGTCCGCGGCTGCCTGCCATATCCTCGGGAGCTATATCTATGAGCTCGTAGGAGGTGTTGTCAAGCCCGCTGAGTGCAAAGAGCTTTTCGTGTATAAGAGGGGACATTGAGTGTCCCAGTGGGTGGCCTATGAGTGCGAATTTATTCATGATAATGCTCCTTCGAGGGTATCGATATCTTCAACATTTACAGCTGTCACGTCCTTGAGTGTCTTTTTTACCAGTCCTGTGAGAGTTCTTCCGGGTCCGAATTCAACGAATCTGTCTGCACCTGCCTCATGCATAGCAGCAAGCTCCGATGTAAAGCGGACAGGGGATACGATGTGCTTTGCAAGCAGTGAAGCCATATCCGAGAAATCCGTGAGCTCGCCGCCTGTCAGGTTGGAGTAGTACTTCACCTGAGGAGCCTTGAACTCGATAGTCTTTGCGGTCTCGTAGAACTTGTCCGCAGCAGGCTGCATGAGCTTTGAATGGAAAGCGCCTGCAACATTGAGGGGGATAACTCTTGCCTTCATGCCTGCGAATACCTCGCTGACCTCGGCGATACCCTCGGGAGTTCCTGCGATAACGGTCTGCGCGGGGGAGTTGTAGTTTACTGCTGTGACATATTCCTTAGCCTCGCCGCAGACTCTTTCCACCTCCTCGGGAGCTATCTTCATGACAGCAGCCATAGCACCCTCTGCGGAAGCGGTAGCCTCCTCCATAGCGGCTGCTCTTGCCTTTATAAGGCGGAATGCGTCCTCAAGGGATATCATTCCCGAGGCGTACATAGCTGCGTACTCACCGAGGGAGTGACCTGCGACACCGTCAAAGGTGAAGCCCTTTGACTGAGCGGCTTTCAGGCACACGATGGAGGTCGCCATGACAGCGGGCTGGGAGTTGATGGTCCTCGACAGCTCGTCGAGAGGAGCGTTGAAGCATATCTCCTTCAGGTCGCAGCCGAGTATTCCGGAACCTGTCTCGTATACGGAGAGGAGCTCGGGCATAGCCTCTGCTATATCCTTGCCCATTCCCTCGTACTGTGAGCCCTGTCCCGAAAATAGTGAAATTGTCATAATAATAAACATCCTTTCTGTGCGTTATATTCAATGTTATGGTGGAAATATCTTAATAATCGATTGCAAATTTGTGAGAAATGACGATATTTTGTCTTGAAATTGTCAAAGTGCCAAAATATCGTTGCAAAAAAACTCAAAATGATTTACAATATTATATGTGTGGTATTATGCCCGTTTGACGAAAAAGGTCATCGGACAGCCTGCCGACATTATTACTATAACACAATTTTTTGGTTTTTACAACCATATTTGCATATTTTTTAATTGCTAAGGAGTTATTAATGGGTATCAGCATTTTGGGAATGGGCAGATATGTGCCCGAGCAGATATTGACAAACGACGACTTCACCCGTTTTGTCGAGACCAACGACGAGTGGATAAGGACAAGAACGGGCATAACCGAGCGTCCGATGGCAGGCTGGGAGCCCACATGGTACATGGGAAAACAGGCTTCGCTGCGAGCAATAGAGGCAGCAGGGGTATCTCCCGAGGATATCGGACTGGTCATCTCGTGTACTGTCACCTCTGATTTTCTTACGCCCAGTATGGCAAGCGTTATCCAGCATGAGATAGGAGCACCGAATGCTGCTGCCTTTGACCTGAACGCAGCCTGCTCGGGCTTTGTGTATGCACTTGACACCGCAAGGCGCTTCCTTGAGACAGATGACTCGCTGAAATACGTCCTTGTAGTTGCAAATGAGGCGCTTTCACGCTTTCTTGACTTCTCCGACAGGTCGTCCTGCATACTCTTTGGCGACGGCGCTGCGGCAGCCATAGTCGAAAAGAGTGATAAGCTGTTTTCAGCGGCTCTCCGTTCACAGGGAAAGGATGCAAAGTATCTGTATGCAAGGTCACTGAATGTGGCTCCCGAGGTGGCTCAGGAAAGCGATTTCGCAGACCCCTTCCCCGAGGCTCCGCTGCATAAGCTCCAGCAGAACGGAAAAGAGGTCTACAAGTTTGCAACACAGGCTCTGGCAAGGTCCTTTGAGCTTGCGGCAGAAAAAATAAACATCACCAAGGACGACATAGACTGGTTCGTGCCCCATCAGGCGAATATACGAATAATCGAGACCGCCGCCAAGAAGCTGGGAGTGCCTATGGATAAGTTCATAGTTACTCTTGACCATTACGGCAACACCTCCAGCGCCTCCATTCCTCTTGCGCTCTGTGAGGCGACAGAGAAAGGGGTCATCAGGCGCGGACAGACAATAGCCATCATAGGCTTCGGAGCAGGTCTCACCTACGGCGGCATAATAATGGAATACTGATCTTCATAGCCACCAGCCATCAGCTTATATCGCCCGTAAGGGCGCACCACAGGCTGAAGGCGGAGGGCCAAAGGCTAAACTATAAAAGGAGAACTAATATGAAAACACGCATTACCGAGCTTCTCGGCTGTGAATACCCCATCATACAGGGCGGTATGGCATGGGTAGCCGAGCACACACTTGCCTCAGCAGTTTCAAACGCAGGCGGTATAGGTCTTATCGCAGGCGGAAGCGCTCCCATCGATTATCTCCGTGAGCAGATACGTCTCTGCAAGGAGAAGACCGACAAGCCCTTCGGCGTGAACATCATGCTCATGAGCCCCAATGCCGACGACCTTGCACAGCTCTGTATCGACGAGGGCGTTAAGGTCATCACCACAGGTGCGGGCAATCCCGGCAAGTACATGGCTGCATGGAAGGAAGCAGGCATAAAGGTGATGCCCGTTGTTCCCTCGGTAGCTCTTGCAAAGAGAATGGAGAAGTCCGGCGCCGATGCGGTCATCGCAGAGGGTACCGAGTCGGGCGGACATATCGGCGAGAACACAACTATGTGTCTTGTGCCGCAGGTAGTTGACGCGGTTGAGATACCTGTTATCGCCGCAGGCGGTATCGCTGACGGCAGAGGTATGGCAGCAGCCTTCATGCTGGGCGCAGAGGGCGTTCAGATAGGCACACGCTTCCTTGCTTCCGATGAGTGTCAGATACACCCCACATTCAAGGACCTCGTCATCAAGGCTAAGGACACCGACAACATCGTAACAGGAAGATACACAGGTCATCCGTGCAGGAATATCAAGACCAAGTTCGCAAAGAAGCTGGCAACAGGCGAGAAGGATGGAACTCTCTCTCCCGAGGAGTTCGAGCAGCTCACAGTGGGCGCTCTCCGCAGAGCTGTTGTTGACGGCGATGTGGACAGCGGTTCCTTCCTCTGCGGAGCTATCTCCGGCATGGTGAACGAGATAAAGACCTGTGCCGACATAGTAAAGGAAATAAACGACGGCGCTGAAAAGCTCCTCGGCAGATAAAATAGTTACATTTGTAACTGCGGAAAGTGACATTTTTCCCGTTAACATCGTGGAAAAAGTGTGTTAAAATAGAGTATCACATTCGGATACCGAAAACGGAGGTAAATATTATGGCAACAGCAATAATCACGGGCGCTTCTCAGGGAATAGGCGCCTGCATCGCAAAAAGACTTGCAAAGGACGGCTTCGACGTAGTTATAAATCATTACCCCAGTGACAGCGATAAGGAAAAAGCTCTTGCAGTTGCAGAGGAGTGCCGCAGCTTCGGCGTAAAGGCTGAGTGCTATGCGGCTGACGTATCAAAATTCGACCAGTGCGAGGCTATGGTCAAGCAGATAAAGGCTGACTTCGGCACTATCGACGCACTTGTGAACAACGCAGGCATAACCAAGGATAAGCTCCTCGCCAGAATGAGCGAGGACGAGTATGACGCAGTTATCGCCGTAAATCAGAAAAGCGTTTATAACATGACAAAGCACGTTACGGCAGTTATGATGAAGCAGAGACACGGCAGGATAGTGAATGTGGCTTCTGTTGCGGGACTCTACGGAAATCCCGGACAGATGAACTACTCCGCTTCAAAGGCAGCCGTAATAGGCATGACAAAGACAGTAGCCAAGGAGTTCGGCTCGCGCAATATCACCTGCAACGCCGTAGCTCCCGGACTTATAAGAACGCCCATGACGGACGTTCTCTCCGATGAATTAAAGGAAAAGATGATAGAGGCAGTAGCACTCAGACGCTACGGTGAGCCCGAGGAGATAGCTTCGGTAGTCTCCTTCCTCGTATCCGATGATGCTTCCTACGTTACAGGTCAGGTCATCGAGATATCGGGCGGACTTTCAATGTAATACTACCAACAGACGCAGCAGGGGACTTCCGTCCTACATCTACCACAGGAACAATAATAAAAAGCGAAAGGATAAAATAAAATATGAGCAGAAGAGTCGTTATCACAGGAATGGGAGCAGTCACTCCCCTCGGAACAGGCGTAGAAAAGTTCTGGGAAGGAATAAAGGCAAACAAGCTGGGGATATCATTCATAGATATGTTCGATACAGAGCGCACGGGCGTCAAGATAGCAGGAATAGTCCGCGACTTCAACGAGGAGGACTACTATGACGCCGAGGGCTGCTTCACCAAGAAGGAAGCCAAGCACATGGACACCTTTACAAAGTATGCTGTTATCGCTTCTCACGAGGCACTGACAGACGCGGCAACGGATTTCTCGGACCTTGATCCCTATAGAATAGGCGTGCTGGTAGGCTCGGGAATAGGCGGCGTTGACCTCACTCTTTCCGAGTACAGCAAGTTCCTCCAGAAGGGACCCAGCAGAGTTTCCGCGTTCTACATTCCCATGATGATAAGCAATATGGCTGCAGGTACCATCTCCATGAAGACAGGCTTCAGGGGAGCTAATTTCGATATAACAACTGCCTGCTGTTCCTCGACTCATTCCATAGGTGAGGCTTTCCGCAAGATAAAGGACGGCTACCTTGATGCCTGCCTTGCAGGCGGAACCGAGTCCACAAGAGTGGAGTTCACCTTCGGCGGATTTGCCAATATGAAGGCACTCACAAAGAGCGGCGACCTTACAAGGGCTTCCATCCCCTTCGACAAGGAGAGAAGCGGATTCGTACTCGGCGAGGGAAGCGCTGTGCTTGTCCTCGAGGAATACGAACACGCCAAGGCAAGAGGTGCAAAGATATACGCAGAGATAGCAGGTTACGGTGCTACCTGCGACGGTTATCACATGACATCGCCCATGCCCGGCGGTGAGGCTGCTGCAAAGGGAATGCAGCTTGCAATGGAAGAAGCAGGTCTCACACCTGCCGATATAGATTACATAAACGCTCACGGCACATCAACAGGTCTCAACGATAAGTACGAGACCGCAGCCATAAAGCTTGCCCTCGGCGAGAAGGACGCAAGGAGAGTAAAGATAAGCTCTACCAAGTCCATGATAGGACACCTCCTCGGCGCCGCAGGTGCAGTTGAAGCGGTAGTCTGCGCGAAATCCGTGCAGGAGGGCTTCATTCACGCAACAGTGGGATATAAGGTGCCGGATGAGGAGTGTGACCTGGATTACTGCGGAAGCGGTAATGTAGAGCAGGAGGTAAAGGCTGTCCTGTCCAATTCTCTCGGATTCGGCGGACATAACGCTACTCTCTGCTTCAGAAGGGTGAAGGATTAAGGAGGATATTCAATGGAGAAGATATACGGTCAGTTTGACCTTGAAACAATAGAGAAGCTTGCTGATATAATCAACAAGAAGGAGCTCTCGGAGCTCACTATCTCAAGCGGTGACAATACCATAACCCTCAAGGGCAAGAAGTGCGTACCGCCCATGCCCGTAGTTGCGGCAGCTCCCGCTCAGGCTCAGTTCCCTGTGGAGAGTACCCTTGCCGAGAGTGAAGCTTCCATGGCAGAGGAGGTAAGCGGCAAGATAGTGAAATCGCCTATCGTAGGTACATTCTACTCTGCACCTTCACCCGATAAGCCGCCCTTTGTAAAGACAGGCGACGAGGTGAAGAAGGGCGACGTCATCATGATAATCGAGTCCATGAAGCTCATGAACGAGATACAGTCTGAGTTTGACGGCACAGTTGAGCAGATACTTGTGTCCGACGGTCAGGCGGTCGAGTATGACCAGCCCATAATGGTCATCAAGTAAAAATGAAATACAGGTTCATCACGCAGGATATCATCGATGCGGGAAGCATAAATATAACTTCCCCCGAGATGTATTCGGAAGCCCGTGAATACAACATAGATGCAGGCAGGAACTATATCAGGCGCAGGAACAACCACCTCGCCATGGCAATATGGTTCGGCGTACAGCCTTTGCTGGTCATTTTTGCTGTAGTGCTCCTTACGGGACTTACACAGCTCGATCAGGTGCATACGGGCAGGACCACCTCAAATGCAAGGATAATCGTAGCTGTTGTGGGCTTTGTATTATGGCTGCTCATCTACGGCTATTTCGTAGTCCTCAGGAAGCAGCGCAGCGGCCTTATGATGTTCCTGACATCACTTCCGCTTTTGCTGGTACACTGGTCATTTGCCGTTATCTGCATTGCTAACTTCGTCATTGGAAAATGGTACACCGGCTGGGAGAAAAAGCTCTCCGAAAGGGCAGGCTATCCCGGGTTCACACAGCTTGCCATAACCACCATCGACAGCGAGGCAAATACAGTTGAGGAGCTCACTTTTGAAAACATCAGGGAGAGAGCCGTGACTATGCACAGGCATGACGGCACATTCCTGAAATAGGAGCAGACTATGGAGTACAGATATATCACACAGGAGATCATCGACTCGGGCGGCAGGAATATCACTTCCCCCGAGATGTTTGAGGAAGCCCGTCAATACAATATCGAAGCGACAAAGAACCTTACAAGGCGACAGAGGGCGCATTCGCTTTTCAATATCTGGATGATAGTGCAGTTCATATACCTTTTCTACAAGGTATTCAGCATACTTACAGATACTACCATGAAGCAGTTCGGCGACGGGAGCTACACTCCCGACATTCTGGTATGGCTTGGTGTCGCAGGCTTTTTCGGGTATATCGGGCTTATAATATGGTTCGTGTTCCTGAAGCACTGCCGCAACAAGTTCATCATCGCGCTGATATCCCTGACGGTGATAGCGGTGTCGTGGAGACTCTGGCTCATACCCGTGGTGAATTTCCTTGTGACATGGTACTATGAGTACGTCGAGAACGAGCTTTCAAAGGAGCTTGGCTATCCGTCATTCACTCAGCTCAATATCACCACATTCAACAGCTATGCAGACAGCGTGGATAACATTACATTTAACAGTATACGCGAGAAAGCCAGACGGGATCACCCTCATGACGGTGAGTTCCTGTGATATACAGACCGCTCCCGAAGCGAGAGGGAGCATATTATAACGGAGGACTTTGATATGTCAGATATACTTATGAATAAAGAGCAGATCATGGAAATAATCCCCCACCGCGACCCTTTCCTTCTCATCGACGAGATCGTTGACATGGAGGTAGGCGTAAAGGTACACGCAAGGAAGTACATAAAGGAGGAGGACTTCTGGTTCAAGGGTCACTTCCCCGGATATCCTGTTACTCCCGGCGTTCTCATGGTTGAGATGCTGGCGCAGGCAGGTGCGGTATGTATGCTCTCAAAGCCCGAATTCAAGGGCAAGATCGGACTTTTCGGCGGCATAGACAAGGCTAAGTTCCGCAGACAGGTAGTTCCCGGCGACGTTCTCGACCTTGAGGTGGAGATCATCCGTCAGCGCGGACCCGTGGGCACAGGAAAGGCTCTTGCCTCGGTAGGCGGCGAAAAGGCTGTATCATGCGAGATAACCTTTGTAGTTACAGACAATAAATAATCCATACAGGAGATAATATAGATGTTCAGAAAAGTTCTTATCGCCAACAGAGGCGAGATAGCTGTACGAATAATAAGAGCGTGCAGGGAGCTGAGCATACGAAGCGTAGCGGTATATTCTACCGCTGACCGCACATCGCTCCATGCACAGATAGCCGACGAGGCTGTATGTATCGGTCCTGCGGCGACCAAGGGCAGCTACCTCAATATGAACGCAATTATACAGGCGGCACTGAATACAGGCGCCGATGCTATACACCCGGGCTTCGGATTTCTCTCGGAAAATGCAGAATTTGCAAAGCTCTGCGAGGCGAACGGAATAGTTTTCATCGGTCCGTCATATAAGTCAATAGAGATGCTCGGTGACAAGGCAGCCGCAAAGGAGACCATGGCAGCAGCAGGCGTTCCCGTTATCCCCGGCTCAAAGGGCGCCGTGAAGTCTCTGGAGGAGGTTCGCAGCATTGCCGACAAGGCAGGCTATCCCGTACTGGTAAAGGCTTCCGCAGGCGGCGGCGGACGCGGCATACGCCGTGTTGACAGCCCCGAGGAGCTGGAAGCTCAGATGACAGCCGCTCAGCAGGAGGCTAAGAATTTCTTCGGCGACGATGCGGTATATATCGAGAAATTCCTTATCAATCCACACCATGTGGAGATACAGATAATAGCCGACAAGCACGGCAACTATATCCACCTCTGCGAGCGCGACTGCTCCATGCAGCGCCGCAACCAGAAGATGCTGGAGGAATGCCCCAGCCCCATAGTTGACGAGAAGCTCCGCGCAAAGATGGGCGCAGCAGCAGTTACAGCTGCAAAGGAGTGCGGCTACTACAACGCAGGAACCATAGAGTTCCTTGTGGACGAGAACCGCGACTTCTACTTCATGGAAATGAACACGAGAATACAGGTCGAGCATCCCATTACCGAGGAGGTAACAGGCTTTGACCTTGTAAAGGCACAGATAGAGATAGCCGACGGCAAGCCTCTTGAGATAAAGCAGGAGGACGTTACCATGCGCGGTCACGCTATCGAGTGCAGAATAAACGCAGAAAATCCCGACAAGGGCTTCCGTCCGTCACCGGGTACCATTACGGCACTTTATATGCCCGGCGGCCCCGGAATAAGAATAGACGGCGCAGTATATCAGGGCTACACCATCACCCCTTACTATGATTCGATGATAAGCAAGCTTATCGCACACGGCTCCGACAGAGAGGACGCCATAAACAAGATGAGATGGGCACTTTCGGAGTTCATCGTTGAGGGCGTTGACACCAATATAGACTTCCAGCTTGAGATAATCAGAAATGCCGATTTCAAGGCAGGAAAGTACGATATCGGCTTCCTTGGCAGGTTCATGGAAGAAAAGAAGAAATAATCGGGAATGTGGTGAACGTAATTGTTTGAAGATTTTTTTAACGTTGTAAAAAAGCGCTGGGGCGACGGCGAAGAGGAATACAAACCGCCTATGTTCAAATGTCCCCGCTGTCAGGGCACAAGCCCCCTTTCCAAGTATGAGGAGCTCCACAGAGTATGCCCTAAGTGCAGCTACCACGGAAGACTTTCCTCTCAGGAGCGTATAGCCATAACCGTTGACAAGGAGAGCTTTAAGGAGTTCAACGGCAATCTTCGCGGCGCAGACCCCCTTGACTTCCCCGACTATAAGGAGAAGCAGGCAGAGCTCCGCGGAAGCACGGGACTCAGCGAGGCTGTCATCACAGGTACAGCTACCATAAAAGGCTCGCCCGTGGTCATCGGCATAATGGACTCACGCTTCATGATGGGCTCCATGGGAAGCGTAGTGGGCGAGAAGATAACAAGAGCCTTTGAGTACGCCACAGAGCACAAGCTCCCCGTGATAATGTTCACGGCTTCGGGCGGTGCCCGTATGCAGGAGGGCATAGTTTCCCTTATGCAGATGGCTAAGACCTCGGGAGCAGTAAAGCTCCACAGCGAGGCAGGCGGACTCTATATATCGGTAATGACAGACCCCACCACAGGCGGCGTTACAGCCAGCTTTGCGTCGCTGGGCGATATAATCATAGCCGAGCCAAAGGTGCTCATAGGCTTTGCGGGCAGACGAGTTATCGAGGGAACTATCAAGCAGAGACTTCCCGAGGACTTCCAGCTTGCAGAGTTCATGTACGAAAAGGGCTTTGTGGATATGATAGTAGAGCGCAGAAAGCTCAGGAGCGTGCTGTCACACCTGCTGAAGCTTCACGGATTTTACCCTAAGGAGGCGTGAGTATGGACGAGAAGAGAACAGCGTGGGAACGCCTTCAGCTCATACACACCAAGGGCAGACCCACTATCAAGGACTACATCCCCCAGATATTCACAGACTGGTACGAAATGCACGGCGACCGCCTTTTCGGCGACGACAGAGCCATTATCGGCGGACTTGCCCGTCTTGACGGCGAGCCTGTTACAATAATCGCAGAGGTCAAGGGCAGGGATATCAACGAGAACAAGGTATGCAACTTCGCAATGCCTCACCCCGAGGGCTACAGAAAGGCTCTCAGGATAGCAAGACAGGCTGAGAAGTTCCACCGCCCCATAATCTGCTTCATCGACACTCCCGGAGCATTCTGCGGAGTTGCAGCTGAGGAGCGCGGACAGGGCGAGGCTATCGCAAAGAATATCGCGGAGTTCATGACTCTCCGCACACCTATCGTTTCCATCGTCCTCGGCGAGGGCGGAAGCGGCGGAGCCCTTGCACTTGGCGTGTGCGACGAGCTTGCAATGCTTGAAAATGCGGAATATTCCGTATTATCGCCAAGAGGATTCGCAAGTATTCTCTGGAAGGACGCTTCACGCGAGCAGGAAGCCAGCGAGCTTATGAAGATAACTGCCGAAGATATGGTGCGTCTGGGCGTGGCAGAAGCCATAATAGAGGAGCCTCTCGGCGGCGCACATAACGATTTAGACAAAATTTCAGAAAATATACACGAATATTTGTCACAGAAAATTCCGGAAAAATGCAAAAAAGATATTGACGTTTTGCTTAAAGAACGCTATACTAAATTTAGAAAAATCGGAGCGTTCACGGAATGAGCCGATTTTGAGAAAAAATAAAGAAAATGGAGGATCAAATAATGATTTTTGAAAAACTCAAAGATATTATTGCAGAACAGCTCAGTGTGGAGGTAGACGAAGTAAAGATGGATTCCAATATCCAGGACGATCTCGGCGCAGATTCACTTGACGTTGTTGACCTCATCACAACTATCGAGGATGAATTCGATATCTCTATCCCCGATGAGGCTGTAGAAGAGATCAAGACAGTAGGCGACATCGTTAATTACGTAGAGAAGAATACAGACGCTGAATAATTATAGTAAAAGCTCCCCCGATGAAAATCGGGGGATTTTTTGTTTGCCTTGTCAAACGTCAAAGTTGTTGCCTGACGTAAAATACCACTTGCAATTAATGCTTTACCGTGGTATAATATAGGTTGTAGGATTTTTCACAATAGAGTCAAGAGGATAATTATGAAAAATATCAAGATAATCACAGGCCATTACGGAAGCGGAAAGACAAACTTCTCTGTAAACCTTGCGGTAAAAGCCGCAGCAGAGGGCAAGTCCGCAGCCATAGTTGACCTTGACATAGTAAACCCATATTTCCGTACTGCGGATTTCAAGGATCTCTTTGAGGAAAAGGGCATAAGACTCATCGCTCCCGATTTTGCAAGGAGCAATCTGGATATCCCCTCAATACAGTTCGACGTTGTTGAGCTGGCAATGGATGAGGACTGCCTTATAATAGATGTGGGCGGCGATGACGCTGGCGCTGTTGCGCTGGGACGCTATGCCGAGGCATTGGAGCAGTTCAGGGACAATATCGAGATGTACTACGTCATCAATCAGCGCCGCTACCTCACCAATACGGCTGAGGAGGTCACAAAGCTGATGTATGAGATAGAGGCTGCTGCCCGTATGAAGCATACGGCAATAGTCAACAACACCAATCTCGGCGTGGAGACAAGCCTTGAGATAATCGAGGAGTCACGCAGCTTCGCCGAGGAAACATCGAGGTTAACGGGGCTTCCCGTTATCTATACCGTATATCCCGAGGATATCGCCCCGCTTTCGGATAAGCAGGACGTCTTCCCCGCAAAGATATATGTAAAGCCCGTCTGGGGCTGAGCAAGAATGCATAATTCATAATGCATAATGCATAATTGTCGGAAAAACGGCATTCCGTATATTTTCCCGTCAGCATTGATTATGAATTATGAATTGTGAATTATGAATTAATCTGAAAGGAGCGAAGGGTGTATGGAGAAGATGACAGTTATCACCGAGCGCTGCAAGGGCTGCGGACTGTGTACAGCTGCCTGTCCCAAGAAGATCGTTGTTCTTCAGAAGGAGCATCGTAACAAGAAGGGATATTTCTATGCGGAATGTACCGACCAGTCTGCTTGTATAAGCTGTGCAATGTGCGCGACTATGTGTCCCGACTGCGCTATCGTTATTCAAAAATGATCATTATTTTGTGAAAGGAGCTGTTCAGCTTTGGAAAGAAATCTTATGAAGGGTAACGAAGCGCTGGCAGAGGCTGCTATCAGAGCAGGCTGTAAATGCTTCTTCGGCTATCCGATCACTCCTCAGACAGAGCTTGCCGCTTATATGGCAAAGCGTATGCATAAGGCAGGCGGCGTATTCTTACAGGCAGAGTCCGAGATCGCTGCTATAAATATGGTACTGGGCGCAGCATCAACAGGCGTCCGTGCAATGACATCATCATCATCACCCGGAATCTCACTCAAGAGCGAGGGCGTTTCCTATATCGCAGGTTCCGACCTTCCCGCAGTTATCATCAACGTAGAGAGAGGCGGCCCCGGTCTGGGCGGTATCCAGCCCTCACAGGCTGACTACTGGCAGGCTACAAAGGCTCTCGGTCACGGCGACTTCCAGCTTCTGGTATACGCTCCTGCTTCTGTACAGGAAATGGTAGACTACGTTGTAAAGGCATTCGACCGTGCTGATAAGTACCGTATGCCCGCAATGATCCTCGCAGACGGACTCCTCGGACAGATGATGGAGCCTGTTACATTCCCCGAGATCAATCCCGACGCTTACGATAAGAGCGGCTGGGCTGCAAACGGCCACAAGATGAAGAGAGAGCACCACATCATCAATTCGCTCTACCTCAAGCCCGACGAGCTGGAGAACTCCATCATCGAACGTTATAAGAGATACGATATCATCAAGGAGACAGAGACAGAGGCTGAGCTCTACCTCACAGAGGACTGCGACATTCTCGTATGTGCATTCGGCGCAACAGCAAGAGTCGTAAAGTCTGCTGTAAACGATGCAAGAGCACAGGGCATCAAGGCAGGTCTCTTCCGTCCCAAGACACTGTGGCCTTTCCCCGTAAAGGAGATCAACGAGGCTGCAAAGAGCGCTAAGAAGCTTCTCAGCGTAGAGATGTCAATGGGTCAGATGGTAGACGATATCAGACTTGCTATCAACTGCTCAAAGCCTGTAGAGTTCTTCGGAAGAACAGGCGGCGTTATCCCCACACCTGCTGAGGTACTGGGCGAGATCAAGAGAATGGGAGGTGCCCTCTGATGGCTGTAGTATTTGAAAGACCCAAGTCGCTCATCGACGTTCCTACACATTACTGCCCCGGCTGTACTCACGGTATAGTTCACAGAATTCTCTGTGAGGTCATCGACGAAATGGGTATCGAGGGCGATACTATCGGAGTATGTCCTGTTGGCTGCTCTGTAATGGCATATGATTACTTCAACTGTGATATGATCGAGGCTGCACACGGACGTGCTCCGGCAGTTGCAACAGGCGTTAAGCGTACAAACCCCGATAAGTTCGTATTTACATATCAGGGTGACGGCGACCTTGCAGCTATCGGTACTGCCGAGACTGTTCACGTTGCTACAAGAGGCGAGAATATCGTCGTTATCTTTATCAACAACACGATCTACGGCATGACAGGCGGACAGATGGCTCCTACCACACTCCCCGGTCAGGTAACACAGACAACTCCCTTCGGAAGAAGCCCCGAGCTTGCAGGCTACCCCGTAAAGGTATGTGAGATGCTCTCAACACTGACAGGTACTGCTTATGCAGAGCGTGTTGCAGTTGACAGCGTTCCCCACATCAAGGCTGCAAAGAAGGCTATCCGCAAGGCATTCGAGAACCAGAAGGCAGGCAAGGGCTTCTCTATCGTAGAGGTACTGTCCACTTGTCCTACAAACTGGGGCCTTGCACCTCTTGACGCTATCAAGAGACTTCAGGACGAAATGATCCCCTACTATCCTCTCGGCGTTTACAAGGACGTTGACGAGGGAGTATTCCCCAAGACAGAAGGAGGTAATGAGTAATGGCAACCACAGAGATCCTTCTTGCAGGCTTCGGCGGACAGGGTATCCTTTTCGCAGGAAAGATACTTGCATACTGCGGACTTATGGACAATAAGGAGCTTTCATGGCTTCCCTCATACGGTCCCGAGATGAGAGGCGGTACCTGTAACTGTTCAGTTACCATCTCCGATGATCCTATCGGTTCGCCCCTCGTTCTCACACCTCACCTCCTCATCGCAATGAACCAGCCTTCATTCGACAAGTTTGTAAGCTGTGTACGTCCCGGAGGAAAGGTATTCTTCGACAGCACAATGATCGAGCCCGAGACAGACAGAACAGACATCGAGCTGTACGGTATCCCCTCACAGCAGATGGCTGACGACAACCAGCTCAAGGGCGGATCAAACATCATTCTCCTCGGAAAGCTTCTGAAGGAGACAAATATCTGCTCACTCGAGACAATGCAGAAGGCTATCGAGAAGGTAGTACCGCCCAAAAAGGCAGCACTCATTCCCAATAACTTCAAGGCTATCGAGCTTGGCATGAACGCATAATAAAAAGGCTATCGGTTTTACCGATAGCCTTTTCTTGTAGGGGCGGCGGAGCGCCGTATGAGACGCTCCGACTTTCAACTTTTAACTTTCAACTCTCAACTCACATAAACAGTCCCACGATGAAAGCCGCTCCCGAGGCAGCCAGAGCCACCACGATAAGGGGCATCTCGAAGAACGCCAGAGCCACAGCCACGGCAGTTCCCGCAATGGCTGTCCACATATTATGGGTGGTGTAGAAGATGGCAGGAATGGTCATGGCGCTGAGCACCGCATAGGGGATATAGTACAGAAAGCTGCGGAAGAACCGCGACTTTATCTTCTTGCGGAAGAAGGTGAAGGGTATCATTCGTATGAGGTAGGTGACGCCTGCCATAACGAAGATGTAAACAGCTATACTCATTCTTCAGCCTCCTCGTCCTTAACGGGGAATATGAAGGCAGCCGCAGCTGAGGCTGCAACAGCGGAGATGATTATAGCGAAGCCGTCACTGACCATGGGCAGGCAGTATCTGAACACCACGCTTAGTGCAGCCGCCATGGCTATGACAAAGAGGACGCTGTGCTGCTTTTTTGCAGGGGGGATGATGATAGCGATGAACATTCCGTAGAGGACTATCTCCATAGCCTTGCTGACGGATAAGGGGAGCAGCTCGCCTGCTGCCGCACCAAGAGCCGTGCCCGTGACCCACCCCACAGCGGCAATTAGTATCATGCCGTACATATAAGCAGGGGTCAGCGGAGTTTTCTGTGCGGAGCACACTGCGAATATCTCGTCGGTTATGCCGTATGAAGCCATGAGCCTGTGAGGAGTGGTAAAGCGCTTGTCCAGCTTCTGCGAAAGGGACAGCGCCATGAGTGAGTATCTTATATTTATAGTGAGCTGGAGCAGTATCATCTCGATGATAGTGCCGCCTGCTGCGATAACGTCGATGCCTGCCTTCTGACCTGCGGACGTTAGGTTGGACGCGGAAATTATTGACGCCTGAAATACCGAGAGACCTGCCTTGCTGACGGCGAGGATGCCGAAGCCGAAGGACACGGAGAGGTATCCGAGGCAGATAGGTATACCATGGGACATACCGCGCAAGAAATTGTTTTTCAAGTTTATACCTCCGATTTGAGGGACTGTTTTATTTGTCCGACAACTTTACCATTATAACACAATCGGCAATTTCAGTCAATAGCCCGTAATATAAAGGTATCTCAGGAGGATAAAACGAAAAAGGGACGCCGATGGCGTCCCGACTAAGAACTATGCGATAATGAACTCTCATCACTTGAAACGGCTCTTGAAGCCTGCCTTGTCCAGAGCGGAGCCTGCTGCGACGTACAGCGCGGTACTGGCGGCTATCTGCACAAGATAGGACGGAGTCTGTGTAAAAGCAGCGATAAGACCTGCGGCTGAGAGCCCTTTCGTGATAACAAAGCCCTCATAGAGACTGTATCCCGCAACGCAGATGATGAACGAGGGGATTATGGCAAGGAGATTTCGCTTTGTGACTATCTTATCGCTCTTGTTTGAAAAGAACATGGCTGTCAGAGCCTTGATGATAACGGTGGCAGGTATCCATATGGGATAGCCCGAGAGCCCGTCCGCGAGAGCTCCGCCGATAATTCCCGAGGCAATGGCATAGGGCATGGGGAGTACACTTGCTGAGAGGTAGATGAGACCGTCGCCTGCGTGGGTATAGCCCGAGCCCGTAGGCACATGGATATAGGCGGTAAAGACGAATATCAGTGCGGAAAAAAGTCCCGTCACGACTATCCTTTTCAGCTTTTCGGAAGATTTTGCGTGAGTCATAGCCATACCTCCTTAATGTATACAAGACCCATATGTTTTTTGGATTTTCATTATTATAGCATTGACGCGTAACAAATTCAAGAGCTTTTTTCAACAAATATTGCAAACGCGAAAGGCCACAAAATAGGACAGATAACGTATAATCCCCGCCTATACCGCGCAATAGGAAAGGAGCAGTGAGGGCTGACCCTGACTGCTCCCTGCTTATTATCTGTGGTGACTGCTGTGGCTGATGCTTCCGCCGTGGGAGTGGCCTCCTCCGCCGCCTCCTCCGCGGGAACCTCCTCCGCCCGACGAGCTTTCGATCCTGTGCTTGGTAACATAAGAACGAATGAGCACATCGGAGTTATCGATGAAATGAACATCATTATTATTGAGGTAGATGCTGGGGTTTGTCTTGTTCTTGAACTTATATCTGCCCTTTGTACAGAGAAAGATGATAAGGGCGGTAAGTCCGCCTACGGCTTCAGCGGCAATGCATATCAGAAGCTTCCTTAAAGGCGGCTTGCTCTTGGTGATATAGGTCTTGCCGTTTCTGTAATAGGTATAGGTGGGGACGTTTGCTGTGGCGTCGTAATAGGGCTCAGATGCACGGGATTCGCTGTAATTCGTCTCCAGAAGGGAGCAGAAGTGCTCTACTGCATTGGTGATATGCTCGGGATAAACGGGGCCGTATGAGGGCGGCAGATACTCGTCCAGAGCATAGAAGATATTCTGGCAGATATCCTCTGTATAGACCAGTGAAGCCTTGCCGCTCTTTGCGATATCATCGCAGGCGGGGGATTTTCCCGAAATGTCGATATAGTACAGCAGACCGTCGGTAAATTCGCCGAAGGTATCGTTGTACTTGTTGGCGGTAAAATCTCTTACGTCGTCATCGGTGTAGTACTTCTTGGTGGAGTCGGGAAGGAAGATGAGGATATTGAGGTCCAGCTTTGCCGAGGTCTCCCTGACGATCTTGCTCAGCCTTTCCAGCTCGGCAGGGTCATCTCTGAAGATGCCGTTTTCGTCGGTGACACCGGATGATGATGAGTCGGAGTAGCCCTTATACAGGTTCTTTGAATTGGTATGGAAGGCGAAGAAGTAATCCAGCAGGGCAAGACCTGCGATAACGCCTATTATGATAATGAGTGTGCTGAGCACACTGCCTTTCTTTTTCATCAGAATATGCCACCTCCCACAACAATAATGATTGCGGAAAGAGCGGCGCCTATGGCAGCACAGAGCAGTCCCAGCCTGCCCTTTGAGAGGGGAGGAGTACCTGCCAGCTTGCCTGTCTGACCGTTTATGGCAAATTCATATATCTTGTCCTTATACTTGTATGACATGAACCAAACGGGCAGAAGTGTATACCTCCAGTCCGTATTGGAGATGTTATACTGTTCGGAGGAGGGGATAATGCCGCTGTATCCGCTTATAGTCGATCTTATATATGCGCTGCACGCCTGATTGGAGCGTACACGGATACGCGGAAAGACAGCGCTCTTGTCCACGTCGTATTTATCGGCATAGAAGCCGCTGAGGTAGGACATTGAGAAGTCCTTGAGCTCGCGGTAGTCGTAGGGCTCGATAGCCTCCATGAGCAGGTCCTCTATTTTTGTCTCGCCGTCTGCGGGGATGCCCTTTGTGAGCATTCCTCCCACACGGGTGATGCGGAACTCCTTTGTCTCGGTATAGCTGTAATTGCCCGATACCCAGTGGCGGAGCTTTTTGCCTATGGCGCGGACGTCCACGTTGACATGGCAGTCAGCCAGCCAGAAAGGGACATAGAGACCTGTCAGCTTTTCCAGCTGCTGCTGCGATTTGAAGTCTTTCGGCACGAACCAGCGCTTGCCTACCCACTTCTTGAAGCAGGCTATGGCGTTATCTCTTGTGAGCTTGAAGCCTATTACCTTGTCGGGCTTGAACTCGCCGCCCATTTTGCCTGCTAAAATAACGGGATTGTGGCAATAATAACAGAAGGTGGCTGTAAGCTGGTCGTCAGCCATTATCTCCGCACCGCAGCTCTTGCAGCGGTAGAGGTGAGTATGGTTGGCGAAGTCCTCCTGAACCTGTACAGCTTCCTGAGGGATACTGTTTTCCGTGGTGGCACATAACTTTTTTATCTCATCGACCGTAAACGCACTGAGACAATATTCACACTCCAGCTTCTGGCTTGTGGGATTGAACTTCAGGTCTGCGTTACAGTTCGGGCATTTGTATTCAACTGATTCCAAAAAACCAACTCCTTTGCGCGGCGCTTGGCTTTACCCCGAAAAAACAAGCAGAGCGCAGCGAATAATTTCTATATCATGTGTCGGATGATATCCGATAAATATATATTACCATATCGTATAATATTTTTCAAGAGAAAAGAGAAAAAATCAGCAGACTGTCACCGCAGATAAAAGTAATTATCCTAACTATTTGTGAAGCCTTGACAAAATAAATAAAATCCAATATAATTGTAATATGCATATTTATTACTACAAACTGTAAAAGAAAGGGATGACGATACATGAGATACAAGTTTTCAGAAATAACCCCCGAAATATCGAAACTGGCAGAGATGTCCCTCGAGGGCTACAGGATAGACCCCGAGCTGTACACACAGTACGACGTAAAAAGAGGACTCCGCGATATAAACGGCAACGGTGTAGTTGCAGGACTTACCAATATCAGCACCATAAAAGTGCTTGAAACAGGTGACGGGATGCCAAACCACGGCGACGGAAAGCTTTACTACCGAGGAATAGATGTTGAGGATATCGTCGCAGGCTTCATAAAGGAAAAGCGTTTCGGCTTTGAAGAGACCGTCTATCTCCTTCTTTTTGGCAAAATGCCCGCAGAGCATGAGCTTGCCGAGTTCAGAAAGCTTCTTGCGGACTTCCGCGAGCTTCCCTCTAACTTCATGAGGGACGTTATCATGAAGGCTCCTACGGACAACATGATGAATACTCTTGCAAAGAGCGTCCTTGCGCTGTATTCCTACGACGACAAGGCTAACGATATATCGATACCAAACGTACTCAGACAGAGCGTGGAGCTCATAACCATGTTCCCCGTGCTGTCGGTTTACGCCTACCATGCATACAAATACGCAAGGCTGGGCGGCGACCTGTTCATACACAGCCCACGTCCCGATCTCTCCATAGCCGAGAATATACTTTATATGCTCCGCGACGACGGAAAGTACACTGAGCTTGAGGCGCGTATACTCGACCTTGCGCTGGTGCTCCACGCAGAGCACGGCGGCGGAAACAACTCCACCTTTACCGTCCGTGTAGTTTCCTCCTCGGGAACCGATACCTATTCCGCCATAGCGGCGGCGCTGGGCTCACTGAAGGGTCCAAAGCACGGCGGCGCAAATATCAAGGTGGCTATGATGTTCGACGATATGAAGCAGAACGTCAGTGACTGGACCGACGAGGAGGAGGTAAAGAACTACCTGAGAAAGCTCCTTCACAAGGAAGCCTTCGACCACGCAGGTCTTATCTACGGTATGGGCCACGCAGTATACTCACAGTCCGACCCGAGAGCAAAGGTGTTCAAGGGCTTTGTCGAGTCTCTCAGCTCCGAGAAGGGCAGACATGAGGAGTTCGCACTGTATTCGCTGGTGGAGCGCCTCGCCCCCGAGGTCATAGCCGAGGAGCGCAGGATATACAAGGGCGTATGCGCCAACGTGGACTTTTACAGCGGCTTTGTATATCGTATGCTGGGCATACCCGACGAGCTGTTCACGCCTCTCTTTGCAACATCGAGGATAGCAGGCTGGTCGGCGCACAGGATAGAGGAGCTCATCAACTCCAACAAGATAATCCGTCCTGCCTACAAGGCAATATCTCCCATGCGCGAGTACACCGACATGGAGAACCGAATGGACTGACAAATCATAATTTATCATAATGTAGGGGACGCCGCCCTCGGCGTCCCGTTGGGCGTGTAATGCATTTCGCGGGACGCCGAGGGCGGCGTCCCCTACATTAGCTAACGGCTAAGGGCTCAAATCATAATTTAGCTTCGCTAAATTATGATTCAACTTACAGATGACATAAAAATCCGAAAGGAAAGTGATATAAATGGCAAACACAGCAGAATTATTTGAATGGAAGGGAACTACCTGCGTGAAGCTCAGCGCAGGGGGCTATGAAGCATGGGTAGCTAACGAGATAGGCTCAAATGTTATCCGTCTCCGCGACAACGCAAACGGACTGGAGTTCTTCCGCTTCAGCGAGGACAACACTGCCGACACCATAAAGCAGTCCGCAGAGGTATGGGGACTCCCCACACTCTACCTGCCAAACCGCTTTGCAGACGGCGTACTGAAGACCTCCGACGCGGTGTATCAGCTTCCCGTAAACGAGAAGGCTCCCTACAACAACCACATCCACGGCTTCCTCCACAAGAGAGCCCACGAGGTAGTGGAATACAGTGCCGATGACAACTGCGCATGGGTAAAGACACGCTATGTCTATGACGAGAAGGACGAGTTCTTCAAGTATCTTCCCGTCCGTTTCACAGCCGAGTACACATTCACACTGTCCGCACAGGGCTTGGAGCAGAATATCCGCTTCATCAACACCGACGGCATGAAGGTGCTGCCCATGTCGCTGGCATCACATACAACTATCAATTCTCCCTTCGTTGACGGCGCAAAGGAGGAGGATATCCGCCTGACAGTGCCAATAGGCAAGAGGTGCGAGCTCAACGAGCGCTGCCTGCCCACCGAAAATCTGAAGGTGCCCACCATGCACGACTTGGAGTACAAGAACGGCGTAAAAAAGCCCGTTCTTCAGGTAGTTGACAACGAGATGTATTTCGGCGAGTACATTGACATCGACGGGGAGAAGTTCCACGGCGTTATCGCTGAGGATATCGCCAGCGGCAAGAAGCTCTGCTACGAGGTATCGGAGGAGTACGGCTTCTGGATAATCTGGAACGACCGCGGCTTCAACCACTACTTCTGTCCCGAGCCTATGACCGCAATGATAGACGCTCCCAATCTGAGCCTGCCTGCCGACGTTACGGGCTACCGCGAGGTAAAGCCGGGAGATGTTTTCGAGACTCACGAAAGATTTTTCACAAAGTTATAATTGCAGGGGCGAACACTGTTCGCCCTTTTTAATGCATAATATATAATTCATAATGCATAATTGAGGTGTCGCCGCTGGCGACGGATCTGAAATAAATGTCGCATAAACAATATGTAGGGAACGCCGTTCTCGGCGTTCCACAGCCCTTAGCCATCAGCTTGCAGGGACGCGCAATGCGCGTCCGCAAACACACAATATCGAATACAGCAGGGGCGACCGACGGTCGTCCCTGCATTTGAGTTTTTATGTGACAAATGCATCACATCTTACAAAAAGAGGGAGTGTTATTTGTACACTTCTCCAAAAGTGATAGATTTGTCACTTTTCCTGTTGACATTCTCTGATATGGGTGATATAATTGTCACAGAAAGTGATGAATACATCACACCGAGGAGGAAATAATATGAACATCAGATCTAACACAAAAAAGAAAACAGTTACACTCAGGACCATACACTTAGTTATAGTTATCACGGCAGTAGTGATAATAGCAGGGGGACTTATCTTCGGCGGCTGGTCTGACTGGATATTCTACGCAAGCATACTTATCCCCATAATACTTGACGGAAAATCGGAAAAAGAGGACGAGCTCGTAAAGGAGAACATGGCAAAGGCTACAAAATTCTCATTCTGGGCGCTCATAGGAGTGATGATATATTTCGGACTCAAAGCCCGCTTCCACGCTGTATCCGCAGTATCGTTCCTTGTAGTCATATTCGGAGCTGTCGCACTGAGAAGCCTGATATTCCTTATACTGGACTTTTCACCCAAAGCAGAGGAGGAAGAATAATGAGCATAAGAAGTTTATTTGAAGCCGATACCACGGCAAAAAAGCCTGCGGTGGAGCTCCACAGCTATCATAAATTTGCAGCCGCAGGTTATCTGCTGGGTTCCTTCACATTTTTGGGAATGGCGATGATAAACAGACATAATTTTGCGGTGCTTGCCGTACTTCTGGCAGCTGCCGCCGTTATTGAGCTTATCATGTGCGTGAAGTTCTTTGCCATGATAAAGGGACACACCATACAGCAGGCGGACGAGCTTGCCCGTCAGATAATGTACAAGGCAGGCAGACTTACGGCGTTTGCGCTCATTATAGTCGGCGGCATTATTGAGCTGATATTTGCCGCAACAGGGGCAAGCTTTACCATCGACGGCTCAAATGCAGCCTGTCTCCTGTTCGGGGTATGCCTTTTTACAGCAGGGCTCAGGAGCCTGTTTTTCGTGCTTCTTGACCGCACCGACAGCGAGGAGGAAGAATAATGCCCGAGCTGAAAACAAAACTAAAGGAATACCGTGCAAAGCATGATATGAAGCAGGGGGAGCTTGCGGAGCTGGTGGGAGTCCGCCGCGAGACCATAATCCGCCTCGAAAAGGGACTCTACAATCCCTCCCTGAAGCTTGCCATGGACATAGCGGCAGTGTTCCACACAACTGTCGAGGAACTTTTCTCCTTTGAGGAATGAGCGTAAGGCATATTGCACAAAAAACGACAAGAAAAAAATACAACGCAATTTTTGATAAATCTATTGTATTATATGCAAATATATGGTATAATAAAGCAAATGCGGTTCTGTTTTCCGCTTTTGTCACCAAAAATAAAGGAGTAAAATTATGAAGTTCGGATTTTTTGACGACGCTAAGAAGGAATATGTTATCAATTCCCCTAAGACTCCCTATCCGTGGATAAACTACCTCGGCAATCAGGGATTTTTCTCACTTATTTCCAATACAGCAGGCGGCTACTGCTTCTACAAGGACGCACGCCTCAGACGTATCACACGTTATCGCTATAACAACGTACCCCTTGATATGGGCGGACGTTATTTCTATATCAACGACAACGGAACCATCTGGAACCCCGGCTGGTCTCCTGTGAAGACACCACTCGATTTCTACGAGTGCCGTCACGGTATGGGCTATACCGTTATCACAGGCAAGAAGAACGACCTGAAGGCTGAGGTAACATTCTTTGTTCCCCAGAACTACGACGGTGAAGTTCAGCAGGTAGTTCTCACAAACGAGAGCAAGGAAGCAAAGAGCTTCTCCATCTTCTCCATCGCTGAGTGGTGCCTCTGGGACGCACAGGACGACTGCACAAACTTCCAGAGAAACTTCTCCACAGGCCGTGTTGAGATCGAAGGCTCAACTATCTACCACGTAACAGAGTACAGAGACAGACGTAACCACTACGCTTTCTATACTGTAAACGATACTATCGACGGCTACGATACAGACCGTGATGCCTTCCTCGGAAGCATCTACAACGGCTGGGACAACCCCGAGACCGTAAAGGCAGACAAGCCCGCAAACTCATTTGCAGACGGCTGGTCACCTGTTGCTTCTCATTACAAGAAGGTAACTCTGGCTCCCGGCGAGTCCAAGACACTCATCTATATCCTCGGCTACGCTGAGAACCCCCAGGACAAGAAGTTCGCTGCTGAAAAGCCTGCAAACCTCCTCACAAGAGAGACATGGGTCCTCAACAAGGAGAAGGCTTATGCAATGATCGAGAAGTACAACACTCCCGAGAAGGTAGCAGCAGGACTTGAGGAGCTCCGCAATACATGGAACGACCTCCTCTCCATCTTCAATGTAAACACACCTGATGACAAGGTAAACAGAATGGTAAATATCTGGAACCAGTATCAGTGTATGGTAACATTCAACCTTTCACGTTCCGCTTCTTACTTCGAGAGCGGTATCGGCAGAGGCATGGGCTTCCGTGACTCCAACCAGGATATCCTCGGATTTGTACACCAGATACCCGAGCGTGCAAGAGAGAGACTTATCGACATCGCTTCAACACAGCTTTCAGACGGCGGCTGCTATCACCAGTACCAGCCTCTTACAAAGAAGGGCAACGCTGATATCGGCGGAGACTTCTCTGACGATCCGCTCTGGATGATCCTCTCTGTTGCAGCATATATCAAGGAGACAGGCGACTGGGGCATCCTCGATGCAAACGTTCCTTTCGACGATGATCCCAACGGCAAGCACACAATGCTTGAGCACCTCAACGTTTCCTTCTATCACATCGTAAACAACCTCGGACCTCACGGTCTTCCCCTTGCAATGAGAGCTGACTGGAACGACTGTATCAACCTCTCATGCTTCTCTGACACACCCGGTGAGTCCTTCCAGACCTACACCAACCCCAAGTTTGCAGCAGAGGGCGGCTACTCAAAGGTTGCTGAGTCCGCATTCGTTGCAGCACTCTTCACATACACAGGTCCTGCATTCGTAGGAATCCTTGAGCATCTCGGAAAGGCTGACGAGGCTGCAAAGGCTCAGGCTGAGATCGACAAGATGAAGAAGAACGTAATGGAATCCGCATTCGACGGCGACTGGTTCATCAGAGCTTATGATGCAAACGGCGAGAAGATGGGCTCCAAGGAGTGCGAGGAGGGCAAGATATTCATCGAGCCTCAGGGCTTCGCAGTAATGTCAGAGATCGGTAAGGACGTAGGAGCTGATATCAAGACTCTTAACTCCATCGACAAGTACCTCAACTGCGAGTACGGTCTCGTTCTCAATAATCCTGCATTCACAAAGTATTATATACAGTATGGCGAGATCTCCACATATCCCGGCGGATACAAGGAGAACGCAGGTATCTTCACACACAACAATGCATGGATCATCTGCGCAGAGGCTTACGTAGGACGCGGTGACAAGGCATTTGAGTATTACAGCAAGATAGCTCCTGCATTCACAGAGGAGACATCTGATATCCACAAGACAGAGCCTTATGTATACGGTCAGATGATCGGCGGTAAGGACGCAAAGAACTTCGGTCAGGGCAAGAACTCATGGCTCACAGGAACAGCTGCATGGAACATGGTAGCTATTTCCCAGTACATCCTCGGTGTACAGCCTGTGTTTGACGGTCTGAAGGTAGATCCTTCCATTCCTCACGAGTGGGACGGCTTCACAGCAGTCCGTAAGTTCCGCGGCGCAACATTCAACATCACAGTCAAAAACCCCGAGCACGTTTGCAAGGGCGTAAAGACAATGACAGTTGACGGCAAGGCAGTAGAGGGAAATGTTATCCTCGTATGCGAGAGCGGCACACACGAAGTAGAGATCGTAATGGGCTAAAATCAAAGGGCAGGCTTGAAGCCTGCCCTTTTTAGTGTTTAGTTATTAGTGCTTAGTGCATAGTATGGGCGCACAGTGTGCGCCCGAGGAAAAACATATATGTAGGGAACGCCGCCCTCGGCGTTCAACAGTTTTAGCCCTATAATTTAGAGATGCTTTCTGTATTAAGACCAAAGGCACGTCCTGTTTCAGTAGAGACTATTAAAGAACCTTTGACTTTAATTTTATCACCTTTTTTCAGCTTTAAGGCTTTATTTTGCAATTCTTCGCTATGTAAATTGCAAACAACGCGCGTGCTGATCATCAATTCGTCTTTGACCGAAACTACAACAATGTAATCTAATGAAGAAGGAATTTCGGCAACCTTACATTCAAAGCTGACTTCCTTGCCGTCATATTTGTCTATGCAGGCAGCAGCGTTGTCACTGTAACTGCTACTAAGCTTCTTTATGAAATCTTCACTTTTCTTATTGCTCCTGCTGTGATGTACCGGTATAGAGCCCAACCACAAAACGGAAAAAAGAATAATTCCGCCAAGCGCTATCCAGAATTCCTTGGTTTTAATAAAATCCATTTTTTGTTTTTGCATAAGAGCACACCCTTTCATATGTTTTGATTTTTTAAAAAGTATTGATAAGCATTTTATTGCTTATTTCAATATTATTATAACACATATGTATTCACAATGTCAACATATGTGTTCATAATTTACAAAAAATTCGTATATCATATTATCTGAGGTGATAATATGTATATACCGACACTTGACTCAAAATTAGTAGGTGAAGTCATAGCGCAGTTTCGCAAGAAAAAGGGAATATCGCAGGAGGTCATCAGTGGACTTGCCGATATAGGGCGCACACATCTCAGTGCAATAGAGCGCGGCGAGAGAAAGCCCACCCTTGAAACTCTGTACAGAATAGCGAATGCCCTCGGCGTAAAAATGAGCGACATCGTTATCGGTATAGAGGAAGCGATCGACGAACAGAACGGCTCCATATAAATCAGTAAAAGGAGGATAACATGGACAAACTATACACATGGGCACTTGCCCTTATTCTTGTGGGCGTGATACTGATGGCATTCGGCATCGTTACCAGAGCCCAGCGAAAAATGCTTGAGGGAGACCTTGAGCGCTTTGACGCGGTGGTGACGAAGCTGAAGCCCGTGACGAAAAGGTACAATTACGGCGACGCAGTCACTCTCTACGCGGAGTACACCGTAGGCGAGAAGCTCATAGAGGGCTATTTCTACACAAGCCTGCCCTCGAAGATGTTTCCCTACCGCCCGGGGGACTCCATCGTCATAAAGCTTGACCCCATGCACCCCACGGTGTTCATGATAGAGGATATGGAGAACGATCCCGAGCTTGAAAGGCAGTACAAGTCGGCGCCGCTTGTAATAGGAACGGGCGCGGCAGTCCTTGTCATAGGCGTGGTACTGCTCATTCTGCATATTATGAAGTAAACCGAGCCACGGGCGAACATTGTTCGTCCTCAAAACTAAAATCCCGATTTATCCGGATAAACACAAAGCCCCGAGTGCTTAAACACTCAGGGGCTTTTGTTTTATATGTTTTTAAGCTTTTCCTGTTGTATATGTCTGTGCAGAAGCAGCGTGAATACCGTACAAACCAGCACTCCTGCCATGCCAAGTATCCCCAGAAGCATTGCTGCTCCCGAGCCCTTGCCCTCTCCGAAAACAGCGGTAAGGAAGCTTCCTGCGGACTGCTCTGCCATAAGCGGCTCGGCAGCCTTGTCGATGAATACTCCGCTGAAAAGCCCACCTATGGGTATGGTGAAGAATTGCAGCGTATTTCGGCAGGAGTAGACCCGACCCTGCATATCCGCAGGGATAGTGCTGCGGAAGATAACGTCAAGCTGCGTTCCCATGACGGGGATGAACAGCCAGCCGCAGACGGCTCCCACGCACCATATTATGGGCGAATCTGACAGCGCAAGGAGAAAATTCTCAGTGCTCATGGAGAAAAACAGCGACAGGCATATGAGCCTTACACGGCTTTTCGGAGCAGGCAGCGCTGAGGCTATGATGCTTCCGAGCAGCGCGGCTATGCCTGCACAGGCGTTTACCGCGCCGAGGACGCCCTCACCTCCCGACGCCTTTGGTATTATCAGCGCAGGAAGTGCCGCGGTGTAGGCTGAGGCGATAAGGTTTATCCCCGACAGGAAGAATATGAGCTTCATAATGAGGGGATTATCCTTCAGCCAGCGAAGTCCCGAGGCAGCGGAGCTGAGCAGGGACTGCTCCTGTTTATACGACCTTTGTGGCTCTGGTATCTTTATGAAGAACAGCAGCGCAGAAAAGGCTGCACCGAAAGTGAGCAGGTCGGTGGTGATGACCGCTCCGATGCCGCCCCATGCGTAAAGCAGGGTGGCAAATACGGGGGTGAGTATGGTGTTCAGCGACTGTGAGAACGAGCGCAGTCCGCCTGTTTTCTGGTAGTGCTCCTTTGGTATGAGCTGTGTTGCCGCTACCTCAGCCGCAGGCTGCTGGACAGTGTTCATCAGTCCGCCCACTGCGTTGATGACATAGAGATGCCACGGACAGAGCTGTCCCGTCTTTATGAGCAGGAAGGCGGCTGCCGTTGTTATGGCTGCCAGCAGGTCACAGACCAGCATGGTGCGTTTTTTGTTCCATTTGTCGCTGAGAGCGCCTGCAAATATGCTCATCAGCACATAGGGCGCATATGAACATATTCTCAGCAGAGCGGTGCTCAGTGCAGAGCCGCTCCCACTGTAGAGCCACAGCACCAGCGCATAGCTTGTCATTCCGCTGCCCAGCGCGGATAGTGACTGTGTGCTCCATAATAACAGATAGCTTTTTAATTTCTTTATAGTTTTCATTGGCTTTGCTCCTTTTTTGATTTTACATGCAAGCAAAGCCCGAGGGTATCAGATATCCTCCATGCAGTCCCTCAAGCCTTGCATGGAGCTGAAACGGTGCATAAACGCATTTTTGTATCCTTCCTTTCCTTCAATGATATGTACAATTATATCACCCAGCCCTCATATTGTCAATCCGGGGTGAAATAATCGCAAAAAAACAAGGGGATATATATGCTAAAAACTGTATATTTGACAATTGACGGAGAAGATATTGTTTGTTATAATATAAATGTAATTTGAATTTTTATTCAAAAAAACAGGAGGTATATGAGAAATGAAGAAGACTGATCTGAAGCTTATTGCTTGTCTGCCACTGGCTGCTGTTCTGGTAAGCTGCGGCAGAACTGCCATCGACCCCAATGACTATGTTGAGGTAACATTCGATGGTATGGACACTGTTGCCTATGCTCATGCTGAAGTGGATTATGAGAAAATGGTAACAGACAACCTCAAGGCTTTCGGCATCAAGAGCAAGAAGGACGACCACGCCATCGAGAGAGCTGCCGGCAAGCTGGAAAAGTATCTCAGCGGTGAACTGGATAAGTCCTCAAACCTCTCAAACGGCGACGAGATCGTATTTGAGTGGGATGATGACGACGTTGAGAAGCTTGAAAAGAAGTACAAGATAAAGCTCAAGGTAAGCGACAAGACAATTACTGTAAAGGACCTCGACGAGCCCAAGAAGTTCGATCCCTTCGACTATCTTGATGTAAGCTTTACAGGCGTTGGTCCCGACGGTCAGATACAGCTGGATTACAGTGATCTTCCCGTTGACTACGTTTCATTCTATGCTGACCCCAGCTACGGACTCAGCAACGGCGACAAAGTCAAGGTGACCTTCGGCTACAGCGAGGACAGCGCAAAGGACGAGTGCTTCAGTCAGGGATATATGCCTGAGAATTACGAGAAGGAGTACACTGTTGAGGGACTCCAGCAGTACGTCACAAAGATATCAGAGGTCGAGAAGAAGTCTTACGACAAGATGGACAAGTACGCTCAGGACCGCTTCATGGAAGACGTTGAGGACAACTGGGAGAACAAGGAACTCAAGGATATCGAGCTCCTCGGTGTAAATCTCTATGTTCCCAAGGAGGAGAGCTACAGCATGAAGAACGCTCTCTGCTATGTATATAAGGTAACTACCACACTCAAGGGTGAGGAGAAGAAGGACGAGGAGCCTACAACAGAGGCTGCTACAACAACAGCAGAGGCTGCCACAGAGGCTCCCACTACAACAGCTGAGGAAAAGAAGGACGAGGGAACCACTACTGCCAAGGCTGACGAGAAGAAGGAAGAAGCAACCGAGGCAACTACCGAGAAGAAGGACGATAAGAAGGAAGAAGCTAAGAAGGGCGAAAAGGTTTACTACTACTTTGCTTACTATCAGAATGTACTCTCACCCGGAGACCCTGACAAGGACTACGACGCTCAGAGCTACAACGAGCCCAGCTATTCCAATTTCTTCGGCGTATCTGGCGATGCTTTCGCAATCGACGGCGTTCTCTATGTAGGATATGAGAACCTTGACGACCTCTACAAGGCTGTTGAGGATAAGTTCTACTACGAGTGCAAGGTCGAGACTAATATCAAGAAGAAGTAATTCCTGCAATAAATACAGATACACATATGAAAAATCCCCTGAGCGCGGAAAAGTGCTCAGGGGATTTTTTAGACGTTAGCATAATGTAGGGAACGGCGCCCCTCGCCGTTCCGCAAAATGTATTACATATCCAACGGGACGCCGAGGGCTGCTCTGCCGCCCGATAATAAAGCGGCGAAGCAGCTCCCTGATGGCTAACGGCTGAAGGCTTTGCCCTTATCTCGGGAACTTATCGCGGTACACGCCTATTTCCGTGACGACTCCTCGGCTGCTGCCGCTTATATTGACAGAGCCCACACGCTCCGAGGTGACAGAGCCGAAGCTGACGAGGTCGGAAAGGTCCTCGCCCTTATAGCCTGCATAGGAGCAGAACAGCCTTTTCTGTCCGCGAAAGTCATACTTATCGCGGTAGACAAGAGCCTCGGGCGGATCGTAGAGAAAGCGCATATCAAGGTCGAAGTACTTATGACGGACTATTTTCAGCGCCTCGGTGTCGCTGTCCGCAAGGTCGAATTCTCCGTAGGTGCCGCCCATATTCGCCATATGGTAGCCGCTGGCAAGACGGCTGTCGGTGAGCTCCGTGCCGATGGAAAGCAGCTTTTCTCCCCTGAGGTCAAATACCGCAGGAGAAGCCGCAGAGCTTATCATGACCTTGTTGGTGCCCCTTATATAGGGATATGTGCCCAGCAGCTTATAGGCGAGATTTGACGCCGCGTCCCACATTGAGGTATTGGGTCTGACATAGATATAGCTGCTGTCGTCGGAGTTGTCCTCGTGGGTGACATAGGGCAGGGTGTAAAAGTTCTCCATAAGAGCATTTAAAGTGCACCCCAAACCGTGGACAAAATTTTGCAACCATGGACAGATAAAATGAACCCTGCCTGATGCAATTGCTCATGATAGATATGCTGTTCTTAGATTCCGAACCAGAGGCAAAACCAGCCACCGCCGCAG
>Ga0255342_1001259_pt1 | contig 37200 bp, 27 predicted proteins | sample wastewater_treat_3_FD_192416 | JGI IMG/M metagenome (GOLD analysis project Ga0255342, IMG submission 192416) | Wastewater microbial communities from Lulu Island WWTP, Vancouver, Canada - plant14 | ecosystem: Engineered > WWTP > Wastewater > Unclassified | place: Canada: Vancouver, British...
AGAAATTGACCAGTAACGAGATCGCAAAGGCTACATAAAAACCCTTGCCGAATTTGCGGTTGCCGGCTGCCAACATCAAGATCATGTAGGGCATGAAATCCATGGAAAACCGGTATCCGAATTGTGCCCAGCCAGTATTTTGGTAAAACAGGCTTGGAATGGCCACAAAAGCCATTGCTATGGCAAGGTTGCGTCCAAAGGCACCAAAATCCTTTGGCCATAACAAAAAGATAAATACAGGCGTGGTAAACAGCATCGACAATCCGTGCCGCGTTATGTGGATGTATGGTGCCACGCCATCAATAACCGGCGGATTTATAAATGCTGCCGCCAGATTAGCCCTCAAAAACCAAAAGCTGAAAAGGCCATGATCACGGATAGATGGCCTAGTTCCAGCGGCTAAAAATTTGTGTCCAAACTCAAAGGGATTTTCAAAGCGGGCGTAGTTATAAGCCATCAAAGCGCCGCCGACTGCCAAAATAGGAATCGCAAATAGCACGCCCTTTTTCAAAATGTAGGCAAAACCTGGCCATCTCAATCGGTCGCCATCCCTAAACATTTCAAGGGCAAAGAAGATGAAGGCAAAGGCAATAGGCGTCCTAGTCGCCATCCCAAGGCCAAGCATCAAACCCGCCAAAAATGGGCGCCTGGCCTCAATCGCAAACAGGATGTAAAGCACATGCAAGGTAAAGCCCAGCACCAAGGCGGTAAACCACACCTCGCCCCTAATCGCCGAAAACAGGTTGACGGTGCCAAATGTAAAAAGAATTGTTAAAACAACATTTTCACGTGTTGAACGCTTGGAAAGCTGCCTTAACCGTAAATATTCCAGCAGCGTGAACAAAAGCAGCGCATTTAATGCCGCGTTCAAGACTGTGAACAAGACGTCGTTAAAGTTGTATCCCCAAATCAGATAGAAGGGAATCATTGCCACAGCTGGAAAAGGCGGAAACGACATGTAGTACTTGGTTTCATCACAACGTCTGGGCGGGTCTCCACAGTCTTTTGCCACATCAAGCTGGGTGTCGATTATCCGGCGGGTACCATCCAGTTCGACAAAGCGCTTCTTTTCTTCGCCCTGCTTGTCACCCCATGGAAAAACCCCCTTTACCCAGGTCCCATCAGTCAGCTTGAATTCGCGGATACTAGCCCAATCGTTCCACCCTACCCCCTTCCCACCAGCATCCGTTGTATGGCGATCAATCGCGGCCTGATAGCCTTTTGGGTCGCCTTCCCTTGGTTTTTGACCTCTGATGCGCTTGGGAGTATCCGTGCCCACCTGGCCATTTACAAAAGAATGGGCAAGGTCAATAAAATGAAAGTGCCTTGAAGGCCCCAATATATTGTCGAAGGAAAACAACGACAGACCTATCGCTGCGCCAATAAAAACCAGCAGTTCAACCTTCCGACGCACCAAAAACTCACGAATCTTGTTCAAGCGTGCCTCCACGCACTTGGAGCGCAAAATATATCAGAGCGTGCGTCCTTCTGCTATCCTAACGACACATTGTGAAAACTTGCGATTCACAATGGTTGCTAATTTGGAGTTATTTCATGCCGCTGGTTTCGTTGCATCAGGTCCATAAAAGGTACCCTACCGGGACTGAGGCTTTGTCTGGCGTCAGCTTTTCCATTGAACCGGGCGAGTTCGTTTTTCTGTCCGGCCCAAGCGGAGCAGGCAAGAGCACTCTTTTGCGCCTGCTTTTACACATGGAAATTGCTACAAAGGGGGATGTCCTGCTGTTTGGAAGGAACCTAGCAGCCCTTAGTCGCTCATCAGTGCCATATCTAAGGCGAAATATAGGCGCGATATTTCAAGACTTTAGGCTGTTGCCAGATAGGACCGTATTTGAAAACGTAGCCGTAGGGCTACATATCCTGGGACTATCGCGCAAAGAGATTAAACAGCGCGTTACCAACACGCTTTATGATCTGTCGATTGATCGCTACGCACAGGCTTTTCCTTCCATGCTTTCAGGTGGTGAGCAACAAAGGGTCGCTATTGCTAGGGCGTTGGTAATGCATCCTGCGCTGATTCTGGCCGATGAGCCTACTGGAAACCTCGACTGGGAGCTTTCCAACGATATTGTTCGCCTTTTCGATGATCTGAACGCCAAGGGCACCACCGTTATCATGGCAACCCATGATCGCTTCTTGCTAAATGCGTTTCCAAGAAGAACTTTGTTGCTGAACAAGGGTTTTTTGATTGAGGATTTTCAGCCTTCACAAACGAGTGACGATGAAACTGAAGAAGGGGTGGATGAAGAGCCAGAAGAAGTCCCACCTATAATACAACCCCTGGATATAACTGCTGCTTTAAGAAACTTACATACACCTCCGCCTTTACCAAAGCAGCAAAAAATTGCGGGAATAGATGGCGAGGAGGTTTCATCATGAGCAAACCATTCGTCACAGGAGCCCGCCGATTTTTACACGCCCTTGGTGAAGGATTTAAGGGGCTTTTTGTGGCCCCAGGCCAGACTCTGGCTTGCATTCTTTCGCTGGCTATTGCTGGCAGTCTGCTGGTTTTATCTTTGTCCTTTGCTGATCTTGCGGTTTCTATGCTCGACAGGACTACTCGCAATACCGAGGTGCTGGTTTATCTGAAGGAGCAGGTGACCTCAAAAGAGATTATGGTGCTGATGGACAGAATTAAAGGGCGGCCTGACGTTTTGGCTGTTAAATATCTGACTGCGGACCAAGACAGGGCTCTTAACGAAGAATTACTGCCACAGGACATTGTGGCGTCCATGCCGGAAGGTTCTATTCCAGGTCAACACGCCCTAAACATTGCATTTGACAGTGGAACCGTGGACTTACAGGTAATTGAGGATCTTTCGAAGTTCCTGAAAACCTTGGAAGAGGTCGATATCGTAGCCGAGCCACCTGTAGGCGCAGCCAGAGTCCAGGCTTTGGCTACTGTGATTCAATATGGTCAGGTGATTGCAGCGATTTTGGCTGCTTTGTTGCTTGGAGGAATCCTGTTTTTCGTAGTTGGCACATTGGCCAGGACCATGGATTCTCGCCTGGAGGAAATGGCTATCTTGAAACTGCTTGGTGCCACAGATCTTCACCTAAAAGCACCGCTTTATATTCAGGGAATCGTTCAAGGACTTTTGGGGCTTATAGCTGGAGCAGTCGTCGCCAAGGTCATTATCGCCGCGACAAACGGATACATCGTGGCCACCCTTGGGTTGATGAGACCCATTCCCTTTAACCAACCATTGGTCTTTACCCTAGCGGCAATTGGGGGTGTATTGGTTGGAATCTTGGCAGCATCCATAGCTTCTCTTCGGAGACTGCCATGATCAGGTGGCCAACCACGCTGGCGGCTATCTTGGTGGCGGCCTTTGTCCAAAATGCTTATGCCCAAGTTGGTGCGCCAGAAGCCTCCAAACCACAAGCACCCACTCCAGTTGCCTCAGACGTCTTACACCAAGAACGCTCTATTTTGGATGCCTTGGATGATTATGTTTTCCAAGCCAGACTTGCCCAGGAAGCCGTCAACATCGCCGAGGAAAACCGCAGGATTAGCGAACGACGAGCCAGGGCCGCCGTTGAGCAATTGGTGCTTGCTAAAAGTCGCGTGGCTGAAACCAGCAAGCAGCTTGCTGTAACGCTGCGCCTGGCTAGAACTACAGCCCCATATGCAAGCGGTGTGGCCCTGGTTTTAGGCGGGGAAGACCCCTTACTAACTAGGCGCTCTGCCCTGCTTGATAAAGTTTCAAAACGCCAAGGGGCTGAGCTAAGCCAGTATGCCAAGGATGTTGAAGACGCCACTAGAGCCGAATTTATAGCTGGCATCGAGCGAGCCAACGCCTACGTGGCCGCCAAGTTTGAACAGGATGCCAAGGCCAGGTTAGACACCGAAATGGTGGCCAGAAGGGCCTTACTGACCAGGTTGGAGCAAGACAGAGCCCTAAACATCCGGCGCGCCAAGGAGCTGACTCAGGCTGAACGCGCCTTGGTAAAAGAGATTGAAGCCCGACTATCAGACGAAGCAGCACCTGTGCGGTTTGACCAGCTTGTTGGCCAAATCCCATCGCCTTTAGTGGATGGATTTTTGCAGGTGCCATTCGGAGACATCATCCACCCAAACTTTGGGACCAGAACGCCCCACCCTGGCCTTACACTTGCGTATCAAACAACAGGCTCACGCAATGTCAGGGCTGTCGCATTTGGACGAGTAGCGTGGATTGGTCGGATGAGAGGTTTTGGAACGGCAGTGGTTTTGGACCACGCTTCTGGCTTTTTTACGGTTTATGCTGGTCTGACCAACATTAATGTTAAAGAAGGGCAAACCGTCAGGACTGGAAACGTCTTGGGCCAAGTTTCTACACCGCCAGGCGACAAGCAGGCAAATCTTTACTTTGAGCTGCGCCAGGGTAGTGATGCAATCAATCCCCTACCCTATTTCAGCAAGGATCAGATTAGGAGACATCCTTGAAGCGTTGGGCTGTCATAGCTTGCTCTTTGGCCGGCTTTTTAGCTTGTGGACACACCCAAAGTGTCAGAATCTCGGAAACAGCCCACATAAGGGATGGCCGCTTCCCTGTGGGTTGGCCTAGCGTTGAAGCTTTTGCTGATTCACCAGCCCAAAAACCAAGGATTGCCATTGTAATAGATGACGTAGGGCGCTCTATCGAAGACATCCAGCCTTTTGTTGAACTTGACCTACCAATGTCATACGCGGTGCTGCCGTTCTTGGACAATTCCAGGGCCGTCGCCTGGCATCTGGCCTCACAAAGACAAGAGGTCTTGGTTCATGTACCCATGGAACCTATGAACGTTGACGCGATGGATGGCCCCAGCTTTTTACAATCAGATATGGACGCAAGCACCTTTACTATCACCCTTTCCAGAAGTTTAGACAAAGTGCCTGGAGCGGTCGGGGCAAACAATCATATGGGCTCAAAACTGACAGCAAATTCGCTGGTTATGGACGCATATATAGAGGTTTTAAAAAGCAGGGGAATGTACGCCCTAGACTCCAGAACTACTGCAGATTCCAAGCTTTTGAAGGCAGCAAAAAAGGCCGGAGTGCCAGCTGCACGTAGGCATGTATTTTTGGATGACGATAACAGCGTCGTCGCGATAAAAAAGCAAGTACTGGAATTAATTAGAGTTGCAAAAAAGCTTGGGTGTGCCATCGCTATTGGACATGCAAGGCCAAACACCCTTATGGCGCTGACGGAGCTAGCCGAAAACCCAGACACAGACCAACTTGAATTTGTTACTGTTTCTGACCTGCTTAACGCCCCCTGCGCCCAGGTTGACCCGCCTCCTCCAAGATATTTGGAATAATCAACAAGCAACGATAATTGCCATCACCGTCACTCTTGGTGGAGACCCCTGGATGATCCCTCAAAGCCATATGAATCAAACGGCGATCTTGTGGATTCATCGGGCTAAGGCGAACAACTCGCTTGGTTGTAAGGGCCTTATCAGCCATTCGCTTCGCCAAGGTCCCAAGTGCTGTTTCCCTGCGATCTTTAAAACCTTCGGCATCTAAAACAACCAGCTTACGGTCATCTGGGAAGCGGTTAACAATTTTATTGGCCAAAAACTGTAGTGCCGCCAGAACTTCGCCGTCTCTACCAATCAAGATATCGTTATGTTCACTTTGAATGTTGATGAGAATCTGTTCTGGAGTGTCTTTGGCAGACACCTTAGCTTGATACCCCATGCCAGTTATCAATTGCTCAACAGCCTCAATGGCCTTATTTACTTTGGCGGTATCAGTACCCGGCTGGCGTCCAATTATCGGAAAATCACCACGTACCCTAGACTCATCAGCAGCCGCCAACCCTTCGGCCAGGTTCGTATCACCAGGACCTGGTACATATTCCTTTCGAAAGGCCAACGGCGTTTCATCTTCAGGTACTCGCACCCGAATGCGAACAGAAGCGCCCAAAAACCCAAACAAACCCCTTTCGCTTTCAAGCACTTCATAAGTCATGTCACTAATGTTGAAACCCAATTCCGCCGAGGCTTTCAACAAGGCCTCTTCAACAGTTTTTCCTTCAAATTCAGCTTCTTTCATGGGTACCCCCAGTGCCTTTTAAGCAGGCTTCTTTCTTAACTTACCAATCAACCCCCTGTTTACAACCTGCTGATGAATTACAGACAGAATCGTATTAACCAGGATGTAAAAAACCAGGCCAGAAGGCAGGAACAGCATGAATGATGTAAACATGATTGGCATCATCCACAGCATCATTTTCGCCTGGGTAGGATCCCCAGCAGTGGGCTGGAGCTTTTGCTGCACAAACATTAAAACGCCCAGTAAAACAGGCATGACAAAGTACGGATCGTGGGCCGACAGGTCCTTAATCCACAGGAAAAGTGGGGCCTGGTACAAGTCTACCGCCCCATAGATTGTCCTGTACAAGGCAATCCAGATGGGCATTTGCAACAGCATAGGCAGACAGCCACCAAGCGGATTAATCTTTTCCTGCTTGTAAAGGGCCATGGTGGCTTCATTTAGCTTCACCTTGTCGTCACCATACTTTTCCTTCAAGGCCTCAATCTTGGGTCTCAAATCAGCCATTCTCTTCATTGAAGTCATGGACTTTTGGGTCCAATACAAGGTCAGCAGCTTAACAATCAGCGTCAAAAACACGATTGCGAGCCCCCAAGAAGGAACCACGCTGTAAGACAAACGCATCAGCCAAAGCATTGGCTTGGCCAAAAAGCCAAGGACCCAAAAATCGATGGTGTCGTCCAGACCTGGAGCCGCTGATTTTAGGGCGTCAATATCTTTAGGACCGACAAAGGCCTTATATTTGAATTCTCGAATCTTTCGCCCCAGCAGTGCTGACTTTGCTGTTGCCCCCTTATCACCAAGTCCGCCAATTGAGACAGCATCTATGGTGATAACATCCTCGTTTCCTTTTAAGCCCAGAATTTTGGCCGCTTCAGAACAGTGCATCCTGCCTTCAAAACGACCTGTTGCCTTTACATAGTCCGGCAGACACGAACTAACGCCTGAGCGCAAGGAAAACGGACGGCCGTCATCCCCACCCCACTGCAATGCAACCGCAATAATTCCGTTAGGGTCAGCACCTGGAATACATTGGGTCGCAGCATTCCCCTGAGGAACAATGGCGGTCAAGAAATACCTGGTGTTGATACCCGAGAACTCAACTGGTCCTGGGATTTTGAACTCAGGCTTTTCCAGCAGTTTTTGGCGATCTTTTTTATCCAGCTCACCGCCAACCATGCAAACCGCATCACGAATATCTGGTGGTGCCGCAAACATCATCCCGCAGTTGCCCTTTTGGGAACCAAAGGGGTTTTCCCAAGCGTAAATCAGCATCCTGACCAGCCCGGAAACTTCGGTGGGCCCCAAGTTTATGATTCGAACTGAGCTTTCCAGCAGGTAGTCATCAACCAGTTCCCAGGTGCGCTCGATGAACACGTCAGAATCATCCACTTCAGGGTCTGGCCACACCATGGTGACACTCTTTTCATCTTTGGTTACCACGGTGAAAACGGGATCGTTGGCAAACACGCTCCAAAGGCCGCCTGTCCGTCGGCCAAAGGTTAAATCGCGTTTCCAGGTTCTGGTCACCTGTGGGCCGGTCAGGTTTTCAAACATCATCGAAAATGGGAAAAGGGAGTAATCCCACGTGGAGACCATGTCCTTTGGTCCGGCCTCGGTTTTTTGGGGTGGCGGATTGATGTTGCCCATGGGTGGCTTCTTGGGAGCGGCCTGCATGAACTGGTCATCAAGCAATCGAAATGACCTGATTGCCCCGTTATAGGTGGAGATCTCGGCAATCGAGCGGCCGCTACCAGGAACCAAAGACACAACCTCTTCCCAGTCTGCAGGAGGTAATGGTTGATCAGCTAGTGCACTGCCAGCCGTCAATACAACAATAGCCAGCAGTAACGCTGTGTAGCAAAAACCTTTTTCCGTGATTTTATAAAGATTCACGCGTAGTCAACCTCGTTTTTGTGGTACTGGGTCAAACCCACCAGGATTGCCTGGATGGCATCTCATTATTCGCCGTGTCCCCAGATAAAGGCCACGCCAAAATCCATGGACCTGTAGGGCCTCCATGGTGTACTCCGAGCAAGTAGGCAAGAAGCGGCAAGAAGGTGGCAAAAGCGGTGAAATAAACAGCTTATAAAGGCGGACAACGCCGATTAACAACAGGGCTGGTAAGCGAACAAGCCACCTTAAAAGCCGCACAAACACACTGGGATGTTCATTCTTTGGAGATTGATTGGAATGCTGCCACTCTTTTGATGGCATTAATAAGCTCCGTTTTCACCGAGGCCAGCCCTGAAGCCTTTCGCATGGGGAGTTTTTCAGTTGGACTTGCACGCCCCTTGCGAACTCGCCCTTCAGCTGCCCGCACCGCTACAACAATGTCAATGGGGGGAAGTCTGTGCTGTAGATGCAGGCGAAAAACCTCTCGGATCAAGCGTTTCCATCTATTGCGACATGCTGCGTGACCAACACGACGACCAACCGCAAGCCCAAGTCTTGGGTGTTCAAGGTCGTTCGGGGATGTAAAGACGATCAGGTTTGGCGAATAGGCCTTGCGTCCAAGGCGCATAACCCGCTCAAAATCTGACCCTCGCAGTAGTCGACTGGACCTGGGAAAGCCAGCATTCACGGCTGCCCCCCACCCCTTGGACTACTTGCCTGGGGTAGTAGGAGCTAAGAGTTTGCGCCCCTTTGCACGACGTCTCGAAAGCACCTTGCGTCCATTGGCGGTCGCCATTCGCGAGCGAAAACCGTGGGTTCGCAGGCGTTTAATTCTACTTGGTTGATAAGTTCTTTTCATGGCTACTGTCCTATTTAAATACGTCGCTGCTACTGCAAGCGACTGGAAATTCAAATATGCGGCCAAAACCGCCGGCCCGAGGTATTTTAGGCGAAAAGCCCCGGAAGTCAATGATTGTTTTTGGGCGGATGGACAGGGACAGGAGGCAGGGTTTATTTAGGGCTGGGTGTCGGTGATTGCAGTCGGGGCTAGTTCGAATGCGTTAACACACCACTCAATGAACGAATTATTATCGGAGGCATCAATGTAGATATTGCCAGTCGTGCTCGTGAACGAGAATTCGCTCTGCTCATTACAGTTGCCTTCAATAACTGTTTGATATTTCTGTACGTAATTTTCGTAAAAAGCTACGGCAAATGTAATTGGGGCACTTGCATTAACAACCTCCAGCTGACCTTTCCACCACGAAATCGCATTGTCCCAAACCAAATTAATGGTGCCTGAAGTATGCCAAATAACAGGGTCAAATGGAACATTATCCATCCACACCGGGCCTCGGAAATAGAAGTTGATGTAGTCAGCACCATCTTCAACACAAACACCATTTTCACAGTGGTGGTCAGCATCGCAGAAAACTTCATCATAGTCATAGTCACAGGTGTATGAATCGCCAACTATGGTGCAATTACCCTCAGGATAGTACTTGTGGTAACCAGTATTGCCCGCATTACAGGTGGAAGGTTGCTGCTCGTTGCATGGGTTTGGATGGCATGCATCTACAGGAATCTCTGTGCAGCTATTATTACCATCCAGACATTCATGACCATTTGGGCAGCTCTCAGCGCTATAGTCCACGCCACAAGCATCACCACCATTGGGGCAGACACTAAAATATGTTCTTAGCAGGCCATCAACACACTGGGTAACTTGATCTGGGTCAGGACAAGTATTCGAATGGGCCAAGTAATGGCATTTTGGCTCACCAGCATCAACAAAACATGTTCCTGTGCTTTCAAATTCGACCAACCTGCCACCTTGACAGTAGTTGGCCGGAGGATTGTTGCACTCATGACCATCGCATGGACTAGCGACAATAGGAGTACCAGAAATGTAGACTTCGTCGATGCGACTGGTGCCGTTTGGCTGAATTTGGCCAGGATTGACGGAAGCGTTGTCAGTAACAATCCAGCGCAGGTAGGCAGTAGGCTGATTGTTTAAGGCCGCTGGAAGGTCAAGATTAAGCAAGCGCCCGGTGGTAAATTCATTTTTGACAGTTATGCTGCCGTCAGCCACGTCAGTCCAGTTAACATTGTCGGTGCTGTACTGCAGTTGAAAGTTCGTTGGTCCTGAGTTAGAAGATTTCTGATATGACGAAACCAACTTAAGGTTGCTGTAGCCAGTCGTATCAAATGGGGCCAGCCAGTACTTGTCCGTCACATCAGCGCCATGCCAACCGTTGACCGAGTAGCAAGAAGTACCAGTTGTTCGCCCGCCCGAAGAAATTATTGTACCTGTGACACCCTCAGCTGAAATACTCTTCAGACCACGATTTGCATCACTGCCAGCATTGGCGGGTGCTGGCACGGTTTCAAGGTCCCATCCCACTACAACTTCCGGGTCAGGTTGCGGGGGGGCAGTAGGCTCCGACTCAGTGATCTTCGTGATGTCAAATCTATAAAGGTCAGCAATGTAAAGTCCATATGGTTCAGACCTGCAAAATACCATGGAGCTATCATCACTGGCGTCAATCCAAATCTCACCTGTCGCAGTCGCGAATTGCAGACGTGTGGAGCAATCATCACTGTACACAAGGGCCTTTGCTACACCCTGCCTAAAGAATCCCACACTAAATTTAATTGAGGCGTCTGGGTCAACTACTGCCAGTTCAAGCTGCCACCAGTTTAGGTCCGAATCCCAAGTGAAAGCATGCATAGTCTCATTGATGACAAGCTGTGGACCAAGAGGGGTAAGCTCCATCCAATCCGGTCCTCTAAAGAAGAATTTGACCGGTTGGGTCTCCACGCAGGCGCCACCAGCACAGACTTGACCAGAATCGCAAAGATGCTCTGTGAAGGTATGAACGCACTTGTAAGTCCCCTCTCCCTCGATGTGGCAGGTGCCTGGGGCCTGATACACTAGATAACCGGTGTTCGTGTTATTACACACATTTGCGGGAGCCTCTGTGCATGGATTGGGCTCACATGGGTCAACAATAGGAATCGGGGTACATTCTGAATTGCCTAATATGCATTCATAACCGTCGGCGCAGTCTTCATCTTGAGGCTCTACATCGCACGCATTTTCGCCATCACGGCAGACACCATGATAAACGCTCAGTTTTATATCCCCTAGGCATTCGCTTGTGGTAGGACATTCTTCAGTAGTGACCGAATCTGACACACACACGCCAGCATTACCCTGAACAACGCACTTGTTGGTTTGAGTTACTAATTCATTGTTCTGACAATGTTTTTCTGTGGGACAAGTGACGCCTTCACATGGGTCGCCTTCAGCTTCCATAGGGACCCCATCGATCACGATTTCATCAATGCGGCTTCTGCCAGTAGACACAACGCCTGTACCACCGGGGCTGTCAGTGGTGGTGACAATCCATCGCAGATGTACCAAGTCTTTGTCGTTCATAACTGCAGGCAAAGGCTTGTCCAGTAGCACACCTAAGGTCCAATTGTCCGCGACTTCGATCACTCCATCATCCAGGTCGTTCCAAACAGCACCATCTGTACTGTACTGAACTTTAAAGTCTTTTGGCCCGGTGTTGGAGGAATACTGGTAAGAAGAAACCAGCTTCAATGAGCTAAAACCACGGGTGTTGAAGCTTGCAAGCCAGTATTTTTCAATTTGGTCGCCAGCATCCCAGCCAGTCACAGAGTAGCTTTTGCCTACTTTTTCGGCCACGCCAGTATTGAACTGATAGTCGTCACCAGTTCCAACAGAGGTGACTGCATATAGGCCCAAGTTACCAGCAGTCCCTAAAGTCGACAAGGCGTTGCCATCAGGAAATTCCCAACCAACCAAGACTTCACGTTGGGGTACAGGATTCGAGTCGGTGATTTTTGAGGGGTCCAATACGAAATCATCACCGCACCAATTGAAAGAGTCATTATCGCTGGCGTCAATCCATATTTCACCTGTGGTCGTGTTGATTACAGGATTGTTGGCACAGTTCTCGCCTGCCTTTTGATACTTGAAGTTTCCACTTTCCTTGAATCTGATTTGGTACTCAATGACATCGGCTTCATAGGTAATGTCAATCTGATAATGCCACCAGTCCGAAGACTCATCCTTCACCATCGCCTTGCATATCCAGTCCGATGGCGCGGCTGGATAGCAAACAAAGACACTATTTGGACCATCATCCATCCAATCGGGGCCGCGAAAGTAGAAATCATAGTGCCTAGTTGGGTCATCCTTGCAGGCGGCATTTTCACAACCAAAGTCACAAATCTCATCCTGGTAGCTTTCAGTGCAAGCATTGCCACCATCCTCACAGGTGGAGCTGTAAGTCCTCAAGTTACCTTCCACACAGGCTTTTGGCACCACAGGCTCGCAGTCAGATAGGGTCTTATCATACTCACAGACGCCCTGGTCGTTAACCACGACGCACTGGCCATTAGCATTGTAAGTCGCCAGTTGCCCATTCTCACAAGCTGGGGCTGGTGGGGTATTACACACTACGTCCTTGCACGGGCCCTCCTCTCCACCACCAATGGCCACACCAGCGATGTAGACCTCATCGATTCGACTTGTTCCACCTGGTAGAATCGTTTCATCTTTCACACTTTCATTTGAGGTCACCTTCCATCGCAGATAAGCAGTCGCCTGATTATTTAGGGCTGCCGGCAAGGGAAGATTCAACAAAGAACCGGCGGTCATAAATTGATCATTGGCAACTGTTACATCGCCGCCGTCAACTGCGGTCCAGTCAGTGCCATTTACGCTGTATTGCAACTGGAAATACTTGGGGCCGGTATTAGATGACTTTTGATAGGATGATTGTAGAACTAGGTTTTCGTAGCCTGTACTATCAAAAGTTGCCAACCAATACTTGTCGATGGTTTCGGCGTTATCCCAGCCTTTATCGGCATAGCATAGATCCTTAAAGCAGCTCACCGAGCTGTAGGCACCACTTGTACCAACAGAGGTAAACTCCTGGATACCCAGATTTGCAGCTGTTCCAGCGGTTGCCATAAGGGGCCAAGTCTCAAAATTCCAGCCAACGATCACGTCAAGGGCGACTTGCGGTTCCGCATCGGTGATTTTTGAGGGATCCAAAGTAAATTCATCAGCATTGGAGCACCAAGTAAACGAATCATCCTCGCTGGCATCAATCCAAATCTCACCAGTGGTCGTGTTGATTACTTCGTTATTGGCGCAGTTCTCGCCTGCCTTTTGATACTTGGTGGTTTCACCTTGGTTAAATCTGACTTGATACTCAATATCCTCGGCTTCATTGGTGACATCAACTTGCACACCCCACCAGCCAAGTGCGTCAAGCCACTCCATATCTGCGCAGCTCCAGTCCGATGTGGTAAATGGACCACAGACCTGCGGAGCAGGAACATCACTCATCCAATCAGGGCCGCGGAAGAAGAATGCATAGTGTCTAGTTGGGTCTTGCTTGCAGGCACCGTTTTCACAGCCAAAGGTACAGGTTGTTTCGGTTGGCGTGTAATCGCAATTAACATCACCATCCACAATAGAGCAAGCTCCAGGTGCGCCGTATTCAACAACACCGGTGTTGTCATCGTTACAGTGGTTGGCAGGAGGCGTATTACAAGGGTTTGGATCGCAAGAAGGCGCTTGAATCAAGGAGCACTCTGATGCGCCTGCCAAGCATTCATATCCTTCGTCACAATTCTCATCATTATGGCTTTCGCTACAAGCACTTGCGCCATCTGCACAGGTGGAGCTGTACACTCTTAGCTGGCCTTCCACACAGGCTTGTGGAACTTCAGGTTCGCAATTTGACAGGGTCTTAGCATACTGACACACGCCCTGGTCGTTATCCACGACGCACTGGCCGTTATCATTGTAAGTCGCCAGTTGCCCATTCTCACAAGCTGGATCCGGTGGGTCATTGCAAATGACTCCCTGGCAGGGGCCCACCGGACCACCTGTGAACACCCCAGCGATGTAAACTTCATCAATTCGACTGGTCCCGCCTTCCAAAACCGTCAGTCCATTCACAGCTTCGTTGGAGGTCGCTATCCATCGCAGATAAGCAATCGCCTGATTATTTAGGGCTGCTGGTAGGGGAAGGTCCAGCAAAACGCCGGTCGTTTTATCATTGGCAACCGTGATATCACCACCATCAACCGCAATCCAGTCAGTGCCATTTACACTGTATTGCAACTGAAAATACTTGGGACCGGTATTGGATGATTGCTGATAGGATGAAACCAGAATCAGGTTTTCATAGCCCGTGCTAACAAAAGGTGCCAGCCAGTATTTATCCGTGGTTTCAGCGTTATCCCAGCCTTTAACGCTGTGGCATTTATCTTTGAAGCAGTTAACCTGGGTGTAAGGGCCACTTGTGCCTACAGAGGTAAACTCCTGGACACCCACATTCACTGGTATTCCAGCACTTGCTAGGAGGGGCAACGTCTCAAAATTCCATCCAACAATTACATCACGAGCGACTTCCGGTTCCGTCTCAGTGATCTTTGAGGGGTCCAAGGTGAACTCATCAACATTAGCGGTACACCAAGTGAATGAAACATCTTTGCTGGCATCAATCCAAATCTCACCAGTGGTCGTGTTGATTACTTCATTATTGGCACAGTTCTCGCCTGCCTTTTGATACTTGGTGGTTCCATTTTGGTCAAACCTGACTTGATACTCGATGTCCTCGGCTTCGTTGGTGACATCAACTTGAGCTCCCCACCAGCCCTCGGGCTCAAGCCACACCATTTCAAAGCATTCCCACTCTATTGAGTCCGTAAATGGACCACAGATCTGGGGATTACTTGGGTCGTTATCCATCCATTCAGGACCACGGAAGTAAAATTCATATCGCCGAGCTGAGTCTTGCTTGCAGGCGCCGTTTTCACAGCCAAATTCACAAGAAATCTCGTTTGGCTCGTACTCACAGTCGGCATTGTCCCCATTCACAGTGCAAGTTCCAACTTCTGGATATTCCATAAGCGCGGTGTTGTTGTCGTTACAGTGGTCGGCAGGAGGCGTAGTACAAGGATTTGGATCGCAAGGTGTAATGTCAGAACACTCGGAGGCGCCGTCACGACATTGCTGACCAGGGTCACACTGGGTGTCAGTGTAATCCTCGCCACAAGCACCATCAGTACAGGTGGCAGTGTAAGTTCTGAGCGCTCCGCCTACACACTGGGCAGCAGAAGCCTCGCAGGGCTGAACGGTAAATGTGTAATCGCAACTTGCCCCGCCGTTGTCCACCGTACAGATGCCTGGGTCTTGGTAAACCTTCAGACCAACGGTGTCAGTATCACAAACGTTGGAAGGAGGCTCTGTGCAAGGATTTGGGTCACACGGGTCAACAGCTGCACAGCCAGTAATGGCAACCGTCAGGCTGTAATCATTGCCAGCACCTTCAACACCTACGACTTGCAAAATAACACTTACGGGGTCTGCGGAGGCGTTCACGTATGTCAGCGGGTTTGCTTCGTCTAGGGCATCACCGTTTTCGTCGATTAACTGCGCCTTCAACTCACCTTCGGCTGCCTCGAAGTCGATGGCCACAGTGAGGGTTCCGCCTGCGCAAACGTCGATTGTATAGTAGTCGTCATTGTCAGGACAGATGACCAAGTTGTCATATTCCCCGGCCTCGATGGCTGTTGCTGATGATGTCGAGTTGTTTGGCTCGAACTCGTCATCTTGGCAGCCAAGCTCACAACCACTGTTATCCAAGGCGCAGTTTGCGGTGCAAACCAAGTCTCCGGAGCCAAGATTCAGGCTTTCACAAGTCTGGCCACCAAAGTTGTCACCATCGCACTCTTCCTCATCCTCGATCTGTCCATTACCGCAGGAGGGCTGTAGATCAGGCGTATCCGGAACATCCGCGGTGTCCGGGACATCAACTGTGTCTGGAACATCATAGATATCGCCAATATCTATGCCAGGTGAAAGATCATCCGGTCCATAATACACATCTCCCAAATCGTCAGTTGGGGAAGAACCTTCACAACCGGCATACAAGCCAGCAGCAAGCAGTAACACGCTGGAATAACGCAGAATCTTAGACCACATACTACCCTCCTGGTAAAATCAATCGGTACACATAACCCGAACTACTATGACTGTTTAAGTATAGGTTTGTCAAGCGACCAAAGTGTAAAACACGAAGATCCCGTGCCTGTCCCTGTCCCTGTCCCTGCCCCTGTCCCTGTCCCTGTCCCTGCCCCTGTCCCTGTCCCTGTCCCTGTCCCTGCCCCTGTCCCTGTCCCTACTTCGCCTCGGTCATCTTCTTTAGCCAGCCAGACATGCCGAAGATTACCGCTGCCGAGATCAAGCAACAGACCACGAACACGGCCCACACTGTCCAGACATTGAAACGAGCCCACATCAGACTGCCGACTACCAGCAGCTGGTTACCAATGGCAGTTGCGCCAAGCCAGCCACCCTGCATCAAACCTTGGAATCTGGGTGGGGCTACCCTGGAGACAAACGACAATCCCATTGGTGACAAGAACAGCTCTGCAACAGTAAGGGTAAAGTAGGTGCTTATCAGCCAGTTAGGTGAAACTCTGTCAGGTGAGGGGCCACCACCAAGCTCGGCTGGTGATGGTAGGCCAAACGATGCGACCATCAGCAGCGTAAAGCCAACAGCGGCCAAAAGCATTCCAATACCAATCTTTTTTGGAGTCGATGGTTCACGACCTCGCGCCCGCAACCAGCCAAACAGGCCGACTACAACCGGCGTCAGGAACACCACGAAATATGGGTTAAACTGTTGGAAAATCTCAGGCTCAAGAAGGTTTTGCTCGGGGTATGTCCCGTACAAAAGCCATAACAGAACCAATCCCACAATTGTCACGCCAACTCCAGCCAGACGGCGCAAAACTGAGCCTTTTTTGATGGCAAATATCAGCCCACCAATTGATGCGGCGATAAGTAAGAGGCCTCTGATGTCGAAAACCAGATAACTTAAGGGGTCTACGGACTTAGCAGTGTAGTCCCTGGCAAAGAAGGTCATTGTCAGACCGTTTTGATGGAATGACATCCAAAAGAAAATGACCACCAGGAAAACAAATCCCAAGGCCATGAGACGCTTCTTTTCAACCTCCCAGGGCATCGCCTCCTGTGCCTCACCTTTTTCCTGCTTAACTCCTGGATCTGGCAGCATTTTTTTGAAGATAACAAAGGTCGCCAAGGACACCAGCATGGCCGCCGCCGCAATCGCAAAGGCGAGGTTGTAGCCAACGGAAAAGGTATCAAGGTACTTAGTGACAAAAGCAGTAAGATCAGTTACTTGCGTCCCGGTGACAGCGTTAGCCAATTCCTGCAGTTTATCGTTATTGGCAGTATTACCTGTCACGAATTGATGACACAAGGCTGGTAGGTCCGCGTCATATTTCAAGCCGTGTTGGCCCAGATACCAAGTTCGAATGCCGCGGGCAGCGTTTGGCGCAAACACGGCCCCAATGTTGATTCCCATGTAAAAAAGCGAGAACGCCGAGTCTCGCAGATGACCGTACTTGGGGTCGTCATACATCTGGCCAACAACTGCTTGCAGATTGCCTTTGAACATGCCGTTACCAAATGCAATCGCAAACAGGCCCACCAAAGCTACTGGCAGGCCCATGCCTGGAATCGCCATCAGAACATAACCCAAGAACATGGTGACAATACCAGCAAGAATGACATGCTTGTATTTGCGAGTCCGGTCTGCGATGAACCCACCTACTAGGGCCAAGGCATAAATCAAAAAATAGAAAACGCTGTAGATCAGTCCAGACTTATCTGAATCAAGCCCAAACTTGGCCTGTAAAAACAGGACCAAAATCGCCATCATGGTGTAAAAGCCGAAGCGTTCACCCATATTGGCGAAGAAGGCCACGATAAGTCCACGTGGATGCCCTTTAAACATCAATACCTCCCACGAATTTACCTGGTAACTACGTCACCTCACTAAAAAAACTACCGCCAAATTCATGACCCAACTGTCAATTTGCAGGGCATTTTAGGCCCACGGCCGCGACAGCGAATTGTTACAGGCACAAAAGTTTGGGTCAAGCCCTGACCCCGCCCCTGCACCTGTTCCTGTCCCTGCCCCCGTCCCTGCCCCTGTCCCCGACCCCGCCTACAACCCAATCTCAGTTATGCCCAGCGTCGACGTCACCAGCAATGCCGTCTGATTATGATTGAACTGGACGTGCCTGATGAACCGGCCTGCAAACCAAGATCGCTTCAATTCCCAAGTCCCCAGATCGTATTCACTAACCCGTCCATTCAAATAGTTGGACACGTACATCCGGTCTTTGCCCATCAGAATCGAACGAACCCCAAAACCCACGAAATGAGACGCTAAAATGGCGCCAGAGTCATAATCCATTTCGGTGATCAGGCCCAAGGTACCAACTGATGACCAAGCACGCCGTTTCGCAGTGTCTAGTGCACAGCCGTCCGAAAAACCAAGCCAAACCCAGGGGTTTGCCTTGGAAGTACCGATTGGTCTGAACTTTAGCAGGTCTTCTTTATCGAACGCTAGGGCCAAAAACGCCGTTCCATCTGTTGGAAAAAGTACTGTAGAAGCATAACAGTACAACCCTTCGCCAGTTTCCGAGTCGTATTGATAATCTTCTGGGCTGACATCCTCAGAAATAACCTCAAGGCGCTCAAAGGTGGAGCTATCAATACGCTCTGGGTTAGATAGATTATCAAAATACAGGGCTAAATCAGCATAGGGCTCCTTGGGAACCAAGACAGCTATTGCAGGGAAACGCTTTTTACGGCCTGGAATCTGGTTTTCAACTTTGAATGGAGGGGTAGATTCCATCTTAAACAGGCCAATGGGACCAGTTGCATAGACCTTATCTGTTGCCTTTTCGTAAGCCAGATGGGTTATCTTGCTATAATCTCCGCAAGTTATATTGAGGTCCTCATCAAGCTCGCAAATTCCACCTGAAAACGCCAAATCTTGATTAGTAGAGTTGTCAACTTGATCGGCTGTTTCAACCGACACCAAGTATCGTCCTGGATCGTTGGTATGGTAAATCATCCGTGGATGGTTAACTCCCTTGAAAGTATCACCTGATGAGCAGCTATCGAACCGCCTATCTGAAGGAGCTATGACTTTAACCCCCTCCTGGTTAGCCGCGTCCAAAAAGTCAGTGCATCTGACAGTCCACTTTTGCTGGTTCCAACCGTTAATGCACAGCAGGATAAATACCCCTAAGGAAAAGACAAATGGGATCCTGAAACCTCCCCTGAACGAGGTAAGTACGGACGCAATAAACAGAAAGGCAACCACAATCAGAACCCAATCAGGGATTGTCCAATAGAGCATATAACCAAGTGATATTGCTTGGTAAACAGCGAAACCAAGCGGGATCAACAGTAGTAGCCTGGCAATAGTTCTAATAATCATAGATTTTGGCAAAATAGCCACAAACAACACGGGCGCAATCACGACCATTGGAAGCCAAAGAAACTTCCATGTAAACGAAACCGCGATGGTAAAGAAGGTCGCTGCATATCCCAGTAAAGCAAGGAGATACGTCAAAAACAAGCCAACACGCGACTGTTTGGGTTTAGATGATTTTTTCATTTAGTCTCTCAAAAGTCTGATATTTGAAGGCCAAAGGTGGAACGTTAGTTGTCGTTCGGCCAGCGATATAAATCAAAGCTCCTATTATCAAATATTCCAACCTCAATTCGTTCAGGATTCTCGGCCTCGATCCGATCACGCCATGCCTGAAGCCTCCCCTCCCTACGCAGCAGATACACGGCGTCCCTCTGGATTTCATGATCTTCTGGATACAACAGTATCCTCGTTGCGGCCATGGCCGAAACAGCAGCCGCCCTTTGCTTATCGGAGGCCTTGGTGCTCAGCTCGATCTCCCAGCGCATAACTGTATTACCAAGCAAGAAAGTCCTGTCGGTGGCAATACCAGCACAAGTATCGTACCTGGCGGTCTGGAGATCGGTATATAGGGTTTGACCCGAATAAAGGCCACGCTCTCGCAGCTCGTCAAAAAGCTGGTGTTGAAACTCATGCTGACGCCCTAACACATCGACTGGGTCATAAGCACGAACACCTTGCCACCCTAATGATAAAGCGGCAAACACAAGCACCAACAGCGAACTGCCTTTAAACCTGAGTGACAACGCCATGGCCGCCAGTACGGCCATAAAGGGAGCAAACATCAGGTAGGAGCGCAATCCCATATCAACAAAGCCAATAGCAGTCCCGGTTTGCAGCCACAAAAACATCGCTGCCGTCAATAACACGATGATGGGAAAAACCAGCAGATCGAAACGCCTTTTGACAAAGATAACGACGATACCAGCCAAAGCCGCCAAGGTTAGCAAAGGCGAGTTATTTGGAAATGCCAAAACGTGGTAATTCAGAGCCTCAGGTACGGTAAATATCCGCCAATCCCTATATTCAACTGGTACGTTTGTGGTGTTGAGCCAGTTGGTGAACACCCAAAACAGGTCACCCAGATAGATGGCCCCGGCTAGGATATAGATTGCAGGTAACAACGCGGTCGCTATGGTCATTTTGATTCGTCGGTGTTTTAAGATATCCAAGCCGACGAAGACCGCGGAAATGACACCAAGTTCGTGGCGGACTAAAGGCAAAAGCCCTAGCACCAAGCCTGCTAGGAAGGTGCGATCATGGGTGTAAAGCATCAAAAACAAAACCACTATCACAACACCATCGGCGTTTGAAAAACCGCAGGCCACTGAAACAAAATAGATGGTGTTGGTGGCTAAAAACAGGCCTGCAATATTGGGGCGACCAACCTTGAACCCCCTAGCGGCCCCGCAAATAAGAAAGACGCCGGTTGAACCAATCAAGCAGTGGGCAAACAGGTATCCTCTGATTCCAAACATCATGGGGAGACCGTAAATCAGTAACAAAACTGGCTTGGCCTTGGTCAGAAAGAAAATGGCCATGGGTTCGTTCAAAAAGGCAGAAATGAATTCGATTGGTAATGTACCTTCGTCATTCAGGAATCTAAGACCGGTAGCGGCGGTGAAGACGAAAAACAGCAGGCTCATCGCGACAGCCCCTGCCCTGCTTTCAAACAACCATTTGTCTATGGCGTCCAACTTTTGAAAAAATCCATTGCTGGATGCTGTCATTTCACCCCCGTTTATGGACTAGGCTCCGATCATGGCCTACTGGCAATCAGTTCGGATCGCAAAACCCCAGGGGCCACCTTGTCGGGAGTGCGCCCTGCCCTGTCAGCTGGAATGTATTCCAGGGCGCCAGTTGGGCAAAACGGTACGCACTTTGGGGCACCGTGACAAAGGTCGCACTTGGCAACGCAATGCCAGGTCTCGTCCCACAGCATGTTTCCAAAAGGACAGGCAGCGACACACATGCGACAGTTCACACACTTTCCATAGTCAACTTCTATCGCACCAGTAGCCTCGTTGCGAGACAGCGCATGCACTGGGCAAACGGCGACACAGGCCGCATCGTCGCACTGCAGACACACGATTGGCACGCCAAGGTCCGGGCCGCGACGATGAATTGAAATGCGGCTGACGCCAGGTTTGCCTTCCCCACCATGGGCAAAGGCACAAGCCAGTTCGCACTTACCGCAGGCGATGCAACGCTCAGGAATCACTCGATAAATTCGATCCATTTAATCCCCCTTGGTACCTAACGAATCTGGGAACCACCCATCAAAGTTACAGCCATGGCCGCCTGTGCCTTCCGCTTGCAGGCGTCGCACTGCTCAAAGTAGCGTCCTGGAACCTTGCCATCATGCCAAGCCGCCTGCGCCTTGGTGATATGCCCGCGGCCACATGTTGGGCAACGCAGCATCTCAAATTCCTTGTTCCAGATTACTCGCTTTGAATTGCTGGTTTCATATTTGATAAAGCCAGTTGGGCAGATTTCTGCGCAAGCTAGGCAACCGATGCAATCAGGTGGAGGCTCGTTAAAAGGCGGCGCGATTTCGCGGCCAGCGCCTCGACTTGACGATGATATGGCCGACGTCCCCATCTCATCACACACCCTGGTGCACAGGCCGCACAGGATGCAGTCAGTTGGCTCAGGATTTTGCACGTACGACGTCTTTTCAATCCCGTATTCGGCGGCCATCTTCTGGACCAACGGGGTGTTTGGACACCTGGCCAGCAAAAGGTCGATGACGACCCGCCTAGTGTTCATAACCCGCTCGGATTTCGTAGAAACGATGATGCCGTCTTCAACTGGGAAAAGGCAGGAAACGACCATTTTGGACCATCCATCCCACTCTGGACGGGTCACATCGACTAGGCACATCCTGCAACCACCATAAGGTTCAACCGCTGGATGCTCACACAGGGTCGGGATATCGATTCCAGCCTCCCGGGCCGCCTGTAAAAGGAATGTCCCTTCCTTGGCAACTACGGTTTTGCCATCAATTACCAGCCGTGGCATGGGCGCCTCCTATGTCCTTTTTGGGCAGGAACACGATGCATTGCTCTTCGGGGCATACATCAAAACAAGACCCACAGGAAATGCACAACTGCTGATCAATCGCGTGTTTTTCCTTGGGTTTTCCAGATATTGCGTCAGTTGGACAGACCCTGGTGCACATGTGGCAACCGGTGCATGGGTCATGATTGATCTTGTAAGTCGTAAGCTCACGACACATGCCTGCAGGGCAGACCTTGTCGTTGATGTGAGCCTCGTACTCATCTCTAAAGTACTGCAAGGTTGAAAGCACCGGGTTTGGTGCCGACTTTCCAAGCTCGCACAAACTGCCAAGCTGCATCCCCTTGCACAGACGCTCAATTCGCTCGATATCGCCAGGCTTGCCACGACCTTCCACCAGGTCGTCAAAGATGTGCAGCATCTGCTTTAAGCCCTCACGACAAGGAATGCACTTGCCGCAGGATTCATCGATTAAGAAGTTCAGAAAATACCTGGCCACATCGACCATACAGGTGCGGTCATCCATAACGATCATGCCGCCTGAGCCCATCATTGAGCCGTTTTCGGACAGCACTTCGTAGTCGACTGGCAGATCCAATTTGTCAGCCGGCAGGCAGCCACCTGAGGGGCCACCAGTTTGGACCGCTTTAAAGGGCCTGTTCTTCAAGATTCCGCCACCAATATCAAAGATGATGTGGCGCAAAGTCGTCCCCATGGGCAGTTCGATCAAACCGGTGTTTTTGACTTTTCCGACCAAAGAAAACGACTTGGTTCCTTTGGACTTTTTGGTCCCCATGCTTGCAAACCAGGCACCGCCTTGGTTCAAAATCTGGCCAACAACTGACCAAGTTTCAACGTTATTTAAGGCAGTTGGAAGGTCAAATAGGCCCCTATCAGAAGCGTGGATGTATTTCGCTCTTGGTTCCCCGATTTTTCCTTCGATGGAGCGCATCAAGGCAGAGGATTCACCACACACAAACGCCCCGCCACCCCTGGATACCTTGAGGTCAAAATCAAACCCAGTGCCAAGGATGTTTTTGCCCAAAAGCCCACGTTCCTTAGCCTTTTCAATGGCTAGGTTCATGTGATGGACGGCCAAGGGATATTCATCCCTCACGTAAACGTACCCTTCCCTGGCACCAATGGCGTAAGCACCAATTACCATCCCCTCGATAACGGCGTGAGGGTCGCCCTCCATTATGGAGCGGTCTTTAAAGGCACCTGGGTCGCCTTCGTCTCCATTGCAAAGGACGAACTTACGTTCACCCACGGCCTTTCGGGTGGCGTCCCACTTCCTGGCGGTGCTAAAACCTGCGCCCCCACGCCCTCTGAGCCCAGATTCCCTGACCTCGGCAATAACCTGTTCCGGAGTCAGCTCGAACAGCGCCCTAGCCATCCCTGCGTACGCCCCGTGAGCCAAAGCATCATCAAGGCTTGCAGGATCGATGCGCCCGATGTTTCGCATGGAAACTCGGACCTGATGCTTGTAAAAGGGAATCTCCTCATACTTTTCAATGGGTTGGCGATTTTCAGGATTTCTGTATAAAAGACGCGGGATTATTTCACCGTTACCCACCGTTTTTTCAAGGATTTCATCCACATCGCGTGGTTTCACCTTGGTGTACAAGATGCCTTCAGGCTTTAAGACAACCAGTGGGCCACGCTCACAAAAACCATGACACCCGGTCGTTTTCGCGTGCAAGGACAGCTTAACATCAAGCCCAAGGTCGCCAATTCGTTGCGCAAAAGCATCAGCCACAGCCTGAGAACCGTTTGCCAGGCAGCCAGTGCCACAGCAAACCATAATCTCCCTGGTCCGCTTCTCGTTTAAAGCAGTTGCCGCCTTTACAGCCTCTTCAAATGCCTGCTTGGATTCAATTCTCATTGTCACCCCCTTTGGCGACCGTCAGGTATTTATGCATGTCGGAGGCCTTGGCAGCCCCAACATATTTATCGCCAACTATGACCACCGGCGCCATGGCACAAGCCCCGACGCAGTTGACTGTGTGCAAGGTAAATCCAAGATCCTCGGTAGTTTCACCAGGTTTTATGCCAAGGCGACGCTCGACTTCGTCGATTATCTGGGTCGCGCCTCGGATGTGACACGCAGTCCCAGTACAGACCTTGATGATTACCTTTCCTTGTGGATTTAAGGAAAAGGCCTTGTAAAAGGTCGACACAGAAAAGACCTTGGCCAACGGCACCTTAAGCTCGCTAGCCACCTTTTCAAGCACCTCACAGGGCAGGTAATTGTATGCACGCTGGACATCCTGGAGCACCTGAATAAGCGACTGCTCTTCGTGGGGGTACTGGGCCAGGATATCATCCAGTAACGTCATATCAACGCATGGTTGCATTACTTCCTCCATCGGTTCAGGAAACTGACTGGTCTCCTTGGCCGTAATACTTCTGCCTGGCCTTTTGGCCTTGTTCATAGCCCGTTTCAAAGGCATCTACATTCAAATCAACCAGCTTTGGTTTGGCCGCGAAGTTTTCCTTGACCATCTGCAAAACCTCGGCCTTTGGCAAAACTTCAGAGGCGCCAACAACGGCTCCAAGGGCGATGATATTGGCGCACCGCGGGTTTCCAAGCTCAATGGCCATGTCGTTAACTGGAATCTCAAGCGTCAACACGTCATCCCGTGCCACACTGCGGTTAATTAACGACGAATTAACGACGATTACCCCACCCTTTTTAACGAACGGCTCAAATCTGTCTAAAGACGGCAGATTCATAGCCAGCAATATCTCTGGATTCTGAATGACAGGTGAGCCAACTGGCTTGTCGGAAACAACAACGGTGCAGTTCGCGGTACCACCACGCATTTCCGGCCCGTACGACGGCAACCAAGAAACCTCGCAACCGGCGTTCATGCCGGCGTAGGCCAACATCCTGCCGATCAACATAACGCCCTGACCACCAAAACCTGCCAAAATCATGTCATGATGCATAGCAATAGCCCCCTTTACTAGCGTGGCATTGGCGCCCTGTCATCACCCTCTGGAGTCTTGAAAATCCCCAGTGGGTAATATGGCACCATGTTGGTTTCCACCCACCTACAGGCTTTGTCCGGTGGCAAGCCCCAGTTGGTCGGACAGGTAGACAACAGCTCTACCAAGGAAAAGCAGGTGCCTTGGACCTGGTAATTGAAGGCCCGCCGCAACAATTCCTTGGACCTGACCACTTGCAAAGGCGAATGCATGGAGCCCCTGGCAACAAAGGCAGGGGTTTTTAGCGTGCTTATCAATTCAGCAACCCGGATAGGATAGCCAGCCAAGGCAACATCGCGTCCATCTGGACTTGTTGTGGTCTTTTGGTTTGGCATGGTGGTCGGCGCCATCTGGCCGCCAGTCATTCCGTAGATTGCGTTGTTGACAAACACTACGGTAATCTTTTCCCCACGATTGGCGGCATGGATGATTTCACCCATCCCGATGGAGGCCAAGTCACCGTCGCCTTGATAGGTGAACACAATCAAATCAGGCCTTGCCCGCTTGGCACCAGTTGCGACAGCTGGGGCCCTGCCGTGGGATGCCTGCTGGAAATCAGTTTCAAAGTAGTTGTAAGCCAAAACCGCACAGCCGACTGGCGAAATCCCAACGGTTCTATCTCTGATGCCAAGCTCGTCGATTACCTCGGCCACCAGCCTGTGGATAGTCCCATGGGTACAGCCTGGACAATAGTGGGTGTTCGCCTGGGTTAAAGCCTCGGGATACTTAAAGACTAGCTCAGTCATTGTGCACCTCCTTGGCCTTGCAAAACCTTCTTCATTTCTTTAGCCGCCTCCTCTGGAGTAATCAGGTGGCCACCTGTCCTGCCATAGAAATGAATAGGCTTGGCTCCCAGTACTGCCAGCTTAATATCCTCCAGCATCTGGCCAGCAGACAATTCAAAAACCAAAACCGCCTTTGCTTTCTTGGCGGCCTTTGACACGGCCTCATAAGGGAATGGATAAAGGGTGATTGGACGAATCAAGCCTATTTTCAGGCCTTGTGCCCTCAAGTTTTCCATCGCGGTGGAACATACCCTGGCGACAGTACCGTAGGAGACGACAAGAAGGTCAAACTCTTCACCAGGCAAGTCTTCGTAGAACCTGACTTCATTGGCTTTCATCTCGTCGTACTTGGCCATCAGGTTCTTGTTGTGTGTCTCTAGGGTGTCAGCATCAAGGTAAAGAGAATTGACGATGGCTCGTGGACGACCATCTCGTTTCCAGCCAGTTGCAGCCCAATCCTTGGGGCCAATTTCCTTGATTGGAACGCGGTCATCTGAAAATTCGACTGGTTCCATCATCTGCCCAATAAGACCATCACCCAAAATCATCACTGGATTTCGATAGTAATCTGCCAGTTCAAAGGCGTCCTGGACCAAGTCTGCCGCCTCCTGGACCGACCAAGGGGCCAAAACCAGGCAGTGATAGTCACCATGACCTCCACCCTTGGTCGCTTGGAAATAGTCAGCCTGCCCAGGAAGGATCCCCCCAAGCCCAGGGCCAGCCCGCATGATATTCGCAATGACCACTGGAAGCTGGGAGCCAGCCAGATATGAAATCGCCTCGGACATCAGGCTTATCCCTGGAGAAGACGACGAGGTAAACACCCGTTCGCCAGTCCCAGCGGCGCCATAAATCATGTTCGAAGCTGAAACCTCACTTTCCGCCTGAACGAACATACCGCCAACTTGGGGCAGGCGGTGCGACAGATACTCGGGAATTTCATTTTGGGGCGTGATGGGATACCCGAAAAACAGCTTACAGCCGGCCTTTATTGCGGCCTCGCCTATCGCTTCACAGCCCTTCATCAATTTTTTGGCCATGTACAAACCTCAATAGCGGAAGTAATGGATCATGGTCCCATGGACATGCATCGTGATGGCCACCTCTGGACAGGTGATGCAACACACGCGGCACCCTATACAGCGCATGGGCTCGACAACGGTGGCGAAAAAATACCCCTTTTGGTTTATCTCCCTGGACATCCCAAGGATCTGCTGAGGGCATTCTTTAACGCACTGTTCGCAGCCTTTACAGCGGTCTTTCTCAATCCGGATTGAAGGCACGAAGCACCTCCTTTATTTAAAATCAAGCTACTTTAACACGAACAAGGGGCCAACGGTTCTGACTTGTGGTCCCTCATCAAAAACAGGCCTCACCGCCCTTGATAACCTCAGGACAGGACAGCCAAATGTCTCATCGTTAATCTCGGGAACTACACCTTCTTCAAGAGCCAATCCCTTGACTGGCAATCCCATGGCCAAAGCGGTCGCAGACGCCTTTTCAAAACCATCCTTGACCACATCAAAGGTGGTTTCATCCATCAGGTGCGTGTTGGACAAGATGCCAGTCAGCTTGCGCCCAGTTACCCCTTCTATCTCGGACGCCATAATCAAGGCGCTTTCAACGTCAGGGGTGAAAGGACGCCTAAAATTAAGCACCAAAACCATGTCCAAGTCCTGGGAATCCAAAACATCGGCTATGGACCCCAACACTTTAGCGCCAGTATCGTCACCACCCACGTCCATGATGACGTGGCGGCTCAAATCCTTTGCCACAGCACGCACCCTTGGCAGCAACATCGGCATGTCTGCATACTCGTTTTCGCCGTCTGGGCTGACAAGCTCCACGCCTGCGTCTTTCAAAAACTGGCCAGCCGAACGAGATCGAAAGTATGGTTTGACGAAGTCCAGGTCAACCAAGCTTGTTGCCAGGCCTGAGGCGGCAAGTTTCATTGCACCGTTGACGGCAATTTCAGTTTTACCACTTCCAAAATGGCCAACAACGATAGTGAGCCTTTTTCGAAACATAAGGGTAACTCCTAGGCCCGGTGTTTCTTATCCCTTTAGGGCCTGTAGTGTCAAGGAAAAACGCACAAAAATAGACACCTGTATCGGTCTGAATTAATAGCTGGGGAAATCCAAAAAGGCAAGCTTACAGTGTTAATCTAGGCGTTTAGCAACGATTATCCATTGGTCACATGTATCTGGGCTAATGGGACGATGCCACTCAACTTTAAAGGGCAATTTGGAAAGCAGTTCCAAAACTGGGTAAGAATCCCAGTTTCGAAGGTGCTGAAAGCCGCCTTGGGCAAGCTCATGACTTGTATCGGCTTGTTTTTTTGTACGAATTAGGGGCAAGGGCAAGGATTCGATCAAGACCAAAGAACCGCCTGGTTTAATGACCTTGGCCAACACTTCCAAGGCTTTGGCCGGGTCCTCAAAATGATTCAGGCTCCTGATGGCGATTGCGTGGTCAAAGGACGCTGGTGCAGCATCGAATGCCTCGATGGTCCCGATGTGGACTTGGATGCCTGCATCAAGGCCAATGGCTTCAGGGTCTGGGTCCAGACCCAAAATGGACAAAGTGCCTGACTGGATTTTGTCTGCAGCGCCAACAAGATAGGGTACCTGACCCATCCCAACATCAAGGACTCGGCCGGTAAAGCTGGCGATTTTGGCTTGTAACCATGCCTCGTCTTGCGAAAAGTAAGACTGGCTGGCGGGGACATAGCAGGCACTGCAGGTTGGAAAACTTGGACAGCTGCGACAGGTTGGCGACAAGACAAACTGAGTCACATCAGTATAAAAGTCAGTAATTGAGGGCTTGTCAGAAATATCGCGATACAACTGGCCGCAACCATGGACAACGTGCCTGATTTCTGCCTCGTCAAAATCCCCGGTGTTGGTCCTTGCAAGTACAAATCTGCGCTTTAAAACCACAATAACGATTCGACTGGTCGCGGCCTTGGATAGACAAAGCTCATGGGCTGTGCACTGCTGATGATCCAAGACAAACCCATCAATCACCTTGAACGGAACGTAATCGAAGGAATTAGATTTACCTCGGCTCGCAGGCAACCCAGTCAAAATCCCCCCTTATGGCAGATACGGATCTAGTTCATCGTCGCCAAATCTTGCAAGATAATCACGCCTTAAGCCCTGGCACTCGCCGTAACGATACAGGCACCCCTCGCATTTTTCGGTAAAAGTATTAGGGCTAATCGCCGACTCCCACAAGAAAAAACGAGAACCAGGGGTAACCACCAAAACCCTATCCTGGGTCAAATCCCTGACGTTTGCCTCATAACCCTTGAGAATACATCTGGGAATGTGGCGTGAGTACACAGTTAAGCCAAGTTCGCGACCAACTTCAAACGCCTCAAACAGCTTGTGTTTAATGCTGGATACCTTGGGCAAGGATTCAACGTTCATGGCGTTGCGATCAGAAAGGGACACCAGCCACAACGGAAAGGTATGCACTCCACGCCCAGCCCAAAACCTAATGATATCCGGCAGATGCTGCCAAGTGTCATTTTTTATGATCAGATCCAACGTTGGCACGTGACCAAGAGCAATCAGGTTGTCGACACCCTTTACAACTAGATCCAGACTACCTTTTAAGCCCATGATTGTTTCATAAAGCTGTGGTGTGTGGGCCATGGCTGAGATATGAAAACGATTGACGCCTGCTTCAACTATTTCCTTTGCATACGCTGGATAAGAGTACATGAGGCCATTGCTAGAGACCTTTATGTCATAAAAACCACGCTCTTTACACCAGCGAACAAGGGCAAACAAGTCGCGCCTGATGGTTGGCTCGCCCCCGCCAAAGGCCACCTGACGGATACCAAGGGAACGGGCCCTGCTTAGTTCAGCCAATGCCTCGACGGTTGACATGTTATGTGTGCGCATTTCATCAGAAACGGAACAATAATCACACTTTACATTACATTCGTAGCCCAAGATCATATCAACCATCACGTCGTCATACGTAGAAACGTTCATGGTCGCAGTATCAGACATCAGAAGGTCCCTCCTGGAATTCAAAAAATCCCTCACAGACCAGTGACCAAGCGCAACTTCCGCAGACTTCTTTTTTGTGGCGCCTGGCCCCTAAATAATCAAATAGATTGACTTCTTCGTCAGTCACAAACACCATTGTGCGCCCTAATTTCTGGACGTCACCAGCCAAAAAGGACTCGTAGCCTTGCAGTTGGCAAAACAGGCCGTTTACAACGTTGATTGCCATTTTATCGCCAAACTTATCAAGCACTTGAATCACCGGAGTCATATCTTGGCCTGGCAGCAGATTGCGCTGGGCATTTCCAAAGGGAGTCAGGAACTGGATGTTCACCTTTCTGACACCCATGCCATAAATCAATGAAACCAGCGACAACAGGTGGCCCACATTTTGGCGAACTACAGTTACGTTTACCGCGAAATCCTGGCTAACCCCTAGATTATTAAGGCAGTTTTGGATACCATGAACAGTTTCATCAAAGCTGCCCGAAACGCCGGTCAAAAGGTCGTGGAGCTGCGCAGTATCCCCATGCAGCGAAATCGACATGCTGGTGATGCCAGTGGCCAGCAGTTGTCTTGCCTCGGCCGGGTCCTTCAACCTTCTGCCGTTGGTAGTCACATTGATTCGGCGGTAGCCAAGTTCCTTGGCATATTCAAGGGTTTTATACAAATCTGGGTGCAAGGTCGGCTCCCCACCGTCGATATCAAGCGCCTCGATTCCCTTGGCGCGATGTTCCTTTAAGATCTCTTGCAACCTTGGAAATGGGATTCCCTTGCGCACCCTGTTTCCTACGGCACAAAAAAGACAGTGGTTGATGCACTCATAGGTAATGTTAATGATGACTTTGCGCTGAGAAGCGGCATGAAGCTTCAGATCCAGTGCCCCTTTTGCCTTTTGTAACCAGCCATCTGGGATACCTGGCGGCACAAACGACGGCTCATGCTGGAATCTGGCCCCACCATCCGCATTAAAGGGCAAGCCCATCTCATGGCACATTGTCCACAGCTTTGTCCCAGGCAAGGGTGTCGCATATTGAACCGCCGGAAAAGCTTCATACTTTTCAAACAGTTCCCAGGCCATCTCCAAGGTGGCGTTAACGTCAGCAGGCGTTTCCCATGGAAAACCAATGATGTAATGGACCATCACAGGGATGCCAGCCTCCAAGGCCCATTTTGCCGCCTGAGCAACGGCCGCAGGATTCTGACGCTTTCCAATTGGGCCCTCTAGTTGCTCGGCATTTGCACTTTCAGCACTCAGCGACAACACCGAAATTCGGCCTTTCATCAGGTCGATAATCTCTTTTGTCAGCCTGTCAGCCCTTAGCCCGTTTGGAAATTCATATAATAAATTCAATTTGTTAAACTCGACCAACATGGCAGCAAAATCAGGTCTTGCATTGGCTACGTCATCCATTACAAACAGTTTTTTCGCCCCAAAACCTTTGGCCAACAGATAGGCCCAGCTTTTTATCTGGTCAATTGGCGGATAGAAGAACTGCTTTTTGCCCGAAACCCGCCATCCTGGATTAGAGGAACAAAACACGCAACGATGAGGACAGCCAAATGATGTTAGTAATGGCCTAGTTGCAGCATCAATGCCGAAGGTGTTAACCAGATTCCCATCTGCAAACACCCGCCACAAAAAGGCTCCATAGTGTCGAACATCGATCAGTTCAAAGGCTGGAAAAGCAGCGTCTGCACCAAGATTTGGTGATTCTAGTACTGCCTTACTCCCCTTTAATTCAACCAAACGCTCAGGGGCGGACATGTAATCGTCACCAGCGTACTTAATGATAGCGTCAAGCTCAGGAAGGGACTGCAAGACCTTGCCGCCATCGTAGTCGATGTAGTGCATACCACCAATGTGACAGTCACAACCAACTATAGCCGCCTGGGGAAAGCGCTTACGCAATTCCGAGACGAGTAGAACTGTTGACTGGTCAGGCTGCCAAGGTGTCAAAAATGGCGAAAATCCAACCACTATGCTGCCGAATGTATTGTTGGGAAGGGCGCTTAGAACTGACTTCAAAGAGGCACCAAACCAGCGTCCTTGCTGATGTGGTCCTGCCAAAGAATCCTCCATCGCAAAGGAGTCCACTATGGATACGGCGGCACCTGCTTTAAGGGCCTTACCTGCGGCTGCCAGCAGACCATAGTTTGCGAACCAAGGGTAATCAATGAAATCTCGGCCTGTTACAAGAGGAGGATTTATAAAAAGCACGCGAGTGGAAGTCACCTTAGCCTCTAACGGCAAACCGGATGCATTCTAGCGACCAGCAGACATCATGGCAATTTGTGATTAGACATTTGGGGGATTAGACTATGGAAATTACATCAGAACGTAAGCGGCCAAACCTACACTCGCCAAGACCGCCAAGGTGACTATCAGCATAACGGCCCACCTTGGCATGCCCTTTGGCTTTGACTCGGCCATTTTAAACTCGAACTGCTGTGTTGTAGTCCTTTTAGCAGGCAAAGGTGCTTCAATTTCGTTTGTAGGAGTACCTGAAATTGGCAGTCCCATCTCCATTCGGTCACGCTTTACAGGGTCCATCATAGAGCCGCCAGATATCGCGCCCCCATCAAGAGTTTTAATCATTGACTGGGACGGACGGCGTCCACGTTTGATCTCTTTTAAGACCTCATCAAGTGACGCCCAAGGACTGCCTGCGTGAGACACGTGATAAGGGACCGGGTTATCCAAAACAGCAGACCAAGCAACGACCAAATCGGACGATGGAAACTCCAAAACCAGGCCAGAGGGGGAGCGAACTACCCAACCTTCTGGATTGTTCAGGATGGGTGCGGCCACATCCGGCGGCAATTCAGGCGCCAAGGTCGGCTCGTCAGCAGGTTTGTCAAGTGGCTCGTTCGGAAGTGGGGGCGTAGCAGTAAGTGACTGGCCCGAACCAGAGGAGCGACGTCCACCAAAGGCCTGCATTGGTCGTTTAAAAGCCATACCAGAAGAAGAAGGCCTGCGGCTGTCGGCGACCTCTTGCTGTTGTTCTGGACGTTGTACACTGTTCACTACGAACTCAAACTTATCTTGGCGAACCCAGCGCTGCTCCCGGTTGCACAAGGGGCAAACCAGCGAGCGTCTACCAGCTGGATCCGCATCTGCAGCAGAAAATGTTCCGGTACAACTGAGACAAGTTAATTCCATCAAAAGGCCTCACAAAGGCGGCGGGATGTTATCACTTTGGCCCCCTCAGATCAAGCGCCAAACCCAAAATCACCACGCCCATGCCCCTGCCCCTGTCCCTGCCCCTGTCCCTGCCCCTGTCCCTGCCCCTGTCCCTGCCCCTGTCCCTGCCCCTGACCCTGCCCCTGACCCTGGCCCTGTCCCTGGCCCTGTCCCTGGCCCTGTCCTTACTTCTTCCAAGCTTCCTTGATCGCAACACTAACAAAAGCCGGTGTGGACTCCCAGAACACTATGCGCTGGGTCGGGTGAGCAATGACTTCTACCGGAATCTCACTCCCACCAGTGAAGTCACCAGACAGCGTTACAACGATTTTGACGCAACCCGGCAAATCACCCCACGGAGCTTCATAAACGTAATCATAGGACTCAACCTTGATGGTGTAGGACACCCCTACCCCTTCGCCCTCTTCGTGGTCCCTGAACTTCCCTATCATGGTGGTGTCAACCTTGGTCGACTCCCCGGCAGCTTGGTCAAGCGGAAGCACTATTGGCTCTGTGAAGTATTCAACTTGGCCAACGCCCGCTTCGTAATCAGACGAATACACCTCAACGCCCTTGGCACGTGCCACCCAAGGCTCACTCAGGTCGACGTAGATGGCCATCCCATCCTTGCCAGGCTCAAGATCGCCGACGACGATCTGAGACCAAGTTCCACCTTTCCATTCGACGTTATGAAAAAGCCGTGCGGTAAGATCAAACTCATCGGGACCATACGGAACAATGTGATAAAGAGCGGTCTCATCCTCACCAGGTATGAAAGTTTCCCAAGTAGCACCATCCCAGTGTGGGTGGTCGGGCTCAGGTGTCTCACCATTGTCTGGCTCCGGTGTCTCACCGTTATCCGGCTCGGGAGTCTCTCCGTTGTCCGGCTCGCCAGGCTCGTCCGTATCAGGGCGATCCGCAGATGTGTCCTGTGCCGTATCCTCGGGGTCTATCTGGTCCTGCATCATATCCCCTTTGTTCCCACCGTTATCAGTGTCTACAGCCTCATCACCGCAGGCGCTGACAAAGAGCACTAACAACGCCGCAAGACCCCAACGAAAGATCCAATTTGACCGTACTAAAGATAGCATAGCGTTCCTCCTTACAGTGGCTGATTGCTCGGGGCCAGTCTATTAGATCGCATACAGAAGAGTCAACCCCAAAAGTCTGCAAAAACGACACCTTCATTTCTGGCAATCGTCAAGGATTTTCTAGTGTCGTCAATTTGGCCAAGTCTTAACCTTGGTGATAATGTCTAGCGGGGAGCATATTTGCCCTCGATTGTACTTGCTGAATTGGTAAATCATGGCTCGAAAAAAAACAGATACAGGCGGCTCAACAAGGACCAAAACCCCAATTCAGACGGGGCTGTTAGGTTCCCTTTTAACCATCTTTTCAGTCTTTTTGATTTTGGTTCTGGCAACTTCTTCCAGAAGTGACATGACTTTAGCGGCTAAAAGTTCGCCGGAGGAGCTAAAAAACCTGTTTGGTCCGCTAGGGGCCCATATGGCCGATTTATTCCTTTGGACTATGGGGATTACAGCTTTCATGCTGGCGGCCATCTTGCTGTACATCGGCGTTAAAGCGGTCATGCTGCGTCCTGCAAGGATTACCATCGGGCCGGTCATATGGTCCGTGTTAGGCCTTTTGTCTTTCGCCACCTTGATCGATATAACACTGCGAGATTTCACCCTCTTTGGCTATCCTCCCGCTGGCAAATTGGGAATTTGGGCTGGACCAATCACAGAAAACCTGCTTTCCAAAACTGGCGCAATCATCGTCAGTTCTGTTATCTTTATCATTTCAATGATTTATCTGATCGGTAGTTCCTTAGGGGCGTTCCTGAGGGGGTTTGGGCGCGTGACGAAAGTAATATGCGCACAGCTTTGGAGGTTTATAAAATGGGCTGGTGCAGCGATAGGGCGTTCGATAGTTAAGGCATTCACTCCAAAGCCCAGCGAAGCGCCAATTCCACCTGACGCCACCATCGACGACGACGAAACGGTTCTTGACCCAGTTGTTGAAGAAGGCCCCTGGTGGACCAAGCCAATTCCAAACGGACTTGAGTCAGCAAAAACTGAAGTGGACCAACCACTTACAAACAGCATCAAAATTGTGCCTCCATCAGCAAGCAACAATGCCGGCATGGAGTTGCTCTTTGACAAGACTGAGGTTGATGAAGCTGAACCATCCGTACAAGAACCAAAGATTGTGGTTGCACACCAACCAACGCCTCTAGTTGAGCACATAGAGGTTGAAAGAACCCTGCACTACGACCCACCACCCATCGACCTTCTTGACCCAGTTAGGGTCACGGACATATCTGTTGACAAGGAGGCCCTGAAGCGAAACGCCGAGACACTTGAGCGCAAGCTAAAGGACTACAAGGTTGAAGGTAAAGTCGTTGAAATCCATCCAGGCCCAGTTGTCACGATGTACGAGTTTTTGCCTGCGCCTGGTGTAAAAATCAGCCAGATCGCAAACCTGTCTGATGACCTGAAGATGGCGCTTGAAGCTATCAACATCAGGATTGTTGCGCCCATCCCAGGAAAGGGCGTGGTCGGGATTGAGGTTCCAAACGAGATTCGCCAAACAGTCTATCTACGAGAGATCTTGGCATCAGAATCGTTCGCCAAAGCCAAAAGCAAGCTAACTTTGGCTCTTGGTAAGGACATCTTTGGCACACCGGTTGTGACGGATCTCTCAAGGATGCCTCACCTACTAATCGCTGGAGCCACTGGTTCCGGAAAAAGTGTGGCCGTTAACGCCTTTATTTTGAGCCTTTTAACCAAGGCAAGCCCCCAGGACATCAGAATGATCCTGGTTGACCCGAAAGTCGTTGAATTGCAGGTGTATCAGGACATTCCACATCTACTATTGCCAGTGGTCAGCGACCCAAAACAAGCGGCAGCAGCCTTGCGCTGGGCGGTAGACGAGATGGAAAGGCGCTACGAGCTCCTGGCTCAATATGGCGTACGAAACATCACCTCTTACAATCAACGAATCGACAGGATGATTAACGCAGCCCAAAGAGGTGATGGCAACAATGAATCCCAACTAGGCCTTGAACTTACTGGAATGACAGTTGTTGACAAGACAACCGTCGACGGCGGGCTAGAAAACCTGGAGCGTTTACCGTTCATTGTGATTGTTCTGGACGAATTTGCAGATCTTATGTCGGTCGCATCAAAGGAAGTTGAAACTGCCGTCACCAGGTTGGCGCAAAAGGCGCGTGCCGCTGGGATTCACCTGATTATGGCCACCCAGCGCCCATCAAGAGAGGTCATAACAGGGCTGATTAAGGCGAACTTCCCATCGAGAATTGGCTTCAGTGTTTCATCCAAAATTGACTCCAGGATCATCTTGGATCAGTCGGGAGCAGAGGCCCTCCTTGGCTTGGGTGACATGCTGTTTTTGCAACCAGGGTCGTCATTGGTCACTAGAATTCACGGACCATTTGTTTCAGATGACGAAGTTACTAGGGTTACCGAGCACTTGAAACGGCAAGGAAAACCGGACTATCACATGGAAATTTTGGATGACCTTGAGGAAGAGACAAGCGACAACACAATCGGAGCTGATGAAGACGAGCTTTTAAACGAGGCCCAGGATATTGTCCTGTCAACAGGGCGGGCCAGCATTTCCTTCCTACAGCGAAGACTGAACATTGGCTTTAATCGCGCTGCAAGAATCATGGAACAGCTTGAAGAACGTAAGGTAGTTGGACCACAGGGTGTCAGAGGGGAAAGGGAAGTAATAAGGTAGTAAACCTGTCTCAGTCCGCTGGAAGCATTGCCCGCACCTTTTCGACAGCCTCAAAAACCTTGGCGCCAGTCTCCTTTCCAAGGCTCATCGTGCGCTCGTAGGTGTACTTTCTGGCATCCCACTCGGA